>Ga0066637_10000268_pt1 | contig 31147 bp, 28 predicted proteins | sample CryGeyCG2014_020_FD_62737 | JGI IMG/M metagenome (GOLD analysis project Ga0066637, IMG submission 62737) | Groundwater microbial communities from aquifer - Crystal Geyser CG08_land_8/20/14_0.20 | ecosystem: Environmental > Aquatic > Deep subsurface > Groundwater | place: USA: Utah: Grand County...
TTGCTATTATTACATCATTCTTTGCACTAAACTCTTCTTCAGAAACCGAGGGAAGGCAGTAGTCTTTAGGCATTTTATCTGTTTCTACCATAAGCACATTATTGCCTTTTTTAACTAAATAATCATATATTTCTTTAGCAATTTCTATTGCTTCCTGTTTTTCGTTATTTGAAACTATACCAATGTTTTTCATTTTACCTCCCTGGCGTGGAGACCCCAGTCTGATTAAAATAAAAATGTGCCCTATCAACTACATCTTTGATTATTTTATCATAATTTAAAATAGATTTAGCTTCTTTAAATGATTTTATCAAAAAAATCCAGATTATCCCTTTCTTGCCAATAAAAAATTTGCTATGTTAACCAGCCACTCATAGTCTATTTCCATGCTTTTAATTATGGCAATAGCTTTATCAATCCTGTCTCTGGCAATTTCTTTTGATTTTGAAATCCCCCATATATTAGGATAAGTATTTTTTTTCTGTATTGCATCCTTTCCTATTGTTTTTCCTGCTATATGTTTATCTGATGTTACATCCAGAATATCATCGGTTATTTGAAAAGCGAGACCTAAATTTTCAGAATATTCTGTAAATTTTTTAAGATAATCACTGCTGACCCCGCATAAAATAGCCGCACATCTAACGGAAGCAGTTATCATTTTCCCTGTTTTATTCCGATGCATATATTCTAATTTTTTTTTGCTGATCTTCTTACCGGTAAAATAAACATCCACTATCTGGCCTGCAGCCATACCTGAAGCACCCGAAGCACTGGCAATATCTTCTAAAATTTTAATTTTTGTCCTGTCGTCTGCTGTCTGATATTTTATTATTATATTAAAAGCCTCGGCAAACAAAGCATCGCCGGCCAGTATTGCTATAGCTTCTCCAAATTTTTTATGACAGGTAGGTTTGCCTCTCCGGAGGTCGTCATTATCTATAGAAGGCAGATCATCATGTATTAATGAGTAAGTGTGGATAAATTCGATTGCGCATGCCGTAGGAAGTACCGCACGATAATCTTTTCCCAGACTCTTTGCAGTAAGCAGACACAATATTGGTCTAAATCTTTTTCCGCTGTTTTCTATGCTATATTCAATTGCTTCTTTTAGAATATCAGGGCTTTCTTTATACTTCTTAACATAATACCCTAAACTATTGTTTACCTCTTTTATTAAAAATTCAGGGTAAAGTTCATTTGCCTTTAAATCATATATTCTTGGATTAGACATATTTTCAAATTTATATCATAAAAAGTAGCATTAATTGCCTATATTATTTAAAATTTTACCTAAAACGCCGTTTATAAATTTTGGGGTATCTTCTTGCTGTCCTAAACTTTTTGCAATTTCAATGGCCTCGTCTACGGAAACTTTTAGAGGTATATCATCTTCATATAACATTTCATAAATAGCTACCCTTAAAATATTTCTATCAATGATTGCTATTCTTTCCAGAGTCCAGTTCTCAACAACATCCATAATCATCTCATCAATTCTTTTCCTGTATCTTTCCACGCCATTTGTAAGTTTTAAAGTGAACTGGTCATATTTCCTACCTGCCAGTAAATTGTTTTCTATAATCTCATCTATCTTTTTATCCAATAAATCTCTTTGATACAATAATATTATTGCATTCTCTCTACTTTTTCTTCTTGATATTTTAGGCATAATCTTATATACAATTTATATTAGCTAAGTGCTCACCCTGGTTATATACTCGCCGGTTCTTGTATCAATTTTTATAGTGTCTCCTATATTTATAAATAAAGGAACCATTACTTTCGCCCCGGTTTCTATCTCTGCAGGTTTAAAGCTTGAACTTACTGTATCGCCCTTGATTCCAGGTTCAGTTTTAATAACTTTGGCTTCAATAGAAATGGGAAGTTCAACTGATACGGGTCTGCCTTTGTAAAATATAACCGTCAGTTCCATATTTTCCAGCAAATAATCTTTCCGGTCCTCAAGTATATCCTCGCCTAACAACTGGATTTGTTCATATGTTTTAGTATCCATGAAGTTATAATACTGGTCTTTATAAAGGTACTGCATTCTTTTTGTTTCCAGTATTGCCTGCTCCATTTTCTCGCCGGCCCTGAAAGTCTTATCAATAATAGCTCCGGTATTTAAGTCCTTTAATTTTGTCCTGACAAAAGCGCCGCCTTTACCCGGCTTTACGTGCTGAAAATATAATATCTTATACAGCTCGCTATCATAAATTATGGTTAACCCGTTTTTAAAATCACTGGTGCTTATCACTGGCAATTTCCTCTTCTTTTAGAATGTACACAATCATCAATCTAATATAAAAAAACTCTTCTTTGAATTATAAAGGACTTCACAGTCATTCTTTCCTACTATTACCATATCCTCTATTCTTACGCCGCCAAAATTTTCTATATATATACCAGGCTCAATAGTTATAACCATATTTTCCCTTAGAACTGCCCTGTTTTCCATAGTTATTGCTGGTTCTTCATGGACTTCAATACCCACGCCATGCCCCAGTCTATGCCCGAAATTATTGCCATAACCTTTTGAAATTATGAATTTTCTTGCTATCCTGTCCAGCTGGCCGCAGGTTACGCCTTCCCTGCAATTTTCAATTGCCAACAGTTGCGCCTTTAAAACTATATCATAAATTTTTTTAAATTCATTACAAATTTTTTGATTCTTTGTAAAAATTGTCCTGGTCATATCCGAGCAGTAATTTTCAAACTTACATCCGAAATCCATAAGTATTAAACCATTCTTTACTTTTATCTTTTGTGGAGAATAATGCGGCATAGAAGAGTTTTTATCGTAAGCAACAATCGTATCAAATGACCTCCCCTCCGAATTACTTTTCACCAGCAGTTCTTCTAACCTGCAGGCAAGTTCAATTTCTGATAATTTGTTTATTGAAGCAGCGCCTGAATTTATTATGCTGCCAAAGACTTTATCTGTAATCTTGCAGGCATTTTTTATTTTAGAGATCTCAACCTTATCCTTAACTATTCTTAAATTTTCAACTACTCCATCAATACTTACCAGTTTCTTACCCTGTCCGGATAATAACTTTTCCAGTTTACTGAAACCGGTAAAACTTATATTCTTTCCTTCTACTCCAACAGATCTAAAACTGTAATCTTCTAAAATTTTTGCAAGTTCCCTGAATTTATTCTTTTTATAGCAGGTAATACTTAAGTTCTTACTTTTAACAGATTTTCTGGCCTGTTCCAGATAGATGAAATTAACCAATAAATGTATATCATTATCTACAATTAGTAATATACTTCCTGAATCTTTACCATAAAATCCAGTGAGGTAATATATGTTTTCGTCTTTTAGGATAATAAGATTTGAGGTTTTATGATTATTCTTGCGGGTAAATATTTTTTTTACTCTTGAATCATAATATTTTCTTTCAGATACAATATTCATATTTTACTATCAATCAGCGATAATTTCCTGCCAGTTCATAGTAGTAATCATCTTCTCACCAAATCCTGGTATCGCGGCAGTCAAATATTCTCCAATACCTGTTTCATAGTGTATTTCTGTATACTGGCCCAATACCAGAGAACGGGAAACAGTACTACCCCTTAAAAAAGTATTTGTTTTAGTCTCAACTTTATTATTTGCAATCAGCATAACCGCTGTCATAGTGCCCCTTACCAGAACTACTGTAATTATAGAGATAATAACTATAGCTACTATTACTTCAACAAGAGAAATGCCTTTCTCTTGTTTTAAAGTACATTTTCCTTTATTTTTGTGTCTTTTGATAAAATAAAAAATTTTATTAAACATATTTATCCATAATACCTTTTTTATATTCCAATTATGTAATGCAAAGCCATCTTATATACATCCAGTCCAAATCCAATTATAATCCCGGATGCTGCAGGCGATATTACTGATTCGGCCCTCCAATATTCTCTGTTAAAAATATTTGAGATATGCACTTCAATAGTTGGAATTTTACTGGCAGATATTGCGTCATGTATTCCATAACTATAATGAGTAAGTGCGCCGGGATTGATTATTATAAAATCAGTATTTCCGATACACTCGTGAATTTTATCGATAATTTCTCCTTCATGATTGGATTGGAAATATAAGAGTTCCACTTTACCCGCTGCCAGCTCATCCAGTTCTTTTTTTATTTCATCAAATCCTTTGCTGCCATATATTTTTTCCTCTCTTTGCCCTAATAGATTTAAATTAGGGCCATTGATTATAATAACCTTTTTCATTTTTACCAATCTTCCATATATTTAATTTTTTCTTTATATATATTTATATATAATTGTACATACTTTTTTTAATATTATCAACGATTACACTTTTTTCTACATTATAATAGAAAACAGGTTTATTTATCCCTTTAAGCAGTACAAATTTATTTTGTGATGTTTTAAATTTTTTATCATATTTCAATGCACTGGTAATTTTTTCTACACTTATTTTCGGTATCCTGTATGGCAATTTCAACTTTTTATATAGTTCCAGAACCACACTTCTAATATCCTCGTTGATCAAACCCAGAGAAATTGAAATATCAATTGCAATTATCATTCCTATACTGATCGCCATCCCATGATTTATTTCCCTTAAATTAAACGCATTCTCAATACAATGTCCTATGGTATGCCCAAAATTAAGCATATTCCTGTAATCCAGATCGAATTCATCTTTTTTGACCACTCTTGTTTTTATATAACAACAATTATAAATAATATCTTTAAAGACCTCTGTTTTAATTAACCTGAATAATCTGTCATCCTTTTTATCTTCTACATTTTCCGACAGTTTTTCCAGTATTTTCTTTTTGAAAACTAATCCATACTTCACAATTTCGCCCAGACCATTAATGATCTGGTCTTCATCTAAGGTATAATTTAAAGTTGGATCAATGACTATCATATGCGGTTGATAAAAACTGCCAATTACGTTCTTTATATTGTTATAATTAACAACAACTTTACCGCCTATGCTGCTGTCGACCTGACCAATAATAGTTGTTGGGCAGTGTATAAGTTTTACTCCCCTATGAAAGGTCGAAGCTGCAAAGCCAGCCAGATCGCCTATTACTCCGCCCCCAAATGCAATTATAATATCATTTCTATGTATATTAAAATCAATCAGTTTCTTATATATATAATCAGCACTTTTTAAATTTTTATATTCTTCGCCATCCTGAATAATTACGATTTCATAAGGTAAAGAGCACTCTTTTAATGTATTCTTTATTTTATCCTCATATATGCCAAATACTTTATTATTTGTTACCAGTACTATTTTTTCAGAATCTTTAAAATTCTCTTTAATCAGCAGCGGAAAATGTTCGTATATTTTAGAACTTATATATATAGGATAATGTCTAAGTTTAGTTTTAGCAGTAATGATTCTCATCTATTTTTGCACTTTAAGCCTGGTTATTATCTCATTTGAAGTTTGCTCAGGGTCATTTTCATCATTATTTACAACTATATCCGCATATTTCCTGTACAGGATATCTCTTTCTTTTATCATTTTTTCTACTACTTCCTTTTTATTTTCTACATCAATCAGCGGTCTGTTTTTGTCATCTCTAAGACGGTCAAGCGCACTCCGTGCAGTAATATTTAAATATATTACTATACTGTTATTTTTTATTATATGCATATTTTCTTTTCTTTTTACTACACCGCCCCCACAGGCAAAGACGCACTTTTTATTTTTATATATTTTCCCGGTAACCTTCGTTTCTAATTCTCTAAAATACTTTTCCCCGTCTCTTTTAAAAATATCCCTTATTTCTCTTTCTTCGCTTAATTCAATTATTCTATCCAGATCAATAAATATAAATCCTAATCTTCCCGCCAGAATCTCTCCTACCGTACTTTTACCGGAGCCCATAAAACCTATAAGAGATATATTTTTAAAATCCATATATACAATATCAGACTTTTTCAAGATATCTTTTATAATTATTATAATTTTCTAAAATTTCATCTATATTATCTTTCCCAAATTTTTCCTGGATTGAATTCAAAATTTCCATAGATAACATTGCTTCGCCAACTATAGACGCGCTCGGCACCGCACATATATCTGATCTTTCTTTTAGACTTATTTCACTTTCTTTAGTCTTTATATTTACAGTATGCAAACCTTTAGCTGTGGTAGGTATTGGCTTCATTGAAGCTCCTACTATAACAGGCTCGCCATTGGTCATCCCACCTTCTATTCCTCCTGCTCTATTGGTTTTTCTATAAAATCCATCACCACTCCTATAGTAGATTTCATCATGGAAAAGGGTCCCGGTTTTACCAGTCACATTAAAACCATCACCAATTTCAACAGCCTTTATAGCCGGGATACTCATAAATGATCCAGCTATTTTACCGTCAATCCTTCTGTCCCATTGTGAATATGAGCCCAATCCAGGAGGTACTCCTGTAGCAATAACTTTGAATTTTCCACCAACGCTGTCTCTGTTCCTTTCAGCTTTAATTATCTCTTCTTTCATCTGTAAACTTATAGTTCTATCAGGACATCTTACTTCAGACTTATCAATTTCTTCTAACATATCATTATTTATCCTTATATCTTTACTAAAGACTGCCTTTCCAATCTGGCTCACATAACTAAATACATTTATTCCCAGCAGTTTTAATACAATCTTTGCAAATCCGCCTATGCATACTCTTACTGCAGTTTCCCTTGCGCTGCTTCTTTCTATTACGTCTCTTATATCATCCAGTCTATATTTTAAAAAACCAGATAAATCTGCATGTCCTGGTCTTGGATTCAATAATTTCTTTTCCAGATCTATATCACTGGCACCAGGAGGATTGATATTCATTACCTCTTTCCAATTATTCCAGTCCTTATTCTTAATTATAAAAGAAATTGGTGAACCTATACTTTTCCCTTTCCTGATTCCAGAAATTATCTCCAATTCATCCTTTTCTATAGACATCCTATTGCCTCTGCCAAAACCCTTCTGCCTTCTGGAGAGTTCGTGATTTAAAAAATCTATATCAATTAAAACTCCGGAAGGATAGTTATCTATTATTCCTACAAGGCCCTTACCGTGAGATTCACCAGCAGTTAAAAATCTCAAAAATATTGCACCCTTTCTATTATTTTATTTTTATTCATCTTAATCACCTAAATTTTATAATATATTTCAGCAGTAATATAAGCACTTAACCTTTCATATTCGTCTCCAGTGGATTGTATAATATAATATCTTCAATTGTTACTATTCTGGGCATTTTCCCCATAGTTTGTATAAAATTTAATAGGGGTATTCACTTAATTGGAGCAAACACTATATGTAGTGCTGGTTTAGCTCAATATCGTTACGTAAAAAGCTGTATATAGTATCTACCGAAGTCAAGTAAATACCCCCATTTTACATTATTTTTAGGTATAGGAATAAAATCACTCTCTTTTACCTTAAAAAACTTATATACCATTTTAAAATATTATCACCCCAAAATAAAGATATAATACTCCCCAGCGATATAAAAGGTCCAAATGGTACTGCCTGCTTTAATTTCCCCTTTTTAATAGCAATAAATGAAAGACCATATATTGAACCAGCCAGGAAACCTAAAAATAAAGCTGTTATTACATTTCTTACAAGAAATGCCCCTACCATTAAACTTAATTTGACATCACCCATTCCCATACCCCTGGGATATATTAAGTGAATTACAAGCATGAATAAAAAAGCACCCAGACTGAATACCAGAGGCATCCACCACCTTGATAGATCAGAAATAATACTTAAAGCCAACCCTACTACGGTAAAAGGCAGTACTATTACATTTGGAATTATTCTAAAATCAATATCAATAAAAGATATTACAATAAGAACACTGCATAAGATTATACCGACAAGAGTTTTTATAGTTAATCTAAAAAAAATATAATTGGCAAGGAATAATAGACTTGTTAGTACCTCTACTAACAGGCTGGTTACCGGTATTTTATTTTTGCAATACCTGCATCTTCCCTTAAGCATGATAAAGGATACTAAAGGTATGTTATCATAGAAAGCTATTTTTCTCTTACAGCTGGGGCAAAAAGAAGCTGGTTTAATAATGGATAACTTTCTAGGTACTCTATGTATCACTACTTCTAAAAAGCTACCTGCAACCAGTCCAGATATTATAAATATTATATAAAAAATTACTTCTCTTATTTCCATTATAATTATTACTTGTTTACTGCTATTTTTATTTTTTAACTATTAAATTATTTTCTATATTATCTAAAATCATCTTTTTTATATAATCTGTTTCAGGTATTATATCAAACCAGACCTTAAAAGATAGCGCTGCCTGATTTACCAGCATATCTATGCCGTTTATAACTATAGCTCCCTCCCTTTTGGCTTTTTTCAAAAACTCAGTCTCTACAGGTTTATAAACCATATCAAAAACAAATTTTCCTCTAAGATTCCAGCCGACAGGCACAGGAAGCATATTTTTATAAGATTCAATATCCATCCCCATCGGGGTACAATTTGCAATTAAATCAATTTCTTCTACTTTGGTGCCGATATCATTTATACTGGTTAAAACTTCTATTTTTTCACTGCCTATAATTTTGAAATTATTTATAATTTCGGCTCCCTTTTCTTTAATCTTGTCGTATACATATATTTTTTTAACCTGTTTTGTAAGCATTCCATAAATAGAGCTTCTGGACGCGCCACCTGCTCCAATTACCAGACACTGTTTACCGGCCCATTTAAATTTTTTATCATCTAATGATTTTATAAAGCCACCTACATCGGTATTAAAGCCCATTGAAGTCCCGTCCTTCTGATTAAACTTTACTGTATTTACCGATTTTATAATTGAAGATACTGTGTCCAGTCTGTCAATTAATTTAAAGACCTCTTCCTTATAAGGCATAGTTACATTTAATCCCACAAAACCTAATTTTTTTGCACCATTAAATGCTTCTTTAAGATTTTCCCGGGGAAATTCAAATGCCAGATAAACTGCATCTTTTGAGTATTTGCTGATAAAATAATTCTGAATCTTCGGGGATAAGCTGTGCCTTACAGGATTACCAATAAGAGCTATTATTCTTGTGCTGGAGCTAATCATTTTATTTATATCTATTGCTATTATTAATTATTATATTATTACCGCTAAAATTTGATATCGAATATACTATATTTTTTACTATCTTTAATTTCTTCTATTTTTACATCTGTTACTACTGAAAACGCCGGACCTTTTTTTACCTCATCTATAAATTGCTTCAATTCCTCCTCTTCTCCCTGACAGACTACTTCCACTTTGCCGTTAAATGTATTTCTCACATAACCGCTTATATCGTACTTGCTTGCTATAGATTCCACAAAATACCTGAAACCCACACCTTGAACTCTGCCGAACAGCACAACCTTATAAGTTTTAATATTTTCAATCATATATCTTTTAAATTAATTATTATAATGTTACTAAAAATTTTTTATATTTTCAACTTCTTAAACTTAGGTAGCGTCAAGTTTTATCTAAGTCAGCCGTAAAACTCCCACCCTAAGGAAGAAGATATAAGGCTGACTATATTTTAAATCCATCATCCTTTAATTCTAAATATTGAAAACGGACTTAGTCTGCCAAGATCACATATAATAACCAAATCATTAGGATTAGCGCAGTCAGTCTCAGTATTATCCGATACCGATATCATCTTCCCTACCATAATTTTTTTAGGATTTTTATATGGCTGCAATATATCTATAACCTCTCCAACCTTGAACTGGTTCTTTACATTTATAATCGGGCCATTATATTTATTGCTAAAATCATGGTATATGCCTATAAACCTGTATTTTTTGATATAACCAACATTATCATTATCCTCAAGTTCACTCCTGTCCTTTAAAAACATAAAGCCTGAGGTAAAGTTACGGTGAGAGCATTTATCAAGCTCGCGGGTTAAATAAGATATTTTTTGATCTGTAAATTTATTCTGCGCAATATAATCCAGCGCTCTCCTGTAAACCCAGGTTGTAAGACTTACATAATTTTCTGTCTTTATTCTTCCTTCTATCTTAAAAGCATCTACACCTATATCTACTAGTAACTTTAATTCAGGCAGCAGGCAGAGATCTCTTGAATTGTATATATAAGTTCCTCTTCTATCCTGCTCGACCGGGAAAAATAAGTTTGCTCTTTCTTCTTCCATTAGATAATACTTCCACCTGCAGCTATGCGCGCATTCCCCTCTATTGGCATCACGACCGGTCATATATTTGCTCAACATACATCTCCCGGAATAGGATATACATAATGCCCCATGTATAAATATTTCAATCTCTACATTGGTTCTGTCTATGATATTTTTTAAATCAGAAAAATTTATTTCTCTTGCAAGATTTACCCTGTTTGCTCCAAGCTTTTCAAAAAAATTTACTCCAAGGTGGTTATTTATATTGGTCTGTGTGCTTATATGTATTCTTCTATCCGGTAGAATTTCCTTTGCAAGTTCCAGTGCACCAAAATCTGATACAATGATACCATCCAGATTGATGCTTTTTAGTTTATTTAAATATTCTCTGAATCTGGCCAGTTCATGGTCATAAACTATAGAATTTAAAGTAAAATATAATTTGACTCCATACTTATGTGCATACCGGACACCTTCTTCTAATTCTTCAATGCTAAAATTACCTCTGATGCTTCTTAGATTAAATTCCTTCCCACCCACATAAACAGCATCTGCTCCATAGTTAACTGCATATTTTAGAATATTCAAATTATTGGCAGGTACTAAAAGTTCGGGTATTTTTTTATCTTTTAACATAATTTGATAGAATTACTTTTTTATAAACTTTGTAACTGATATGCCATCGCCTATATCAAAAAAATAACTGCTGAAACTATCCGAATCTGTTATATATCTTATATATTCTTTAATTCCCTTTATGCTGTTTAAATCATGCCTGCTGGTTTCTTTTTTAAATATTTTATTTTTATAAAAAATATTATCAGCAATTATTAAAGCTCCAGATTCCAGCTTATTTTCTAAAGTTTTAATATACCGGGGATATTCATACTTTGCCGCATCAATGAACACCAGATCAAAATTACATTGTAGTTCTGGGATTAATTTTAAAGCATTTCCGGTTAAAAATTTAAATTGCTTTTTCGGAAATTTGCTCCTGATGAATCTTGTAGCTCTTTTTACCCTGTCATGATTCAAATCTATTCCTGTATAATACCCATCTTTTAAATTTTTAACCAGAAAATATGAGGAAAATCCATTTCCGCACCCAATCTCTAGAATGTTCTTTGGACCAGTCAGAAGACAGATTATTTCCAGAAACCTTCCTGTAGTTACATCTATTATTGGTATTTTTTTTAAAGCTGCTTCTTTTTGTAAACCAGCTAATAATTTCTTCTCCAGATCTGCATTTTTTTTGAGACCGGCCAGCATTGTTTTTTCTTTAAGATAGGCCTGTAACTGGCTAATTTGTGTTATTTTGAACTCTTGTATGTTCTTCATAATCAATAGAGAAATGATGGGTATGTTTTACCGGATCATCAACCACATAGTATAGGAAATCTACATCTGCAGGATTTAAAGCTGCTTCTATTGATGCCAGCCCGGGATTACAGATAGGAGTTGGTGGAAGACCAGCATACATATAAGTATTATATGGTGAATCAATTTCTTTATCTTCATTGGTCAAATCCTCATCCCACTTATCCAGGATATAGCATAAGGTAGCATCAATATCCAGTTTCATATTTATATCCAGCCTGTTATGGATAACTGCTGAAATTAAAGCCCTTTCTTCCGGGACATATGCTTCTCTCTCAATCAGAGAAGCAATTTTCAGTACATCATAGTGAGATAAACCTTTATTTTCTGCAAACGAGTAGTCCAGACTTTCTGTTTCAAACTGATATTGGGCAAGCATCATTTCAATTATGTTTCTCGTAGAATAATCTATTGTTACCTCATAAGTTTTTGGAAATAAAAATCCTTCCAGGCTGGAAGCATCTTCTAAATAACTATAACTATAATTACCGATATCCACAGCCTCTTCCATATCCTTATATTCTATAAAAGGTATTTCCTGAGCTACACTTTCAATAATTTGCTTTACCGTAAAGCCTTCCGGAATGATAAACTTATAAGTCACAACTGGCGGGCCTGCTACTATTTTATCCAGAACCTTCTCATATTCAGAATTTGTTTCTAATGTATATATGCCAGGTATTAAACTTTTTTCCTTGCCTCTCTGTTCTACAAACAACCTGAAAAGAAATGCATTATCAATTATTCCTTTTTCCTCCAGCAGGCTGGCAATTTCTTTTAAGGTCATCCCCTCTTTTATTTCAAATTCGACTTCAACTCCTGCCGGGACAATCTCTTTTTCTTCTCCCCTGAAAAGACTGCATGAAACTAAATAAAAGGAAAGTAAAGGTATTACCAGTAATATGATTACTAAATTTATCTTATTTATAAACTTATTATTTACTGCTTTCAATTTTCCTCTTTTGCCTGTCCAAATAATCTTTTAGAATTATACCTGCTGAAAATTTATCAATTATCTTACTTTTAGATTTTTTCTTTAGGAGTTTTAATGGAATTTTTGTCGTATACCTTTCATCAATGTAATCAACTTCAATGCCTGTGCTCATTACTATATCTTCAACAAAGCTGGTCACCTTTTTTGCCTGAATGCCTACCTCCCCCTTCAGGGTATATGGTATCCCCACCACTATTTTTTTAATCTTATATTCATTTATTAATTTTTGAAGTTTTTCCTTTACTTTTTTGTCATTATTAAATACTTCAAGCGGCGTAGATATGATTTCCAGTTTATCTGAAACTGCTGCTCCTATTCTTTTATCTCCTATATCCAATCCCAGAATTCTCATTTTCCTTTCTTAAAGTATTTTAAAACTCTATCTCTTACAAAATCAATGGCACCGTCTAAAGAATCGGGATCTGAACCACCTAGCTGTGCGAAGTAAGGTTTTCCCCCGCCTCCTCCTTTTAACTTTTCACTGACTTCCCTGGCAATCTTACCACAATCTATTCCTTTCTTTACCAAATCCGCAGTAGCCTGAAGCAGCATAACCGGCTTATTACCTAAAATATTACCAAAAATAATAAAAGTATTTTTCCCTTCAAAGTAATTTTTCATCTCATCACCTACTATTCCCATACTTTTAATTTCTATAGTAGGAACCAGTTTTGAGTTTGAAAAATTGAAATCAATAATCTTTAAACTATTGCTCAATGGGTCGTATTTAAATTTATTTATTATTTCCTTTTTTGCAATTTTTATCTGTAATAATGTCAGCTCTTCTTCCTTTTTCTTTATATTATCTTTAATGTCTTTTAAAGTATCCAATACCCTATTATCTTCCACCTCCAGGCTGGCAGAAATATTATTTAAAATTCTTTCTTTGGCTGCCAGATAATTATATGCATGCATACCAGTCGCTGCCTCAATTCTTCTTAAATTAGCACCAATACTGGTCTCCATTATAATTTTAAATATACCTATATCTCCTGTTCTATTTACATGAATACCACCGCAAAGTTCTCTGCTATAGTTATTTATTTCTACTACTCTTACAAACTTACCATACTTTTCACCAAATAGAGATATGGCTCCTATTTCCTCTGCAAATTCTCTGGTAGTCTCGAAACATCTTACAGAGTCATTATTCTGTATTTTTTCATTTATCATTCTTTCTACTTTTCTTAAGTCTTCTTCAGATGGCTCAGTATAGATAGAATAGTCAAACCTGAACATATCTTCTCCTACAAAGGAACCTGATTGTTTTATTTCACTACCGAATACGTTTCTGAGGGCCCAATGAAGGAGGTGAGTTGCAGTATGATTTTTACTGATATTTATTCTACGGTTATAATCAACTTCTGCACTTACCTCATCACCCACTTCCAGTTCACCTTTTTTTACACCACCTTTATGGATATTAATACCTTCAACCGGAATCTTGCAGTTTGTAACGACAAAGAAATTCTCGCCTTTTCTAATAATTCCTTTATCTCCAATCTGACCACCTTTTTCTCCATAAAACGGAGTTTCCCTTAAAATTATTTCACCTTTTTCTCCTTCATATAACTTTGAGGTCAATTCCGTATTACCATTTTTATCAATTTTTATGATATTCTCTATTATCGTTTTTGCTTTACTCCTTTTATAACCAATAAACTCTACTTCCAGATTCTTATTTATTTTATGGTATATCTCCAGATTACTACCAATTTTTTTATCAAATAAAATCTTACTTTTAGATTTTTCAGTATGTTTCTTTAAATATTCATTAAACTTTTCCATATTTAATTTTAACTTGTTTTCATTCAATATTTCCCCGGTTAGTTCGACTGGAAAACCAAATGTATCATATAACCTAAATGCATCTTCAGGATCAAGATATTCCTTATTATCTTTTTTAATTCTATTAATTTTCTGTATTAAAACCTTACTTCCTTCCTTTAATGTTTTTGTAAATCTTTTTTCTTCATCCTTTACTAATTTAAATGAAAACTCTTTTTTTTCTAAAAGTTCGGGATATATTTTTGAATATTCACTTACGACTACCTCGCCGATTTCGTTTAAAAAATAATCTTCAATCCCTATCAGTTTCCCATATCTTACAGCTCTTCTAATTATTCTTCTTAGTATATAACCTCTCCCCTCGTTTGAAGGTGTCACACCATCAGAAATTAAAAAGTAAATTGCTCTTGCGTGATCGGCTATTATACTTGTACTTTTATCAAATTCTAAACTAGCTTTTTTACCATTTTTATAATTGATTTTCCTCTCTGATATCTCTTCTATTTTTTTCATTATACTGTCAAATAAGGATGTTTTAAAAATAGATGGGTTTCCTTCTAAAACTGCTGTTACTCGCTCTAATCCCATACCTGTATCAATATTTTTCTTAGGGAGTTCATTATATTTTTTACCGTCAAAATTATACTGGGTAAAAACAAGATTCCACATTTCAAGAAATCTACTGCAATCGCAATTGAGGTTGCAGCTATCTTTGCCACATCCATATTCTTTTCCAAAATCATAAAATATTTCAGAGCAGGGTCCGCATGGGCCAGTTTCTCCTGCAGGGCCCCAGAAATTTTCTTCCTTTCCAAATTTATATATTTTATCAGCATTTATCCCATTTTCTTTCCAGTGCTCTATAGACTCCAGATCTGCCGGTATATCTTTATCACCCTTAAATACTGCAACAAGTAATTTTTCAAGAGGAATTTTTAAAGTATTTAAAATGAAATCAAGAGAATATTTTATTGCTTCCTCTTTAAAATAATCCCCAAATGAAAAATTGCCCAACATCTCAAAAAATGTAAGATGTTTGTCTGTGTAACCTACCCTATCAATATCACTTGTTCTAAAGCATTTCTGTACTGTAGTAATTCTCTTTCCGGGAGGTTTTTTTATTCCTAAAAAATACGGTTTAAATTGCTGCATTCCGGCAGTAGTTAACAGCACACTGGGATCATCCTCCGGTATCAGACTTGATGAAGGTAAAATTAAATGATCATTTTTCTCAAAATAATTCAAAAATATCTTTCTTATATCCATAAGAATTAAAACCAGATTAATATTTGATAATAAAATGGATACTCCGCTTAGTCGTAACTATAGGAAGTTTTTTGCGCCCTGCGCTCAGCAGGTGGATGCCTCCTGTCTGTTTTATAAGTCCCATCTAGTAATGGGCATTTACGCTGCAGTCAGAGTTTGGGCTTCCAATGTAAATTTGTTGGCACAAAAATTTAACTCTAGTCGCGATATAAACAGAGTACCCGGAATGATGTTATCATAATTAAATAGTTTATTCAATCAACCCGGATTTTACCCAGGCAATCCTGTATTTTGCCATTATTTTTTCAAATTAACAATAACTGTTATTTAAAATTAATTATTCCCTGTCTTTTTCTATTATATTGATAGATACTTCTTTTAGTTGTTCGTCTGTCACACTTGAAGGCGAGTCAGTAAGCATGCATACTGCAGATTGAGTCTTTGGAAAAGCTATTACCTCCCTGATGCTTTCAAGTTTCGCCAGTAACATAACCAGTCTGTCCATTCCCAGAGCTATACCACCGTGAGGCGGGGCGCCATACTCTAACGCTCTGATAAGAAAACCAAAATTTTCTCTAATCCTCTTTTCATCCAGATTTAGTATTTTAAATACCCTTTTTTGTAAATTCACATCATTAATCCTGATAGAACCGCCGCCTATTTCTTCTCCATTCAGTACTATATCATAAGCCAGAGAATTAACCTTTAAAGGTTCACTATCAAGGTAACCAGCTGTATTTTCATCTGGTTTGGTGAATGGATGATGCACCGGTTTGATTCTTTTCTCTTTTTCATCCCATTCAAATAATGGAAAATCATATACCCATACGAAACTGAATTCATCTTCCCTTATTAGTTTTAATTTGCCAGCCAGATGCTTTCTTATTATACCAAGTGTCTGGCATGCAGTTATAAATTTATCAGCAACAATGAGCAGCAGATTTTTTTCTTTTAATTTTAAATTTTTAATTAAACCTTCCTTTTCTGTATCGGATAGAAACTTAGATATTGGAGATTGCAAATTTATATTTTCATCAATTTTAATCCATACCAGTCCACCGGCACCACATTTCCTTGCCATCTCAACAAGATCGTCAAGCTCTTTTCTGGTAAAATCCGAAGAGTCACTGACTACAATACTTTTTATGCAGCCATCATTTTTTAATACGTCCTCGAAAATTTTAATTTCACTATTTCTAAATAAGCCCGAAATATCTTTTATAGGAAGGTCAAATCTCAAATCAGGTTTATCTGTACCGTAGATCTCCATACTATCTTTCCACCTAATCCGCTTAAAAGGCAGCTTTATCTTTTCATTAAATACCTCTTTAAAGATGTAAGAAAATAGACCCTCCATTATTTCCATCACATCATCTGCCTCTACAAAAGTCATTTCCATATCTATCTGCGTAAACTCTGGCTGCCTGTCTGCTCTTAAATCTTCATCTCTAAAACATCTTGCAATCTGATAGCACCTATCAAATCCAGAAAACATTAAGATCTGCTTAAAAAGCTGTGGTGATTGTGGAAGAGCATAAAATTTACCCGGGTTCATTCTTGAAGGCACCAGAAAATCTCTGGCACCCTCTGGAGTACTTTTTGCCATTATTGGGGTCTCTATCTCCAAAAAGCCTTTCGAGTTAAAATATTTTCTGGTCGCATCTGTTACATTATGCCTTAACCTGATATTTTCCTGCATTTGCCTGGTTCTTAAATCAATATATCTGTACTTTAACCTTGTATTCTCTTCTACTTTATTTCTATCCTCAAGCATAAAAGGAGGAGTTTTTGATCTGCTTAAAATCTTAATATCTTTTACCACTATTTCTACTTCACCGGTCGGAATTGAGGGATTAATTGTATCTTTCGACCTACTCCTGACTTTTCCGCTTATTTTAATAACATATTCACTACGGACATCTTTGACTATAGTATAAGGATTTTTATTTATACTGGGATTAAAAACTAATTGGACAATACCAGAAAAATCCCTTAAATCCAAAAAAATTAACTTACCATGATCTCTTCTCCTGCCGATCCATCCGCTTAAGGTAACTTCTTTACCTGCAAATTCCTTATTTATCTCTCCGCATAAATTAGTCCTCATTCCGGTTTTAAAAACAGAATTAATCATAATCATTTGCTCCTATAATTTCTATGATCTTATCCTTTTGATTTTTCCAGTCAACTTTGTATTGCTTGAACTTCTTAATATCTTTTATAGTCAGGCTCCCGCTATTTATTTCATCTTCACCAATTATAATAATAAAATCATAATTATTATCTTTAGCCCATTTTATCTCTTTTTTCAAGTTCTTATTATTAAAATTAATATCACAGATCACTTCCATTTCTCTAAGATACTTTAGAATATCCAGAGAATAAATCTGACAATTTTTATTCATCGCTATCAAATAAACTCTGGATTTTCTGGCCAGTTTTGTAAACTTTAAATTTAATTGTTTCATAAGCATCATTGTCCTATCGATTCCTACTGCAAAGCCTGTAGCAGGAAGTTCCGGACCACCCAGTTGATTTATTAAATTATCATACCTTCCTCCACCGCCCAGGGCATTCTGCGCACTATACAGGTCCTCGGATATTATTTCAAATATGGTTTTAGTATAATAATCAAAACCTCTTACCAGATTTTTATCGGTCCTGTACTTTATTTTAAGGATTTTCAGGCACTCCAGAACTTCTTTAAAATTTTCCTTACACTCAGAACATAAATAAGAAGATACTTCTGGCGAACTGTCTAAAATGCTCCTGCAGCTATTTTTTTTACAGTCAAAAACCCTTAAGGGATTCTTTTCAAACCTATTCTGGCAATCACTGCATAATTTTCCCAGTTCAGGCTTTATATATTTTTTAAATTCCGCAAGGAATTTTTCCCTGCACCTGCTGCACCCCATACTATTTACCAGAAGTATTAATTTTTTAAATCCCAATTTTTTAAAAAACGAATTTAAAATCCAGATAACTTCAGCATCTATGACTGGATTATCTGTACCAATAGACTCTATTCCCAGCTGCCAGAATTCCCTCATTCTTCCCTTTTGCGGTCTTTCGTATCTGAACATATTACCAATATAAAACAATTTAAGTGGCATATTTTCAGAGTATATTTTATTCTCAATAACAGCTCTTACAATTGATGCAGTGCCCTCAGGCCGCAGTGTCAATGATCTTCCTTTCCTATCCATAAAAGTATACATTTCCTTTTGTACGATATCAGTACCTTCACCAATACTTCTGCTGAAAACCTGAGTATATTCAAATGCAGGGGTTATTATTTCGCTGTAATTAAATATTTCAAATATTTTTCGGGCAGTATTTATAATGAAATTTCTATAATCTATATCTTCACCATAAATATCGGCTGTACCTCGTGGAGAACTTAATTTCAAAGTAAATCACCTTTTTCCTTCTTAGTACCTTCTCTTAAAAAACACTCCTCCAGATAATAATTTGATTCCAGTTCATATTCAAGACTGCTGCTCTGACCATGACCAGGATATATTATTAACTGCCTGTCCATTTTCTTTATTTTAGCCAGTGATTTTTTAATCTGCACCGTATTTCCTCCCGGCAAATCAGTACGGCCTATTGCGCCTTTAAAAAGCAGGTCACCTGTAAAAAGATAATTTCCTGTCTTAAGTATTATACTCCCGGGAGTATGTCCAGGAGCATTAATAATTTCAATACCAAAATCAGCAAAATAGCTATAGTCAGCATCTTTTATTAAATTGTAAGTTTTTAATGATAATTCATTTTCACCAAAAAATGAAGAAAAATTCTTTTCAGGGTCCGTAATAATTGATTCTTCAAGTTCATGAATATAAAACGGAATTTTGTAATTTAAAATTATATCACTAACTGCCCCAATGTGATCGTGATGTCCATGAGTATTTAATATAAAATCTGGTTTTATATTATATCCTTCAAGATATTTTTGAATGATATCAAAATCTGCACCCGGGTCTATAATTACATTTACCCCGTTCAAAGATAATATATAACAATTGACTTTAAAAAATCCTAATTCTAATCTTTTTAACTTCAATACCAGTCTTTACTTCCTAGGTAATACTCTAAAAGCGTCGTAAACTGAATCTATCTCTTTTATATTGTTAATAACATCTTTTAGAATATATTTATTGCTAATTTCTATTAAAAATCTAAATTTAACATGACCGCTTTTATCAATTCTTAAAGAATTGGCTCTAAGTATATTCAAGTCATACTCACTTATAACATTAGTAATATCTCTCAGAAGTTTAGTTCTGTCCAGAGCTTCTATCTGTATTTCAGCATTAAATTTATAAGGAGCCTTTTTATCCCAGACGACTTCAATAAATCTTTGCTTTTCAGAACTCATTAAAGTGTTAACATTATTACAGTCACTCCTATGAACTGAAATCCCTTTCCCTCTTGTAATATAGCCCACGATATTATCTCCCGGAACAGGATTACAGCACTTTGCAATAGTTACCAGCATTTCTTCCATACCACTGACTTTAATGCCGCTGCTTTCTTTTTCCTCAGCTTCTTTTTTGTGTATATCTTCAATAGTTAACTCTTTTTTAGGCTTTGTCTGGCTCAATTTTTTTACTATTTTGGTAAAAACGTGGTGCGCCGATATCTTATGTGAACCAATACCCCTGAACAGTGTGTCCACTTTCCCAAAATTCATCTCTTTTGCCACTTCTTCAAAAATTTCTGCTGGCACACTTTTAAAAGAAAGACTGTTTTTCCTTAAAATTTTTAACATTATATCTCTACCTGCATTATATGTTTCCTGTCTCTGCTCTTTACTGAACCATTGTTTTATCTTATTGCGCGCTCTCGAGGTTTTAACAACATTAAGCCAGTCTCTACTGGGCCCCTTTTTAGTTTTCGAAACTATAATTTCTACAATATCACCATTTCCCAGGACGGTCTCAATAGGAACCATATTTCCATTTATTTTTGAACCTATTGTGTTATGCCCAACATCAGTGTGTATCTGATATGCAAAATCAATAGTAGTAGCACCTCTGGGTAGATTTACTACTTTTCCTTTGGGAGTAAATACAAATACTTCTTCTTCAAATAAATCCAGTTTAAGTGATTCCATATAATCCCGAGGATCCTTTAATTCTTTTTGCCAGTCCAGTATTTGTCTTATCCATTCCACCCTTTTATCGAATTCGCTGGGCTTTTTAAACCTGCCTTCCTTATATTTATAGTGTGCAGCAATACCATATTCTGCAAATTTATGCATATCAAATGTTCTTATCTGTATTTCCAGAGGCTTACCCTTTGTTCCAATAACTGTGGTATGGAGAGATTGATACATATTAAATTTGGGATTGGCTATGAAGTCTTTAAACCTTCCTGGTACAGGTTTCCATAACGAATGTATTATTCCGAGGACAGCATAGCAGCTTTTAATATCGTTTATTATAATTCTAATTGCAACTATGTCATAAATGTCTTCAAATTTTCTATTTTGTTTTGTAATTTTATTATAAACACTATAATAAGTTTTAATTCTCCCGCTTATATCTGCTGATATTTTCACTTCCTTTAATTTTTTATTAACTATTTTTATTGCCTCATCAACTAATGTTTTCCTTTCTTCCAGTTTTTCATTAAACATATCCTTTATTTTCTCGTACTCTTTCGGATACAGGTATTTAAAACTTAAATTTTCTAATTCTGACTTTATTTGATATATTCCTAATCTATGGGCAATAGGCGCATAAACTTCCAGAGTTTCTATTGAATTTATACGTCTTTTTTCCTCATTTAGCGAGAATAGGGTACGCATATTATGAAGCCTGTCAGCAAGCTTTACCAGTATTATTCTCACATCTTCAGACATTGCGATTATCATTTTTCTTATATTACTTACCTGCTGCTCTTCTTTGCTGGTAAAAACTATTTTATCTAATTTTGTAACCCCATTTATAATATTGGCAGTCTTTTGCCCAAATTCTTTTTTAGCCATTTCCAGACTATAATCCGTATCTTCTATCACATCATGTAAAATCGCTGACACGATAGATATCTGATCCAGCTCAATATCCGCCAGTATTCCAGCTACTTCAAGAGGATGAACTACAAAAGGCTCACCAGATTTTCTATACTGGTTTTGATGATATTTTTTTGAAATCAGATAAGCCTTATGCAGCAACTCTTCATCTACGTCAGGATTGTAGGCTTTAATTTTTTTTACTAACTTATTATATATAAGATCAGTATTTATATTCTTAATTTTACTATTCAGTTCTAAACTCATCTTTCTTCATTTTTAATTAAAAAATTACTATTATTATAAAACATTTTCGGCTTCTCTAAAATAAGTCTAATATCACAAGTTGTATGGTCTTAAAATCACCCCAAATATTTTCTTCAATTTTGTATAATATATTAATCTTATTACCGGTTATTACCTTCTCCTTGACTCTTTTGTCTATTTTAAACATTATAGCATCAAATATCCTGCCGGATTGCTTGAGTTTTAACTTCACATGTCTTTCTTCCATTAAATAATAAAAATCTATAATAGCGCAGTTTCCTGTTGTAAAACTGGGTTCAGGATTACCTGCTCCAAAAGGCTTGAGTAAATTAATTTCGTTTAAAATTTTCTTATTTATATCTCTAAAGTTTAATTCCAGATCATAGGCAAATTTTTTCTCAACATCCTCATCCTTAATATTTTTATCAGCAATTTCTTCCATCTTCTTATAAAAAGTTTTAAAATTTAAAACATTCATACTTATCCCACAAGCCTGTCTATGTCCCCCAAAATTCTCAAATAAATAACCGAGAGAAACAAGATTCCTGTATAAATCAAATTTATCGGTGCTTCTTCCGGAACCCTTTAGTTTCCCTTCCATTTCTTTAAATAAAATGGCAGGAATATTAAATCTTTTTACAATATCAGAAGCCACTATTCCCAGTACTCCCTCGTTCCATTTTTTTGATTTATCTATAAATATTTTCTTTTCCTTAACAATTTTATCAAAATCATTACCAGTAATTATTTCATTTAATATGACTTTTTGGATATTCTGTCTTTCTTCATTAAAAGAATTAAGGTCATTTATTATTTTATCTAAAATATCTCCTTCTTTACTTAAAAGATTAAAACTGCTTTCTGCATTTTTTATTCTGCCAGCCGCATTCAGTCTGGGAGCTATTATAAATCCTATGTCGTATTCACTTATATTTTTCTTATCCTTTATTACTGCGTTTATCATTTTTTTAAGGCCGGGGTTGACAGTTTTATTAAGCATTTTAAGACCTTTTTTAACCATTACCCTGTTTTCATCAACCAAAGGCATTATATCCGCAATAGTTGATATGGCAACAAGATCCAGGAGATTGGTCAGATAGTCTTTTTTAAATTTTTTTTTATAGTCCTCATCCAGTTCCCTCAAAATGCTTATAATAAATTTAAAAGTAACACCGGCACCACTTAAATGTTCGAATGGATATACAGAACCTTTAAGCTTGGGGTTAATTATTATATAATTCTCTTGCTTTAAATCAAAATCAACTGATTGGTTATGATGATCACAAACTATTACATCAGGACCTGGACTATCTTGAATAAATTTTTGTACTTCTGCACTATTTGTGCCGCAATCAACACAGATCATCAAACTATACTTGTACTTAGAGGAAATCTTTTTATAAAAATCAAGTCTCAAATCATAACCTTCATTAAACCTGTCAGGGATATAGACCTCCGCATTTAAACCTAATTTCTTCAGGAAGTTATATATAAGTGAAGCGCTGATAATTCCATCTGCGTCATAATCTCCGAATATTAATATATCTTCTTTTCTGTAGATTGCTTTTATTATTCTCTCAGTACCTGTACTGATACCGGGAAGCATTCTAAAGTCATGCAATTGATTTAAGGTTGGATTCAGAAAAGATATTATTTCTTCTTCGGTAATTATATTTCTACCAGCAAGTATATTTATTAAAGCCGGGCTATAACTGATTTTTGTTGTGAGTTTTTTACTGATTTTTTTATTTATTCTGCATTGCCAATTTGCAGGAAAATTTGTCATTGTTATTTCTTATACTTTGGAAATCTATTATTCCATGCCACCACAATAGGGCTGGCAATAAATATGGAAGAATATGTTCCAGTTACTATTCCAACAGTAAGTGCTAAAGCAAAATCCTTTAATGCTGCAGTTCCTAATATAAGAAGTAAAATTATAGGAATTAATGTAGTAAGAGAAGTATTTATTGATCTGGGTAGGGTTACATTTATCGAATCATTTACTACTTTAATATAGCCCAACTTTCTAGTCATAGGAGTATTTTCTCTTATCCTGTCAAAAACAACAATGGTATCATTTATTGAATAACCAATTATAGTAAGTATTGCAGCTATGGTTGAAGTATTAATTTCACGGTTTAAAATAGCATAGACCCCAAGAGTTACCAGTACATCATGAACTAAGGCTAAAATTGCTGCAGCCCCAAACCTGAATTCAAATCTGATCCAGATATATATTAAAATTCCAACAATACCGATACCAACAGCTATAAAAGCATATTTGGTTATTTGTTTCCCAAAGCCAGGGTCTACATTTCTATCCTGAAGTAGCGTTCCGGTTGTCCCAATTTTTTCATCTAGAGAATCGAGTATTTCATTTTTAACTTCTGTATTAATAGGAGTTGTTCTTATTATAAACTTATTGGATTCGGTTCGTTGAAGTATGGCATTTCTAAAACCTATATCATTCATAACACTGCGTACTTCGGTAACATCTACATCTCTTGTAAATTCCACTTCCATTAAAGAACCGCCAAGAAAGTCAATGCCTAAATTAAAGCCGCCTTGAATAAAATAACTAGCAATACCGCCTATTATCATCACTAATGATATAATAATCCATATTTTACTTTTTCCAATAAAATCAAAATTATAATTTCTAAACCTCAAATATTACTCACTACTCCTTCTTCTAACACCTAAAAATCCGGGCGTGTTTATTCTTGAGATACCCGACATCAGGAATATAATAGACCTGGTAAATAATAGACTGACTATCATACTTATTACCACACCCAGACTTAAAGTAACCGCAAAACCTTTTATAGGTCCGGTACCGAACCGGTATAATGCAGCTGCTGTAATTAAAGTGGTTACATTAGAATCGACAATAGTTCTTAACGCATTCTTAAAGCCGTATCCGATAGCAATCCTTGGAGATTTAGACTTTATTATTTCCTCTTTTATTCTTTCAAAAATAATAACATTGGCATCCACTGCCATTCCTATGGTCAATATAATTCCAGCAATTCCCGGTAGCGTTAGAGCTGCGCCGATCCCTGAGATTATGCCCCAGAATATTATAATATAGATTATCAGGCCTAAAGCCGAATAAATCCCCAAACCCTTATAATAAAATAACATAAATACTATAATTAGAATAAAGCCAATTATCCCGGCATAAAGGCCCTTATTTAAAGAATCCATTCCAAGGGTTGGACCTACAGTACTGCTTTCTTCTATCTGTAAACTTATGGGCAACGCTCCAGTCTGCAGAACAAGCTCAATATTTTTTGCTTCTTCTATACTATCAATACCGGTAATTTCTGCAGATCCATCAGTGATGGGAACTTTTATATAAGGTGCGGATTTAATTTCTTCATCCAGCACTATTGCAAGGTTTCTGCCGATATTCTCCGAAGTAATTTCTTTAAATATTTCTACTCCCTCATCTTTAAAACTCAAAGTAACTCTTATTTCTCCGTATGTGTCATATCCAGCCGCTGCCTTTGCCAGTTTATCCCCTGTCAGAAGAGCAGGTTCAGCCAATGTCGCGGCACCGGTTCGGGAATCAACCAGTATTTCACCAACTTCTTCTCCATCCTTTTCTATAAACATTTGCATGGTTTCAGAATCATATTTTACCACTCCCAAAATTTCTTCGGCACTAAAATTCGACCCGGCAGAATCAGCGTTTTCACCTTCTTTATTTTCTTCTGAATCAGCTTGATTTTGTGGTGCAACAAGAACTAGTTCATTGGTTTCAGGATCAGTTATTAAATTGCCCACAGTTAGTACAGATTTTCCCTGGAAAAATTTATTTATATCATCAATTAAAATTGTTTTTTTGGCATCAGGGTCAATTAATAATTCCCCTTTTTCATAATCCAATCCTACTATACTCCAGTTATCATCTTTCTGGGAGATAAATGTTCCGGTAACCAGCCTGAATTCAAGCTGTGCTGTCTTTCCTATTATTTCTTTTGCGGTATCAGGATCTTTTACTCCGGGAAGCTGAACTACAATGTTTTTTAAATGGTCTTTGGTAACCAGAGGTTCTGAGACTCCAAGCCTATCTATTCTATCCCTTATTCTATCCATAGTAAGATTAAGCTTTTCAGGTGTTATTTCTCCCGTTCCTCCTCTTTCTGTGGGCTTTAAAATAATCTGGGTGCCGCCTTTAAGGTCAAGCCCCAGATTTATGGATTCTTTAAGGAGACTCAGATTTATGGGTTCTTTAAGAAGACCCAGATTTATGGGTTCTTTAAGTATATAATAAAGACTTACACTTATTATTGCTATAAATATTGCAATAATAGTTATATGAACTTTTTTATTTCTCATATTTTTTATTGACTTGCTTTCCTGGAAACAGCGCTCTTATTTACTTTTACATCAACACCACTGGCAATAGTTATTATAATTGCATCTTCCCTGATATCTTTAATCCTTCCATGAATACCCCCTATGGTAACCACTTCATCGCCTCTTTGCAGACTGGACATTAATTCCTGAGCTTTTTTGGATCTTGTACGCTGCGGCCTTATAAGTAGAAAATAAAATGCCACCACTAGAATTGCCAGCCAGATCCACGTTCCATAACTTGCAAACATATTGGCAAAACCACCAGGCTCTGTAGTTTGCGCTCCTTCAGTCGTTCCTTCTTTTTCTGGTGTTGCTATTGGAAGACAGGCAACTGCCGAAAACCCTATACTTATTACCAGTATGCTGATAATTAAAATGCTAATAATCCTTTTAGATAATTTCATATTCACCCCTTAAAAATTTTTTAAAAATCAAATATTACTATTATTAACTTTTTTAAAAATTTTGCAAATAAATAATTTAGTTTATTTTTCATTTCTATTGTATTTATTTACAAAATCCAATCTGAAACTTTCAAAATTTCCTGATATTATAGCATCTCTTGATTGATTGACTAAATTAAAAATAAAGTACAGATTATGAATTGTAAGAAGTACGCTTGATAGTATCTCTTTACTTTTAGACAAATGTCTAATATAAGACCTGGTGTAATTTCTGCAAGTATAACAATTACATTTTTCATCCAGTGGATTGAAATCATGAGTATATTTATTATTTTTTATATTTATCCTTCCTACAGAGGTAAAAGCACTGCCATTTCTGGAAATTCTTGTAGGCATTGCACAATCAAACATATCTACTCCACTGCCTATAGCTTCTACTATTCCTACGGGATCACCCAATCCCATAAAATATAGCGGTTTTTTATTATCCAAGAATTCAACAGTATAGTTTAAAATATCAATGGTTTGAGCTCTTTTTTCACCTACACTTAACCCACCAATTGCTATGCCGTCAAAGTCCATCCCTGATATGGATTGGGCACAAAATTTTCTTAAATTCTTTATAAATCCCCCCTGAACTATACCAAATATCCTTGCCTCTTCACCAAAATTAATTTTGTTTTTTACTTTTAAGGAGACCTCAGCCCATTTAAGGGTTCTTTTAGCAGCATTAAGAGTATAGTTATAATCTTCATTAAAAGGTATGCATTCATCAAGAACCATAATAATATCCGAGCCTATCTGATACTGCATTTTTATTACATCTTCAGGAGTAAAAAAATGACTTGATCCATCTATGATTGATTTGAATTCCACTCCATTATCAACAACTTTTCTTATTTTGCTGAGGCTGAATACCTGAAATCCTCCACTGTCGGTTAAAATACTTCTTTCCCAGTTCATAAATTTATGAAGTCCGCCTGCTTTTTTAATTACATTAATTCCCGGCTGAAGATAAAGATGATACAGGTTACCAAGTATAATTCCACATCCTGCATCATAAAGCTGCTCATTAGTAACTGCTTTAACTGTTGCTTTAGTGCCCACTGGCATAAATACAGGTGTCTTTACAATTCCACTTTTGGTAGTCATTATTCCTGCCCTTGCAGGTGACTTTATATCTTTTTTTATAATTTCAAAAAATGCCATAATTTTATTTCATAACATATCGCTGTATAAAACTATTTTTCTAAAACATATTATATGATATATTGTATTTTTAAAATTTAGTAGTATCATAACCAACTTTAAAAACAAAAAGATATTATTATTGATTAATAAAATTAAAAAAGGCAAATACTTATAAAAAAATGAATGTTTTATTATGGTCCATAATAATTTTTATATCTATTCTTGTACATGTACTTTTTGGTACTGTCAGGTTAACTGTAATGGTTAAAAATAAAAAGATTTTAACCACATTGATAGGTTTTTTTGAATCCGCAATAGGCCTTACAATTGCAATAACAGTGATATCTCGTGCCGTAAGAGAAGGAATAAATATTTATATAATTTTATCCTACGCCGCAGGGTTTGCTTTGGGTCTATACGTAGGGATGTATATATCACAATTAATATCAAAGGATATATTAAGCATAAATATATTTTCCAAACTTCATAGTAATGAAATTGAAAATTACTTACGCGAAAAAGGTTTTGGAGTAACCTGTTATTATGGCAGCGGAAAAGACGGTAATATAAAGGTATTAAATATAATATGCAAAAGAAATAATTTCACAGAATTAAAGTCATTTGTAAAAAAAATAGATTCGAAAGTTCTGGTCACAAGTCACCATCTTGAAGGATTAAGCGGTGGTTTTATTTATGATATCAAGAGTAGAATATAATGCCGGTACTTATTTTACTATTGATTTTGTTGAATTTAACGATTCAAGCTTTTCAAAAAATTTAAACCTTTTTTCGGCTTCTTTTAAAATCATCAGCAGCATTTTACTGTATGATATATTTTTAATTTTAGCCATTTTGGCTAAATGACCATCCCAGCACCATCCTGGATTTGGGTTAACTTCTAACAACCTGGGCTCTTCCTTAGATGTTAGCCTCCAGTCCAATCGCGCATAATCTTTACACCCAAGTCTTTCAAACAACCTCAATGAACAATCAATAATAAATCTTTCAGTATTTGTCGTCAATTTAGCAGGAATAGATTTAATTTTCCAGTAAGGTGAATCTTGCAGCCATTTTGCTTCATAACCACAAATCCTGGGCAGCTCAGACGGCAGCTCTGAATAATCCTCTTCAATTATTGGCAGGACTGTATAGGAATCAGGAAAATTCCCAATTATTCCTACACTTAAATCTTTTCCTGAAAGAAATTCTTCAATTAGAATGGGTTTATCGTATCCAAGTTTATCTCTGATTTCAGAAATTATATTTAAAGTTTTTTCAATACTATAAACCACATTTCTTTGAGTTATTCCGAAACTTGAATCACCAAAATTTGGTTTAATAATCATCGGGAAGTCAAAAGGAATTTCGAATGAAGTATCTCCGGGTTTTATAAAAAAAGCTTGTGGAGTAGGGATTCCCATTTCCTCTGCAATACCTCTCACCAGTGATTTATCATAGCAATGGGCAAGACATTGTGGTTCGGATCCGGTATACGGAATTCCCAGAATATCCAGCAGGGCTGGCACATGAAGTTCCTTTGTTGCATCATTACAGTATCCTTCATCACATAGATTAAATACAAAATCAATCTTCCCTTTTTCCTGCATTTTAATAAGATCTTTAATCATCGTCTCATGATTGGTGATATAATGAAATCTGTAGCTATAATCTTTTTCAATATCTCTTAAAGAATTTTTAAGCTGATCAATAGTATATAAATCATCATCATCAAACATATAAAACGGTTTTAGAATATCAATTTTATTTGGATCGCCTAATAGGACTGCAACGTTTTTCAAATGAGGTTTTTTAGTTCTAACAGGTGTCCAATCTTTCTTTGCAACAGCTGAAATAATAATTCGCTTTTCAGTCATACCGAGATCCTGATTTCTTTTTGAATCCGGTGTTATCGTACCATGTACAGTTATATTACTGAACCCTGCTTGCTTTAGGAATTCAATTATTTCCTCCTGAGCATAAAGCCTTTCAGCGTAAAATTGATCTGTAATTACACCATTATCAACATCATTTACTATTTCTCTTGAAATTAAACGAGTTTTATCTAAAGATAATGAGCGCTCACGACAGACAAAATACTTTTTATTTATCCATTCCCATGATCTGGATTTAACATTTTCTTTTAAATAATTTCCGTCAGATACATCAATCAAAAACCGCCCCCAGGGTTTTAGCACTCTTAAAACTTCTTTAAGAACCAGCATATCTTCTTTAGCAGTTTCGAAATATCCAAAACTATTTCCTAAAATCATTACAACATTAAAAGTGTCAGGAGAATAGGGCAGTTTTCTCGCATCACCTTCTCTAAACTTAATCATTAAGCTTTCCTTTTTTGCTCTCTGGATTAAGTAATGAGAACGGTCCAGCCCTTCAATATGCTTAAATCCTCTATTTGCCAGTTCAATACAATGCCGCCCTTGTCCACAACATAAATCTAATATTTTATCTTCCGGGGATAGATTTAGAACTTTTATAAATAAATCTATTTCTTTTTTGGTAATCTGTTTGTCATCTACAACGTCGCCGTCAGTTTTTAAATAAGTTGAATTAAAAATATTTTTCCACCAATTCGGGTCCAGGTATTCTTCCAGATTGGATATTGGTCCAATTGTCTTTTTATAGGAATTTGAATTTATACTCTTTTGGGGAGGTTCGCAACTTGAAGAATCTCCTTTCATTTACTGCACTCCTTTTTTTTAAATTAATATTTTATTTAACTTTTTTCTTATATTAATACTTTCATTTTATTTGTAAACTAAAAATTTATAAGAATTATTTTTTTAATGTTTATCTTTTCTGGCATATTAGGCGTCAAATGAAATAAAAGTTTTATAATTAAAAAATTTTAAATCATCTTTTCACTTTTGGATAACTATTCAAATGCAGGACTTAAATTTTTATTTGTTTAATTACTTTTTCTTTAGCCCACTAATAAATCCCCCTCGCATTTTATCCAGCATATAGCTTGCTACAAAGGCACCAGGATCTTGTTTATGAATTAATTTATTTAGTCTTGAGAGGCTTATATGGGTGCATACCACATTAATAACTTCTACATCGCCTTCTCTTCCAGCACCTTTATAACAGGTAAAACCAAAGCCCTCTTTCGAAAGCAGCTCTTTTATTTCTTCATTATGTTTTTTAGAAATAATATTTGTACTTATAAGATCGCGGGATAATTTTTCAGATATTATAATACCTACTACCGTTCCTGCAGCAAAACCAGCTCCATAAGCAAGTATCCCATAGATATTGTCAATATCTTTAATTATCCTAACTATTAT
>Ga0066637_10000269_pt1 | contig 31051 bp, 35 predicted proteins | sample CryGeyCG2014_020_FD_62737 | JGI IMG/M metagenome (GOLD analysis project Ga0066637, IMG submission 62737) | Groundwater microbial communities from aquifer - Crystal Geyser CG08_land_8/20/14_0.20 | ecosystem: Environmental > Aquatic > Deep subsurface > Groundwater | place: USA: Utah: Grand County...
AGTTTTTTTGTGCTCATAATTGGGAGATTCTAAATTGTACATTTTAGAAATCAAGGGCTTTGGGGCGTTATCAAAAGAAGAACACCTCATTAAATCCACACTTTTTGCATATTAACCCCCTTTTTTCCACCATGTACTCCACACTGTCTCGCCAGGAGCTGAAATATCTACCCACTCTCCCCAATTGGATAGTCCCCAAAAATTGTCTTTGGGGTTGGTTGCAGATATAGCCATGGTTTGGTCATACCATGCTGGATACATGGGCGTGTTGGAGGCTTCGTTTCCCACAGCGGCTACTACCAACACATCGTGCGTGGCGGCGAAGTTTAAAGCATCTTCTAGTAGCACAAGGGATTTTTCGCGGCTCGCCAAACTCATGTTAATAACCTTCGCGCCACGGTTTACCGCGAAGACAATGCCTTCGTTAATCTGATCCAAGGCCCCAAAGTTTTCTGAATCTAGCACCTTGATTGGCATAATGATGGCGTTTGGAGCAATGCCGACGCTTCCAACGCCGTTATCTATGCCCATTCCGACAATTCCTGCAACATGGGTTCCGTGTCCGTTATCGTCGCGGGCCTCGGTGGAGTTATTTACAAAGTTGTACCCTTGTACAACACGACCCGAAAATTCAGGGTGATTTAGCGACAGACCGCTATCGAGTATCGCTACTACTACCCCACCGCCTGTGGAAACATCCCAAGCGTCTGGTGCGTGTATCTTTTGTGGGGCATAAACCCCTGACCCAGATTTCCGTAATCGGGGTCGGTGGGTGTTGTGGCACCCCGTGCTATGCCGATTCGTTCAGCATAAATTACTGTATCCAGTGTATTCAACTGGTCAATAATTAGATCCTCTTTTCCTTGTGGCGTTTTTAGTACAAACGCATCTATGCTGGGGATAACTTTGATAACCGTAAGGTTATACCCCGCTAGGATGGAGAAGATAGTCGTTTGTTGTATTTTTTTTGAAAAGCTGACCACAATCCGATCCGTGACGATCGTCTTTCCGGTGACAATTGGGGGAGTTAGTAGAACGGAAAACAATACTATGATTATCAAAAGAAACGTTGCGCATTATTTTTCTCTCCTTAAGGGGGTTACGGATGCTGTGGTTAGCATTTTAACATTTTTAATCCGGTTTTTACCCGCAAAGAATGTGATAAAATGATTAAAGATGATTAAAGATTTTACATTTTTAAACTTCCTAAAACCAAAATTAATGGGAAATAAAAAGCAAAAAGGATTTTTGCCAAAAGTACTTCCTGTCGTTACCGCACTAACCACTTTACTTCTGGTCGGATCGGTTGCGGTACTTTTTTTGTTTACTTATTTAAGTCGCGATCTTCCTTCACCTACTCAACTTACCGAAAGACCAATGGAAATTTCCACAAAAATTTATGATAGAAACGGAGAGCTTTTATACGATGTTTATGCCAATAAAAACCGCACTTTGATAACGCTTGATCAGGTCTCTTCGTATTTAATTGACGCTACAATAGCGACAGAAGACGCGGATTTTTATATTCATCATGGGTTTGATGTTTTAGGCTATGTTAGGGCGATAAGAAATATTATCTTAAGGCAAGGTTTGCAAGGAGCGTCAACTTTAACCCAACAACTTGCTAAAAACGCGCTTTTAACATCGGAAAGAACCATTAAACGGAAAATTAAAGAACTTGTCTTAACTTTGCAGATAGAACGGCGATATTCAAAAGATCAAATTCTAACAATGTACTTTAACGAAGCGCCATACGGTAGCACTGCTTGGGGAGTAGAGGCCGCAAGCCAACTGTTTTTTGGAAAAAAGGCCAAAGATCTAACTCTTCCGGAATCGGCGCTTATTGCAGGGCTTCCTCAAAGCCCCACAAATTATTCTCCCATAACAAATCCCGACGCGGCAAAAAAAAGACAGCAATATGTTTTAAAGCTGATGCATGAAAAGGGTTGGGTGGATAAAAGCGGTACCAGAAAATATCTTTCTAATGAGGATTATGATAAAGCCTTATCTGAGGAACTTAAATTTTCGTCGGGCTTAAGTCTTTTAAAAGCGCCGCATTTTGTAATGTATGTTAGGCAACGCCTTATGGATACTTTTGGAGTTAACCTTGTAGAGTCGGGGGGTCTCAAGGTTAAAACCACTCTGGACTACAAGATACAAGAAAAAGCACAAAAAATTCTTACCGATGAGGTGGCAAAGGAGGCTTATTTAAAAGTAGGTAATGCTTCCCTTGTTGTTTTAAATTCCAAAACCGGAGAAATTTTATCAATGGTCGGATCAAAAGATTTTTTTAACAGCACCGATGACGGTCAGGTAAATGTTTCTACATCGCCTCGTCAGCCCGGATCATCAATAAAGCCGATAACTTACGCTACCGCGTTAAAAATGGGTTACACCGCAAGTTATCCTTTGTTAGATGTACAAACAAATTTTAAGTCGGGAGACGAGGAGAAAGATTACATCCCAAAAAATTACGATGGTAAATTCCGTGGTCCTATTCAAATGCGGTATGCCCTAGCTCAATCGGTCAACATTCCGGCTGTTAAGATGTTAAAACTTGTTGGTATTTCAAATATGGTAAAAACTGCAAACGATATGGGAATTTCTACCTTAACCTACGATCCTAAGTATTATGGATTGGCGCTAACCTTAGGAGGTGGGGAGGTAAAACTTTTGGAGTTGACCGGCGCGTATACCGTTTTTGCCAATGAAGGCACTTACAATTACCCCTACGGAATTGAGTCCGTAGAAGATCAAAAAGGAAACATCCTATTTAGTCATAAATCCCATCCAGAATTGGCACTAGATAAGGGAACGGCTTTTATTATTTCCAACATTCTGGCTGACAGCGATGCTCGCGCGCCGATTTTTGGATATGGATCCTATTTAAATATCCCTAAGCATACGGTGGCCGTAAAGACAGGGACTACCGATGACAAAAAAGATAACTGGGCGGTAGGTTTTACCCCTACTTATTCACTTGGAGTTTGGGCTGGAAATAATGATGGAGCCCCAATGGATCCTACTTTGGCCTCCGGAGTTACTGGGGCGGCTCCTATTTGGAATTTGGTAATGAAAGAACTACTGCAAGATAAAGAAGACGAAAAATTTGTGCAACCTGATAATGTAATTAAATGGACAACAGGAAAACTTACAGGATATAAGCCCTACGAGAAGATTGAGGAGGAAAGAGTGGAATACTATATAAAAGGCACCGAACCTTTGGCTTACAGTCCGTGGGTTGAGATTATTGAAATATGTAAAGAGGATAATCTTTTTCCTAACGACGATTGTAAAAAAGATGACAATACCAAAGATAAGGTATTTGCTCATCTTTTGGGGGAATTTCCGGAATGGCAGGAAGCTGTTGACAGTTGGGTTGATGAAGTTTATGACCGCGATTCCAGCGAAGAGTCTATGTATTTTCCTCCAACCGAAAAGACCGATTACTCCAGTAACTAGAGGGCTATCTTCTAATTTCAGCGCCAATTTTCTCTAAGGCCACTCGCACCGCGACGATCTTTTTAGCCGCGGCCGAGGGGTTCAAATTTTCTTCCGAAGAAACAGTCACCTTTAGCTGTACAGATTTTTTTGTGGAGGGAATACCTTCCCCACTATATATATCTACAAGCGCAACTTCTACAGAGGGATCCAGTCTTTTCTTAACCTCCGTGAGAATATTTCCTACTGCCCTTGGGGAGTCAATTAAGAAGGATATTTCCTCACTATATGCATGCAAAAAATTCCACGATACTTTGTAATTTTCATTAATCCCTTTAAGGGAAACTTCTTTAAGGCCCATCTCAAAGCTACTAGCGGTAAGAGAAACAACTTGATCTTCTTTAAGATTAAGAAAAATCATAATCTGTTCCAAATAACCTTTAACTTGTCTAAAGGAAAATTGGTTGGAAAAAACACATGCAAGGGAAGGCTCTTCTTTAAATCCGGTATTGTTTTTAAAATAAATATTTCCAATTTCAAATAGTCTAAATGAGGAAGCTCTGTGTTTCTTGTAGGTATTGGCCGCGGCTTTTAGAGTTTCTGTTACAGAAAGTCTTAAGGAGTCCTTATCTTTGTTTAATGGATTTTGAAGAATGATTCTTGAGGTGTTTCCATCCTTTTTAACAAGAGGATTTGTTATTTGTTCGTGAAATCCAAGATTTGTCAGAAACTCTTTAAGGCGGTCGGAAACTAAAGTTTTGTTTGAGGTTTTTTCGTCTGGGGGTGAATTTAGTATTGGCAACGACGGTATTTTACTGTAACCACGATAGCGCAATACTTCTTCTATCAAATCCTCCTTTTGTTCAATATCGGTTCTAAAATATGGGACCGTAAAACCCTTCTTAAATGAATCATTTAAAAACCCAAAACTTACCAGAGCATTCGATATTTCATTTTTTGTTACCGTGATACCGCCTATTCTTTTTACTTCTTTTGGATCAATGTCCAAAGTTAGGGGTTGAGTTTTTGTTATGTAGTGGTCACAGTACCCGGAAATTTTTGCATCTGGAATAATCTCATTAATTAAAAAAATTGCCCGTTTAATTGCCGTCTCTGTTTGCGCGGGACACAAAAATTTCTCTAAACGGAGGCTTGCTTCCGTTCTTATGTTAAGTTCGCGAGAAGTCTTTCGGATATTGGAGTTATCGTAAACGGCGGCTTCCAAAAGAACGGTTGTAGTTTGGTTAGTTACGCCTGATTTTTTTGCCCCAATGATTCCAGCAAGAGCTACAGGTCCCATATCATCAGAAATAATCAGATCGCTTCCATTTAGAGATAGATGTTGTCCATCAAAAGTTTCAAGGGATTCGCCTAATTTTGCATTTCTTACCACAAGCGATCCGCCCTTTATATTATCAAAATCAAAAGGGTGCATGGGTTGTCCAATTTCAACCATAACAAAATTTGTAATATCTACAATATTGTTAATAGAAGGAATCCCGTAAAGGGAAAGTAGTTTTTGCATCCACTCCGGTGAAGAAGAAACTTTTAAATTATCAATTTTTACCGCGGTAAATCTTTTTATCAAGGCGGGTCTTTTTATAGAAACAAGACCTTGATCATTTTTTACATTTAAAATATTACCAAGCTCTGGGGTGTTAATCGCAATTTTGTTTACCGCAGAAATTTCTCTGGCAAGTCCCAAGACACTTAAACAATCAGGCCGGTTTTGACGGACTTCAAGACTAATAACTTCGTTTTTTGTTGGAGCGTCTTTCATAAATCCTAGAGCGGTAAGAGAATTTTCTAAATCGCAAGAATCTAGATGCGACACATCAAGATATTTTTTTAGCCATTCAATTGGTAGATTCATCGCTGGGGTTAACTAAGACACAAATCGCCATTATATAGTACCCGGATATCCGGAATGTTAAATGTTGTCATTACAATACGGTCAAGACCCATGCCAAAGGCAAAACCAGAATATTTTAAATTATCAACCCCGCATTTTTTTAAAGCGTTGGGGTGGACCATTCCGCATCCGATAAGCTCAATATATCCGCGGTATTTACAAACTGAGCAACCCTCCCCTCCACAAAAAGTACAAAGTACATCAAATCCGGCCCCCGGTTCCACTTGGGGATAATATTTTGCGCGGAAACGAGTTTTAATTTTGTCTCCGTACACGAACTTCGCAAATTTTTCCAAAATCCATTTAAGATTTCCCATGGTGACATTTTCATCAACATACAGGCCTTCGTACTGGTAAAATACTGCGCCATTTGTGGAGTTTGCGGTTTCGTTTCTAAAACAGCGTCCCGGAACGACAACTCGTATAGGCGGCTTTTCTTTAATCATAGTCTCCACCTCCACAGAACTTGTGTGAGTTCTAAGTAGGATATTTGGTTCTTCAATATACAGAGAGTCTTGTAAATCTCTCGCCGGATGATCTGGTGGCAAGTTTAAAAGCTCAAAATTTATCCTGTTAGTAACAATTTCATTCCCGTCAGTGACGCTAAATCCATAGTACCTAAAAAAATAATTTAGACGGTTAATGGTAATGGTTGTAGGATGTAGCCTTCCCGATTGGGGCCGTATTCCGGGGATGGTAAGGTCTAACGGTGTCTTATTGTTGGATGATATCGTACTTCCTTTTGCAAGCAAGGTTTCACGAATGTAATTTTTTAGCTGGTTTATATTTTCCCCATAAGCCCTTTTATTTTCAGGAGCGATATTTTTTATCTGTGAGATAAGATTTGAAATATGTCCGGTTCTTCCTAAAAATTCCGCCTCAATTTTTTGTAGAGATTCTGGGGTAGTGACCTCTTTAATTTGGGATTCAAGAAGGTCGCGGAGTTGGGCAATATCGTGTGCCATACAAAAAAAGCTATTCCTTGGTCTTTACGCTCTCTACGACGGCCTTAAAAACTTTTGGATGCCTTGTGCCTAAATCGGAAAGTATTTTTCTATCAAGCGTAATTTTATTTTTTTTAAGGGCGCTTATAAACATTCCGTATTTAAGACCGTATTCGCTTAGAGCGGCGCCGATTCGTTGGATCCATAATGTTCTTAAATCCCGTCTTTTTATTCTTCTTCCGGCAAAAGCTTCTTCCCCCGCCTTTAAGTAAGCTTCGTTGGCTCTTTTAAAATGCTTGGAACGCGTAAGCTTATAACCTTTTACGGCCTTTAATATTTTTTTATGTTTGTCTGATCTTTTTGTTCCTGTTTTTGCTCGTGGCATTTTAATTAACTCAGAATTAAGAACTTAATATCAAGAAATTATAGCTCTCAAAATCTTTTTTAATGATAAACCTGAAACTTTAACTAATTGCCGTTTTCGATTGGCGCGGGAGGAATCTTCTTTCCTTCTTAAGTGTGAAGTACCACCAGCGCGTCTTAAAAGTTTACCGGTCGCCGTTACTTTAAATCTCTTCGCGGCAGTTTTATTAGTTTTATGTTTCATGTTAACAAGTTAAAATTTCAAAGTTATTTCTTTGGGCGTATTGTTACTGTCATCCGATTGCCTTTAAGCTTTATATCCTCATCAACATCTCCGATATCGATAAGTTCTGCCATAACCCTAACAAGTTTCTGTCGACCAAAATCGGGATATGCAATCTCCCTGCCTTTAAATTGTACGGTAAACTTGACCTTGTCTTTATCTTCCGTAATAAACTCCCGCGCTCGTCGGATTCTAAATGAGATATCTCCTTCGCCGATATTTGGGCTTAGTTTAAATTCCTTAAGTTCGCCAGTACCTTTTGTTTTGCCTTTGGATTCCTTGTGTTTTTCATCGTATAGAAATTTCTTAAAGTTTGATATTTTAGCGACAGGCGGCACCGCCTTTGCGGCGACCAAAATTAAGTCAAGTCCTTGCGATTTTGCCAATTCCTGCGCCTCGGTTGTTTTAAGTACACCAAGATTTTCCCCTTGGTTTCCAATAACCCGTAATTCTGTGGCGCGTATAAAATTGTTTGTAATGTACCTTTTCAAATCAGTATATGTCTAACGACTTGGCAATTATACGATCCTTAAGTGTTTTTGTAAATGCCTCAAGTTCTATAAGATTTTCTTGTTTTCCATCGCGATATCGGACGGATATTTTTTCTTGATCTTTTTCTTTATTTCCTATAATTACCATTACGGGAATTTTTAATTCCTGCGCCTTTCTTATCTTGTTTTGCATGGTGTCGCTTTCTAGATTGGCTCGGGTTCTAATATTTTGATCGATTAGATAATTTAGGATTTTTTGAACATACTTGTCTAATTGGTTAGAAATTGGAATTATTTGTACTTGGGTTGGAGATAACCACAAGGGGAAGTTACCGGAAAAATGCTCAATTAAAAACCCAACAAACCTTTCGCTGGAGCCAAGTGGGGCGCGGTGTTGTACAACGACAAGTTTTTCCTTTCCGTCTTTGTCGATATAGGTTAAATTAAATCTTTTTGGCATAAAAAGATCTATTTGATTGGTGGATATCCCATATTCCGCTCCGATTGCGGATTTTATCTTAAAGTCCATTTTTGGCCCATAATGCGCGGCCCCTTCATTTTCTACAGCGTATTCTATCTTGGATTTTTCTAAAGCCTCCCGCGATAATTTCTCGGCCTTTTGCCACATAGTTTCGTTACCGTGGTACTTCCCTTTCTTTTTTGGATCTCTTAAACAGAGGACTATGTGATAGTTTTTTAATCCAAGAGTATCGTAATAGTAGCGATGCAAATTGACGACCGAAACAAATTCATCAACCGCCTGATCTTCCGTAGAATATATGTGAGCGTCATTTTGACAAAAAAACCGCGGTCTTAATATTCCATTTAAAGATCCTGCATCTTCATATCTCGCCACATGTCCGTACTCTGCAAGCCGGAGGGGTAGCTCTTTGTAACTTCTAAGTTGCGACTTAAAAATCATATGGTGAAAAGGACAATTCATGGGTCGGATAAAATATTCGTCCTTTTCGTCCCTGGGAACATGAACCTTATACATTTCTTCTTCAAAATACGGAACATGCCCGGATATTTCAAAAAGCTTTCGTTTAGTCAAAAACGGAGTCGATACCCTTTGATATCCCCATTTTTCCTCGGTTTCCTTTCCCCACTTTTCCAATTCGTCTTTAATTGTGGTTCCAGCCGGAAGCCATAAGGGAAGTCCGGGACCGATTTCCTCCGAAAAAGTAAAAAGTTCAAGGTCCCGACCAAGCTTTCTATGATCGCGTTTTTTTATTTCTTCTTGAAGGGCAAGATAATCGTCAAGTTCTTTTTGTGTTGGAAATGCTGTTCCGTAAACCCTTGTCAGCATTTTGTTTTTTTCACTCCCCCGCCAATAAGCGCCCGCAACAGAGAGTAATTTAAAAAACCCAATCTCTGAAGTATTGGTAACATGAGGACCTGCGCAAAGATCCACAAAAGACCCCTTTTTATTTGGTTCCCCAGTCCAGTAAGCGGTAATGGGGTCGTTTCGTTTTATCGCTTCGGCAACCCATTCAAGCTTATACGGATTATCTTTAAAAAGTTGTAGGGAAATAGGGGGAGTAAGGGAGATACGGGAGATGGGGAGATTTTGAGATTTTATCCGTAACATCTCTGCTTCAATCTTTGGAAAATCTTCTTCGGTTATCCTCCCATCTAATAAATCAAAATCAAAATAAAATCCGTCATCGGTTGCAGGTCCCATTGCTTTTAGGATTTTATATCCTAAATTCTCCATGGCTTGCATAAGCACATGCTCACACGAATGTCGGATTGTGAAAAGTTCGTTTTCTTGTTTCATTTTTTTGTCTCCAGATAGTGGACAAGTTGATTGTAAGCTTTAAGATTGTTTACGGCAAGCCACGAGTTACTGGGAATTGGTGCAGAGTATAGTTTTTTTTGTTTGGCAAGTTGTGGAAAAAGAACTTTTTCAAAGTCCGTTTTTTGGGATAGATCAAAGACCTGTTTAAAAATCGGGTAAATTTCTGGAGAAAACACGGTCACACCAACATGTGTTGGGATCTTAACTGGAGGATACATTTCTATTTCTGTGACTAGCCCTTCTTCGATTTTCATACCTGTGTATGGGTAAGGTGTTTCCGTTACAACTACCACTGTGGAAATACATCCGCGAATTTCTCCTTCGGCGTGTTTTGCCACAATGTAATTAGGGAAATTTCCCGGATAATCCAATATCAAATCATCAGGATTGTGAACAATCAAGTATTTATCTTGGGGAATTGAACCGTTTTCCAAGGCGTTTCTAACAGCTCCGCCTTTTCCTACCAGTTGCGTGGGATCAAAACTGTATTTAACGGAAACACCTAGTTTACTACCGTTACCTAAAACTTCAATTATGGTTTGTGCCTCATGGTATACGAGGGCGATAAAGTTTTTAAATCCAGAATCTCGATACATTCTGATGGTCATTTCGATCATCGTGTCGTCGTTTGGAAGAGAAAATGAGTTTTTGTGGACGCCTTGAGATTCTTGTACTTCCCTAAATCTTGAGCTTTCACCGCCGGACATGAGGGCAACAGTATAACTATCTGGGGAGACGATTTTCATAGTATTACAGATTAGTCTTTTTGACCACCAATAGCTCCATCAAAACTTCCTCCAATTACACCACCTTTCATAAAAAACACCCCCTTTTAAAAAATTAATCTATTATTTTGTCAATAATGCCATAAGCTTTTGCTTGGAGAGCTGTCATATAATAGTCGCGGTCCATGTCTCTTTTTAGTTTTTCTTTATCTTGTTTGGTTTCTAAGACCAATATCTCTGTCAAAAGTTCTTTAAGTCGTAGAATTTCCCTTGCGTCGATTTCAATATCGCTTGCCTGACCCCCCGCCTGTCCTAGTGGTTGATGAATATGAATTATTGAGTTTGGTAAAGACATTCTTTTCCCTTTGGTTCCTGCGGCAAGAAGTACCGATCCCATACTAGCGGCCATTCCAACTGCAATCGTTGAAACGGGGCATTTTAGATGTTTTATGGTGTCATAAATTGCAAGTCCGGCGTAAATTTGTCCTCCGGGACTGTTAATATAAATTTTAATATCTTTGGATTCGTCCTCTGCTTGCAAAAATAGTAACTGCGCGATAACAGTATTTGCTACAGCATCATTGATCCCACCTGATATAAAAACAATTCGGTCTTTTAATAGACGGGAATAAATGTCGTAACTTCTCTCATTACCTTTAGGGTCTTTTTCTATAACAAATGGTATTAATTGGTTGGTCATAGGTATATTTTAACTAATTTGTCTAAAACATGAAATGGGATAGTACCCTATTGGGTACCGCCCCCTATTTTAGATAATTCGCCAAGAACTTTATTTTTTAATAACACGGATCTGATATACCATTTATTTTCCTCTTTACTTAATTCTTTTTTTGCGTTTGCGTCGGGGCTGGCGTTTATTGCGGCTTGGATTTCGGTATCTGTTATTACTATATTTTCTTTCTTTGCAATTTCGTTTAGGATAAATTCCAACTTTAGGTTTTCTTCCGCCGATTTTTTGTAGTCGTCTTTAATTTGGTCTAACGATTTGTTTATTGATCTTAGGTAATCGTCTATTGTTATTCCCATTTTTGCTGTTTGGTTCATAAGTTGCATAAACATCCGAGAGACCTCTTCTTCCACAAGAGATTGGGAGATTTCGATGGTGGTGGTTTCTAGCAAGGGTTTGGTGATATCGGAAGAGGAATTAGTTTTATTAGTAGTATTTGTACCATTGGTCTTATTTGATGAAGATAATAAAGAAATAGCTTCTTTGTAATTACCAAGCGTTATTTCTGGATATTCGATAATAGTTGTTTCTATAACACAGTCCTTGCTTTTTTCAAGTTGTTTAAGCGTGGTTTTTGGAGAGACAATTGGGTTAAGATGGTGCTCCTTAATAGCCCCAGAAACCGCGCTGGGAACTAAAATGTTTACCACTTCCCCATTAATTTTTCCTTGGTCAATTTTATCTTCTACAAGGTTGGTTGGTACCATGCCGGGGCGGAAACCATCAATTTTTATTTGGGATGTTAAGGTGGTTAGGGCAATTTGGAAAGCAGAATTAACATCTTCTTGTGGAATTGTTATTGTAAGTTTGTAGGTTTTTGCTGGCAGTTTTTCTATCTGTGTTGTCATAAATTTATTCACTTAATATGGGGTAGTATCCGGTAGGGTGCTATCCCTTTTTCTCATTCATATCTCAATGCTTCTATCGGATCTTTTTTAGCCGCTTTGTAAGCAGGCCATGTTCCAAAGGCTACGCCAACAAAGGCGGAAAATCCAAAGGCTATTATAACAGACCATGGAGTAATTGAAGTATTAATAAAACTTTTTAGCCCCAGTGATCCCAGAGCTCCTAGAAGTATTCCGATAATTCCTCCAAGACTGCTTAATGCCACAGCCTCTATTAAAAACTGCAATAAAATGTCGATCGGCTTTGCCCCAACCGCTTTTCTAAGCCCTATTTCCCTTGTTCGTTCTGTTACGGATACGAGCATAATATTCATAATTCCAATTCCCCCGACAAGTAGCGAAATTGCGGCGATTCCAGCAAGTCCTAAGGTCAACGCGTTTAAAATCCCTGTTATGGAATTTAAGAGTTCCTTTTGTGAAACTACGCTAAAATCCTCAGCTTTTAAGGTTTTTAATAAAACAGTTTTTATCTGTTTTGTGGCAACATCCTTATCAACAGAATCCGGAATTGATAAGTAAAAGGTACTTGGCCGTTCCAGCCCAAAGTATTTTTTAGCTACGGTGTATGGAATAAATATCTGATTGTCGCGGTCTACGCCGCCAAAACCACCTTTTGAATTGTAAACACCTATGATTTTTATTCTTTCTGATCCCATGGTTAGATATTTTCCTAGGGGACTAGATCCGGAGAATAATTCCTTAACGGCAGTTGGGCCAACAACACCCACCTTTGTGGTTCCTGCGATATCGTTTTGGGTAATCTTTTCTCCCTCAGATAATGTGTAATTTGCCAGCCTAAAATAATTACTGTCCACCCCGTTAATCTGAATCAGCTTCGTGTTGTTAGTATATTTTGCCTGTTTACTACCCTCTACAACGAGGCTAGTTTCTATACCGTCTCCCAGATAACTTATGAGATTCTTATATTCCGTGTCTGATAATTTATTGTTGGCAAAAGCGGACTTCGGATCACCCTGAAATCCTTGACTACCGGGGACAACAAAAAGAGAATTAGACCCTAAATCTTTAAACTGGCCGGTAATATATTCTTGTAACCCAGAACCAATGGCAACTAGAAGAATTACGGAAGAAACGCCAATAATAACGCCGAGCATAGTTAAAAAAGATCTAACCTTGTTGGCAAATATCGCCCGTATCGCGATTTTGTGTGTTTCAAATTTAAGAAGTGCCATGATATTAATTCGGGATCTTCCCATGCAACAAGGGAGAATCCTGTCATTGATAACGCTACGAGGTTATTCGGCCGTCAACGATTTTAATAATTCTTTTAGCCTCACGGGCAACTTCCATATCGTGTGTAACTATGATTACTGTTTTTCCCTCCCTATTTAGATTTTCAAGGATATCTAAAATAGCCCTTCCTGATTTTGAATCCAGATTTCCCGTTGGCTCGTCTGCCAAAATTATAGATGGGTCATTAATTAAAGCGCGAGCTATTGCCACCCTTTGTTGTTGACCCCCAGATAATTGATTTGGTAAATGATGCATCCTATCTTCAAGCCCAACCTTGATAAGCATCTCCTTAGCTTTTTTTATTCTCTCTTTTTCGTGGATATTCGCATAGATCAAAGGGAGTTCTACATTATCCAGCGCGGTCGTTCTTTTTAACAAGTTAAAAGCCTGAAAAACAAACCCAATTTCTTTATTGCGTAAAGATGCAAGTTGGGCCTCGTTCATTTTGGAAATATCTCTGCCGTTAACAACTACCGATCCTGTAGTCGGTCTATCCAAAGCGCCGATTATGTGCATCAATGTAGATTTCCCCGATCCGGATTTTCCTACAATAGAAACAAACTCGCCCGTCTTTATTGTTAAGGAAACATTCATTAACGCAGGCACTTCCACCTCCTCCATTTTATATACTTTGGATATATTATTAACTTCGACAACAGCTTTTACCATGTTTGGTGAGGAATCTACTTGATTACTGAAACTTGCGTACCATCTTTTATCGTTCCGTTCTTTGGGAAAATTATCGTATCCCCTTCGGATATACCACTTATTATTTCAGTATCCAAATCTGTTTCTAAACCAACAGTTATATTGTTTTTTATGGCCTTTCCGGACATTAGCTTAAAGACGAATCTGCTATCTTCCTCTGAGGTAATTGCGGACGAATCCAAAAATAGGACCGCGGTTTTTGTATTAGTTGAAATTTCAATATCCCCATGCATTCCGATAACCGCTTTGTCCGATAACGATAGAGGTAGGCCAATCTTGATCTTAAAAACCGTATTTCCTGCTAAGTTTTTTTGGGCAAATTTAGCAAGCTCCGACACCTTTCCTTGAAATGGAGTTCTTACAAAACTATCAAGATCGATAATTGTGGATTGTTCTAGGGCGATTTTTCCATAATCTGCCTCATCAATTTCCGCTAGAAAATATAAATCTTTAGGATTTGAAATAACAATAACAGGGCTGGAGGCCGTGGCTTGCTCGGAGATCTTAAAGTAGATTTTGGTAACAATTCCGTCAAAAGGAGCATTAATCACTTTATCACTTAAAGATTTTTGAGATATAAAGACCTGCGCCTCTGCCGAATTAACGGCTTTTTGATAGTAGTTGTATTTTTCCCAGTAGATATTGTCATTGTAAACACTTACCGCGTCAGGATCCGCTTTGTACTGTTCCTTAAATGTTTCTAAATTGGATTTAGCCTGCGATAGGGCGTTTAGGTTTTGAGCATAGGTGTTGTATTCGCTTATGGAATTTCCCTTTACGAGAATCTGAGATTTAGAAACGGTATCTCCTTCCTTAACTGTAACTTCTGTTATTTGGGCGCCTGATGGAAAGCTTAAAGAGGCGGTTTGGTTAGAATTAATTTCGCCCGATGCTGAGACCGTTTGTTTTACTTCTCCTCTTTTGACCTCGGTTGTTGTTACAGGTATTCCATCGCTTTTGGATTTATTAATAATAAATCCGATGATGGCGACTGGGATTAAAAGTAATAAGAGTTTTTTGTTTATTTTCATACGATAGGTGATTTTATCACGAATACGCTTACTAAAACGAGGAGTATTTACGTGCCAGTCTTTTCTTAAATAAATTTTCCGAGAAACCACCCTCTTTTACAAATTTTTCTTCTAGGGCCAATCCTTGTTTGTACAACATATATGTTTCCATTTGACAAAAAGTTAAGAGCATATTTGCAAATTCTTCTGGGCTGTTTGGGATTTTTGGGGTATTGGGGTAATTCCCTTCTGAATCAATCCAAGATGCCCTAAAATCCCTAAAAGCCCTAATTCTTGGATCGTCTTTTATCCAAATAGTTAGTTTGTTTTGTCTTAGATAATCTTCGTAATCGGCAGATAGCTCCTTAAAAGAGGCTTTTGCTACACCAAGTAGCTTTATATACCCTTCAGTGCTGGCAAGACTATATCCTTCGGCAATGTTTTGTTTTCCGCTTCTTGCCGCTTGTACCATTTGATCATTGGTGCGGGATTTGTAGGAAATATATTTTTTGCAAAAAGAATCGGTTAGATCAAAAATTACGGTGGCCAAAACATATGTGTTTAACCTCTTATAGTTTTCCATAAAAGTAGTGGTGCCGCGGGGGAGAGTCGAACTCCCAAGAGTTTTACCTCATATAGTTCTAAGCCATACGCGTCTGCCAGTTTCGCCACCGCGGCACATCGTTTCATTTTCTCATACCAAATCCAAAGGAACAACCGCAGTGTCCTATCTACACCAATCTACACCAAATGTTTTGTAAAACCTCTCTTGACCAATTCTTGATAAGCAGACCAAACTTTATCAGGAATATCCTGAGATATTTGAAACCCCCTTTCTGGATAAATCCTAATCCTTTGTGTATCCCCGACGAGTAGATTTATTAGTAATTCCTTTGTAATTATATTGTCTGGATAAGATTCATAGCTTATCTTGGGTCCCGATACAACTATATATTTTTCAGGCCATTATTTCATGAAAGTAGCGTAGGCTTGCCTAAGCATGTATGGCTTCTGTACAACAATAAAAGACGATATAGCCATATTATTATCCCGAATTAATTTTTTAGATTTGATAATGTTATCACCTGTATTGGTTGACTGGTTTTCAATAAAAATCCTATCTTCTGGTACGCCAAGCTTAATAGCTTCGGCCGCAAAGATTTCTGCCTCAGGTTTATCAAAAAGGTATTTCGTTAAAGCACCAAAACCACCAGAAAATATAATTATTGGGGCATATTTTTGAAAAAACAATTCAGCCCCATATCTTGCAATTCTTATATCGTTACTACCAAGTACTAATATGGCGTCAGATATTACAAGTTCTTGTTTAAGATTATTGTAGTTCCAAAGTATTTTTGCTAATTCGTCTGTTGAGGTAGTTTTCATTTTCATTGATCCGGGTTTCACCCTAAAGGGTGAAACCCGAATTCAACTGTTTCAGTTATAAGTTTATTACATAACGAGTTTCGTGCAATTGAAAATCTTCTCTTTGGTCGATTTTTGTTTTTCCTTTGACAACCCACCCTCTACCTCCGTACCATTTTCTAGTTTTTTCATTTGAAGTTAGAACCCATAAGATAGCTTTTTTGTAACACGATCCTCTTAAATAATTCAACCCGTGCTCGTGTAAGGCGGAACCAATACCTTTATTCATTGATTTGGGGTCTACATAAATTGCCCAAAGTTCACTAGTGTGTTTATCCATGTCGTTGTCTCGGCAAGGACCAACACTACAAAAACCCACTATTTCCCTGTCTATTTCGGCAACAAAAACATGAGTATCCTTTTTAGGTTTTGAGAAAGTTTCTTCCCACCGTTTTGCTCTTTGATCTATCGACAAGCTATCCCAAATACGAATCTGGTAGTTGTCTTCTATAAGCGTATTGCCATGTAATAACATGAATTTTTGCTATTTGAGGAGAATCTTCTTTCGTGGCTAGTCTTACATTTATTGTATTCATAGATTAGTTTGGTTTTGTTTGTCTCGCGTGAAACAAGATTGGACTATATTAATAAAATATCGTTGTGTAAATATCCTATTCGTCACTCTGGCTTGCCCAGAGTCTTCATGAAGATTCTGGATGCATCCCGACTTAAGGTCGGGATTTGCCAGAATGACGATCGTTTTAATAACTACCAATTCGTAGCCGGCACCCAGTACAATTTGGAGCGGGAGACGGGATTTGAACCCGCGACCTCTTCCTTGGGAAGGAAGCATTCTACCGCTGAACTACTCCCGCGGATTATCATTTAATACCAACACTACCCCTTATTAGGAGTTTAGAGGAATTTAAGGAAAAATGCCAGCGCGCTAATCCGGTAGTATAAGAACCTGACCGGGAGTAATCAACGGGTTGCCGTTTGAGAGCCATCCGATATCCCCACTATTTGCATCAAGGATTTTTCCCCATTCAAAACCAGATCCATATCTTGCTTCGGCAATTTCCCACAATGTATCCCCTTCTTTTACTTCGTATTTTTGGCCTAAGATATCCCCTTGTTTATAGTTGGTAGCAAACCAAGCTACAGGCCGTTTCGGAGTTTCTGCCCCGTCGGTTCCTAAAACTTTTGAGGGTTTTTGTTCTTCAATTACAGTCTTTGCCGCCTCGTTTGTGATTTTCCCTTCCTCTAATTTTAGAGGATTTTTTGAAAATAATGAATACAACGAAAAACCCATAACTACAACTAGGACTCCAGCGACAATCGCCGCAAGCGGGTTATTTGAAAGAGACGATAAGGATAAATTTTTATTCAAAGTATTTCACCTCCAAGTGTGGGGCAGGAGAATAAATAAAAATACTCGGTCCGCCTACGCTAAGGAAGTTCCAATCCCAATGATAAGCTTCGATTTCTGCTTCGGCGGACACAAGAAACTCTAAGTCGCTTTGCTCCAAGAGTTTCTAGTGGCGGGAGCGACGGGACTTGAACCCGCAACCTCTTCCGTGACAGGGAAGCGCTCTAACCAATTGAGCTACACCCCCGCGTCAAACGCGGGATTTCCGCTTTGTATTCTAATCAATAATCCGTCCTTGAGCAATAAGCTATCCGATAGTACCATATACCCATGGAAGATTTTAAAAAATTCTCCAATTCCAATCTTGCCCGAATGTTTAATGAAATTGCCGCAGTATACGAGGTTACCGGTCAGAGTTTCTTTAGAACACGAGCTTATCAAAACGCCGCGATCGCCATAAATAGTTCTTCCAGTCAAATAAGGGATCTGTGGGACGAGGAGAAGCTTGATACCGTTGCCGGTCTTGGAACGGCCATAATTTCTTATCTTGATGAGTATTTCAAAACCGGGAAAGTCTCCCATTTTGATTTTGTAAGAAAAAATGTTCCTGCTGGAATGTTTAATTTATTGGATATTCCGGGAATTGGGCCCAAGACCGCCTTTCGGCTTGCAGGAGAACTGGAAATTTCTTCCCGCGAAGATCTAATATCTGCGTGCAAGTTAGGCAAAATTGCTTCTCTTAAAGGATTTGGGGAGAAATCGCAGAGTGACCTTCTAAATTCCGCCTTAACGCCCCGTATAAAAAAAGATCGGGTGTTGTTATTTACCGCCTTAACTATCGCGGATGATTTTAAAAAGTATATGCAGAAATGTTCTTCTGTAATCGCCTGCGATTTTTTGGGATCGTTGCGGAGACGAGTTGCCACAGTCGGAGACATTGATTTATCTGTTGCGACGGGTAGTCCGGAAGTTGTAATTGACCACTTCTGTAAATATAAGGAAGTTGCCAAAGTAGAAAACGGCGGCAACAAAAAAGCTAGTGTAATATTAAAAAACGACCAAAGAGTTGATCTTATGACTGGGGATCAGGCTAGCTACGGTACGCTTTTGGCACATCTTACCGGCTCAAAACTACATAATATTGCCCTTAGAACATATGCTTTGGAAAGGGGGTTTTCAATATCCGAATATGGTATAAAAAAACCTTCTGGAGAGCAAGAAAAGTTTAAAACCGAAAAGGAGATGTACGAATTTTTAGGATTGGAGTATATTCCTCCAGAACTTAGAGAAGGTGGCGAGGAGATATCCGTGGCACTAAATCACAAATTGCCGGATCTTGTTGATTCTTTGGATATAAAAGGCGATTTGCAGATGCATACAATATACTCGGATGGAGTAAACACCATAAAAGAAATGGCAGATAAAGCAATTAATCTTGGATATGAATACATTGGAATTACCGATCACTCCTTGAGTCCAAATACCCATACAGAAAAAGAAATTGTTGGCGCAGTAAATAGATATTATCAGGAAATAGCGCAATTTAATTATCCAAAATCAAATATAAGAGTGTTATTGGGTACAGAGTGTAATATATTATCCGACGGAAGGCTTTCGTTAAGCGATAATATATTATCAATTTTTGATTTTGCTATTGCATCGATTCATACAGCGTTTAATCAGCCTAAGGATCAAATTACGGAGCGTTTGTTAAATGCTGTTTCTAATCCTTACATTAATTTTATCGGACATCCGTCGGGAAGGGTTCTTTTGGAAAGACTGGCCTACGATGTTGACTGGGGCCAGTTTTTTTCCTATTGTATTAAGTACAAAAAGCCAATAGAAATAAATGCGTTTCCCACAAGACTTGATTTAGCCGACGATCTTGTTAAGAAAGCAAAAGATTTGGGGATAAAGTTTATTATAAATACCGATAGTCATTCCACTGCCCACATGGATTATATGAAATACGGCGTTTTTACTGCCCGACGAGGTTGGTGTTCCAAAGAAGACATCTTAAATGCCCAAAGTTTTTCCGTTATTGCAAAAGCATTAAGTTTAAGGAATCTATGATTACGAAGGAGGAATTAAAACATCTGGAAACTCTGGCGAAATTAAATCCGTCTAATGAGATGCAAGATAAACTTGCCAAATGGCTCTCCGAAACATTAGATTATATCGAGGTATTGGAGAGTTTAGACACATCAAAGGTTGCTCCCACATCCCGAGTTACGAATCTCATCAATGTATTTCGTAAGGACGAGCAGGTTGAGGATAAAGATTTTAAGTTAGCAGGAACCCATATAAAAACATCGAAAGTTTTAAAAAAGGATCCTCCCGCGTCAAACCTGTCTGTGCAGACAGGTGTGGGAGGATCACTAATTAATCATGAATGATCTTTGGAATTTGAATATCGTCGAAGCTTTGTCGGGGCTTAATGGTTATAAGTTCTCCTCCGAGGATCTTGTGCGGTCAATATTCTCTAGGATTGACGCCGTTGAGCCGAAAGTTTCTTCATTTATTTCGTTATTTCGCGAAGACGCTTTATCAAAAGCCTGTAATGCCGATACAGAAAGGGTTAAAGGGTCCGCAAAAAAACTTTTGGGTATTCCCTACTCCGCCAAAGACATGTTTAATACCAAGGGTTACAAAACAACCGCAGGATCTAAAGTCCTAGAAAATTATATTGCTCCTTACGAGTCAACAGCTACCCAAAGATTAAATGATGAGGGAGCTATTTTAATTGGAAAAACAAATCAAGACGCTTTTGCTCATGGATCAAGTACCGAAAATTCCGATTTTTTTGTGACAAAGAATCCTTGGGATGTAACGCGGCTTCCCGGAGGCTCTTCGGGCGGTTCCGCGGCTTCTGTAATTGCGGATGAAGCGGTATTTTCGATTGGGACCGAAACCGGTGGCTCTATAAGGCATCCGGCTAGCTGGTGTGGGTGTGTAGGTCTTAAGCCCTCCTACGGTCGTGTTAGTCGCTATGGCGTGATTTCCATGTGTTCCTCTACCGATTCCCCCGGTCCTTTAACAAAAACTGTCCAAGACGCAGGTCACATTCTTAATGTAATTGCTGGGAATGATTATAAGGATGCCACAAGTTCAGACGATCCGATTGAGGATTACGCGGCAATACAGCTAGAATTCCTCAAAGGAAAAGTCATTGGTGTTCCTAAAGCATTTCTAAATTATCAAATGGAAGAAGGGGTAAAAATTGCGTTTAAAAAAGCACTATTAGATATGGAAAAACTGGGAGCTAAAATTAAAGAAATAGATCTGATGGATCCCAAATACGCTGTTGCCGTTTATACCATTGTTCAGCGGGCCGAAGTCTCGTCAAATTTGGCAAGATACGATGGGGTAAGATACGGAAATACTAGGGAAACTTTTGGTAACGAGGCGCAAAGACGGATTTTGCTTGGGACTTACGTACTTTCTACCGGCTATTATGATAAGTACTACCAAAAGGCTCAAAAGGTCCGTTCGCTTATCCATCAAGATTTTGACGAAGCCTTTAAGTTGGTGGATATGATCGTGTCTCCAACTTCTCCAAGCGTAGCCCTAAAAATTGGGGCGGGGGCGGATCAGGCAATGTTTGGGGAGATTATGGACGCCTTTTCTCTCCCCGCGTCATTAGCTGGACTTTGTGCTATTTCCGTTCCGTGCGGATTTTCGGAAAATCTTCCAGTGGGGATACAGTTTATTGGCGATAGATTTGAAGAAAAGGAAATCATAGATGCGGCGTATTCGTATGAGCAACTCAATAAATGGTATTTAAAAAAGCCTGTTATTTAAATTATTTATGCAACTAGAACCAGTGATCGGTTTGGAGGTGCACCTTCAACCAAAAACAAAATCTAAAATGTTCTGCCCGTGTCCGGCGGATATTTGGAAAGCGGAGTCCAATAGTCGTGTCTGTCCTGTTTGTCTTGGGTATCCCGGCACTCTTCCCGTCCCAAATATAGAAGCAATTAGAAAATGCCAATTGCTGGGTATCGCTCTTTCCTGTCAACTTGCGGGGTTAAGCAAGTTTGACCGCAAAAATTATTTTTATCCCGATCTTCCAAAAGGTTATCAGATTTCTCAATACGACGAGCCTTTATGTGTTAACGGCAACATTACTTTAGCAAGCGGGAAGGTTATTAGGATACGGAGAGTTCATATGGAAGAAGACACCGGTAAATCGCTTCATGGTGACAGCGACACTCTTTTGGATTTTAATAAATCCGGTATGCCTCTTTGCGAAATTGTTACCGAACCAGATTTTTCGGATCCAGAAGAAGTTTACGAATTTGGAAAAAGGGTTAGAGATATCGCGCGGAAATATAGTATTAGTGATTGTGATATGGAAAAGGGACAAATGAGGTTGGAGGCAAGCATTTCTATGCGATCGGTGGGTCAAAAGGAGCTTCCCAATTACCGAGCTGAAATAAAAAATATAAACTCGTTTAAATTTGTGGTAATGGCGTTAAAATCAGAAATTGTCCGTCAAACCGCCGAATTAATGAATGGATCAATTCTTAAAAATGAAACCCGCGGTTTTGATGAAAAACTTGGAACTTTTTTAATGCGAGAAAAAGAAGGAGAAAAAGATTACCGTTATTTTCCCGAACCCGACATTCCGCCGATGAGTTTTTCCACTGATTATTTAAACGAGATAAAAGAAGAAATAAGAAAAAAGGAAGAAGAAACTAACACTAAAGAAAATAAAAACGAAACAAAACAGGAAAGACCTCAAAAGGTATATTTAATGTTGGAAGATCAAGTTTTGGATATTGTCAAAAGTGTTATTTTGGAAAACTCCAGTGTAGCCGCGCAAATAAAAACAGGAAAAACCAACGCGGCGATGTTTTTGGTAGGGCAGGTAGTAAAAAACGCCAAAGGGCAGGCCGATCCTAAAATAATAAAAAAATTAATCGACTCGTTGATAAGATAACTGTCATGCCAGAAAGTTACTCCTTTAACATTACCAGCCCATCTTACGAGTATATTACAAGTCAAGAAAAACTTGTCGAGGCGGCTCGTATCCTTTTAGGCGAAAAAGTGATAGCGGTAGATACCGAAGGAACTTCCCTTGATTATTACTATAACAAACTTCTTTTGGTGCAAATAGGGACACCAGAAAAAGCCTATATATTTGACGCAATAAAGATTAAGGACTGGGCCCCTTTAAAAAAGATTATTGAAGACCCCGGAATATTAAAGATTGTGCAAAATGGTAAATTTGATTATGGAATTATAAAAGCCGCTCTTGGGATTGAAATAACAAATATTTACGACACAATGCTGGCAGAACAAATAATCGTTAATGGGTTTAAACAATCTGCTTCGCTTGGCACAATGGCAAAAAAATATTTGGAAATAACTTTGGACAAAAACTATGAATCGTATCAATGGGATAAGGTTGGAGTAAGCGGAAACTTTCAAAAAAATCACCTTAACTACGCGGCTTTGGATGCGCTAGTACTTTTTCCAATTTTTCACAAGCAATGGGAAATTTTAAACAAAGAAGGGCTGGTAAAAATCGCTAGACTTGAATTTTCTGTGCTCCCTGTTGTTGCCGAAATGGAGTTAACAGGGTCGCACATTGATGTTGCAAAATGGCGAGGTGTTATAGTTGACCTAAGGCTAAAACGACAAGAAACCGCCAAAAAAATTCAAGACGAGATAAGACCTCTTTTTTCTTATAATCAGATGGATCTTTTTGGAAATTTGTCCGATTCGATAAATCTAAATTCCCAACAGCAAATTTTGGAGCTATTTAATGACCGATTAGGATTAAGTCTTCCTTCTACGGGAGTAAAGGTATTAAGTTCTACCAACCACCCTATTGCAAAGATGCTTTTGGAATACCGCGCTTCCGAGAAATTAATATCCGCTTTTGGCGAAAATTTGCTAGCTAAGATAAATAAAGTTACGGGCCGGCTTCATCCGGATTTTCAACAGATTGGTGCCGCCACCGGAAGGTTTTCCTGTTCCAGCCCAAACCTGCAACAAATTCCCCGCGGATCGCAGTTTAGAAGTTGTTTTGTTGCCGAAAAAGGAAGAAAACTTGTGACTGTGGACTATTCTCAACAGGAGTTACGGGTTCTTGCTGAATATTCCGAAGACCCTACCCTTGTTGCCGCGTATAAAGAGAAAAAGGATTTGCATACGGTTACTGCCGCTATGATGTATGGTATTCCCGAAGAAAGGGTTAGAAAAGATGTAGAGAGACAAGCATCCAAGACCATTAATTTTGGTCTTATGTATGGAAGAGGGGCATCTTCCCTTGCCGCGCAGATTGGCGTTAATCAGGAAGAGGCAAAAAAACTTTTGGATTTATATTTTAAGAAATTTAGCAAAGTTAAAGTGTGGCTTGACTGGGCCGCTAAGTTTGCCGTGGAGAATGGTTATTCCACTACCCTTGGTGGAAGAAAACGCTATTATATACCGGCAGACCCCGGAGATCCTAATTATTTAAAGATGGTATCCGATATCGAACGGAAAGGAAAAAATACCCCAATACAAGGAAGCGGTGCCGATATGATTAAATACGCTCTAATATTTATTAGAGACAGATTTAGAAAAGAAAAAATTGACGCTAGGATTATTCATACCGTTCACGACGAAATTGTTTGTGACGCCGAGGCTTCTGTGGCGGATGACGCTTTACGGATGCAAAAAGAAGAAATGCTCCGCGCCGGCGAGCTTTTGCTTAAAAAAGTACCAATAGATGCCAGTGGAGTGGTAAGTGAGGTATGGGAACACTAATGTTACAGCAGATTGTTTGTCAGCAAATATATTTGCACTCTGTTAATAGGAGTGATAATATCCAACCATGATAATGTGCCAGCGGTGTCAAAAAAGACCAGCCGAAATTCAAACCAGCCAGAATATTGGCGGGCGTATTGTGTATGCCCCGGTTTGCCGAGAATGTTTTGACGAAATACAAAAAAGTGCTCAAACTGCTTCTTTTGTGGAAAAATTTGGAAAGGATCTAACACTTATGGCTCAAGAGGGAAAGCTTGATCCGGTAATTGGGAGAGCGGAAGAAATTTCTCGTATTATTCATATTCTATCCAGAAGGACAAAAAATAATCCTGTTTTAATCGGGGATCCCGGTGTGGGAAAGACTGCGGTAGTCGAGGGCCTAGCGCAAAAGATTGTGGAAGGAAGTGTCCCCGAACCTTTAAAGGGGAAGCGCGTTGTAACAATAGATATGGCTTCTATGATTGCCGGAACCTCTCACCGTGGACAGTTTGAAGAAAGACTCAAAAATGTTCTAGATGAGGTTATTGGGGCGCAGGGTCAAATAATTATGTTTATTGACGAGATTCATACCATTGTGGGAGCGGGAAGTGCCGAAGGGGCAATGGATGCCGCCAACATTTTAAAGCCCGCTTTGTCCAAAGGTGAAATTCAACTTATTGGCGCGACAACTATTGATGAATACCGAAGAAGAATAGAAAAAGATAAAGCGTTAGAGCGAAGATTTCAGACTATTTTAATTAATGAACCAACCATTTCTCAAACCAAAGAAATAATTTACGGTCTTAAAGAAAAGTACGAAAAATTTCACCAAGTTGCAATCACCAATGATGCGGTTACAGCTTCCGTGGAGCTTTCCGACCGTTATATTTCCGATCGGTTTTTGCCCGATAAAGCAATTGATTTAATTGATGAAGCTTGCGCCATGGTTCGTATTGCTCAGGTAAAGGAACCAGAAAATTTAAAGGAAGTAGAAAAAGAAATTAATGAACTTCGCGAAGCAGTAAAAAACAATCCTGACGGTTCTCTTAAAGAAAAATTAATACAGTTAGAATCTGTAAAAAAAGAGCTTTTGGAAATTTGGACAAAGACAAAACTGGAAGATATTCCCGAAGTGTCCAAAAACGATGTGGCAAAAATTATTTCCAGAGCCACAGGGATTCCCTTGGAGGATCTTTCCGAGGAAGAACGGGAGCGGTTGGCTCATCTTGAGAATAAACTTCACGAAAGAATGGTGGGTCAGGAGGAGGCGGTAAAGGCGGTTTCCGAAAGTGTTCGAAGAGCCAGAGCCGGTCTAAAAAATCCGCAAAGGCCCATTGGCACCTTTATGTTTATGGGTCCAACAGGCGTTGGAAAAACGGAACTTGCAAAAGCTTTAACTCAAGTTCTTTATGGAAGCGATGAATTATTGGTGCGGCTTGATATGACAGAATACATGGAAAAACATACGGTATCGCGGATGATTGGATCTCCCCCCGGGTATGTGGGGTTTGAAGATGCGGGACAGCTTACCGAAATAGTGCGTAGAAAGCCCTTTTCTGTTGTGCTTTTTGACGAAATAGAAAAAGCTCATCCCGAAGTGTTTAATATCCTACTTCAAATTATGGATGATGGGAGACTTACCGATTCTCATGGGCGGACAGTTGATTTTAAAAATACTATTTTAATTATGACCTCAAATTTAGGTTCGCAAACGGTACGGATGCCTTCTATTGGGTTTGGTGGTGATCTCGGAAAAAAACTTGTTGGGTACGAAGAAATGAAAGAAAAAATTCTTAGCGAGCTTAAAACCAGCTTTAGCCCGGAATTTTTAAATAGGGTAGATGAAGTTTTGGTTTTTAAGCCATTATCTGGAGAAGATATTAAGGCTATAGTTTCCAAAGAACTTAAAAAGACCGCATTACTCCTTGATAATCAAGGTATAAATGTTATTTTTTCCGAATCTTGTTTATCGTATCTATCCCAAAATGGGTTTAGCGAAGAGTACGGAGCGAGGCTTTTAAAAAGGCTAATTCAGAAAACCGTTGAAAACCCTCTATCAGATATGATAATAAGAGGCGAAGCAAAAGGTGGAGATACTGTGGAAGTCTTCTTGGTCAAAGGTCAAATAAAAGTAAAAGTATTAGAAAAAGCTCTAGTTTAACTCTTAGGAAATGGCAACAGAAAAGACAAATTTTAATGTAGGGGATACGGTTACAGTACATTATCAAGTTATTGAAGGTACTAAAACCAGAATTCAGCCTTATACCGGTATTGTTATCGGAAAAAAGGGGATGGGTATAAATAAAACTTTTACGGTGCGCCGCATTGCGGTAGGGCAAATTGGTGTAGAAAGAATCTTTCGTGAATTTTCTCCAAAAATTACCAAACTGGAAGTAAAAAGTTCCGCCAAGGTTAGAAGAGCAAAACTTAACTACATAAGAGGTCGTGTTGGAAAGGCGGCATCCAAGCTTTAATGGCATATAAAGAGAATAAAGAAATCGGGAGCAAAGGTGAAGATATCGCTTGTGATTATCTAAAATCCCAAGGATATAAAATAATCGAAACTAATTATCGTGCCAAGAATTTTGGAGAGATCGATATTGTTGCGATAAAAGGTAGAAAAACTGTATTTGTGGAGGTAAAAACCAGAACTTCGGATAAAATGGGAAGAGGTGACGAGTCTATTAATCAAAGAAAGCTTTCCGCTTTAAGAAGAGTTTGTTGGATTTATATAGGTCACCATCCCGAATTACCGCAATCCCTCCGTCTTGATGCAATACTAATCATGCTGTCATTAGACAACAGAGCTGACTACACAGTTCGTCATTTCGAAAATCTCGATGTCTCTGGAAGTTATCGTTTTGCGCCGACGAAGAAATTCTTAAAAAAGAGTTAGTCTTTTAGTAACTCTTGTGCGCGGGCTATGACATGGGAAAGAGTAACATCGGATTTAACCATAAAATCGGCCGCGCCGAGTTGTTTGGCCTTTCTTATGTCTTCTTCCTGACTTAAATTGGAAGTTATTAGCACTTTTACCCTTTTGTTTTTAGCTACCTTATTTATTTCTTCTAAAACAGCCCAACCATCCTTTTGCGGTAAAAGTATATCCAAAAGAACAAGATCAAAATTTTCTTTACGCAATCTATCTATTGCCTCCTGACCGTTAAAAACGGTCGTCACAGGATACCCCGCCGCGATCAATTCAGTTTCAAGGGCTTTGGTAATAGCCTGCTCATCTTCGACTACAAGAATACTTTTTGTATTGGTCATATATCGATCTTGCGTCAGATTTTTTCTCTAGTCAAGAGTGTCCAAATGTATCTTTAATTTAATATTAAAATCGTTTACACTTTAAAAGTGGACAAGACACTAGTAGTTTTTACATACGCTCCGGCGGGTTTAGGTCATATCAGGGTGGCTAATGCCTTAATAGAAGCAATTCCGGAGTGTCTTCCGTATGTATCGTTTAGTCCTTCCGATACCACAACCGAGACAATGCACCGTTTTTCTAGTATTAACACCTTTGCCCGGAGATTAATGGAGTTTACTCAAAGCGGTCGGGCTGGATATCTGTATACCAAGCTTTATACCAAGTATCTAAAGACCCACACTGATGACCTTTTGTCTCAATTTATTCATTTGGTCCTTGCGCAAAAGTTTAAGCCTACAAAAATTGTCATCATCGCCACTCATTTTGGTCATGCCTACCAGCTTGGTGAGTTAAAAGGGCAAATTTCAAGATCATTGGGTGCCAAAGTATCGCTCGTTGTTCAGGTAACGGACGATTCTCCTCAGGATATTTGGTATGTAGATACTGCGGATTTAATTATTTGCCCAAGTTCTAAGACCAAAAGGGCTCTCTTGGAATTTGCTAAAAAAGAGGAATTGTCGTTTGTTCCAATTGAAGTTGTCCCCTACCCCGTTTCTTTGGATTTTGCCCGCGAACTTGCCGTGGCGAAGGTAGTTAATAGGTCGCATCAATTTGATCCCTCTAAAAATACCCCCATTAATATAATAATTCCTGTTTCGGGAGCCGCCGTGGGCATGGATTTTTTTTCCCATATAATTCATGTTCTGCATGAAAAATCCCCAAGGTTCGTTTTTCATATCGTATGCCGAAGAGCGCCTTTTACCGTTATCTTTCTCCATAAGATGTTGCATCGTAATTATGTTAGGCTTTATGTCTCGGATGGTTACCGGGAGACTGTAGAAATGTATAAAAAAGTATATGAGGAAAATGTAATATCGGCAGAGATTACAAAGCCCAGTGAACAAGCGTTTAAAGCCCTGCTGGATGTTAATTCTATAGGCGGCTCCTATTTACTTTTGGCCGAACCTGTAGGAAGGCAGGAATACGATAATATAGCCTTTTTAAGGCGGCACGGGTATATAGAAACCGGATCAAAGAGTACCCGTGGGTGGGTTTTGCCCCATGGCTCCAAGGCTTCGGCTGAATTGATTTGGAGTTTATATAATGATGGGGTATTAAAAGAAGCTTTTAACATCTTTGTTAAGAAGGAATCCAGTGACGAGATAGGTAGCGACGGCGCGCGTCAATTTTGGAATGCCGTTCTTGGGATAATCTGATTGATTTTTCCTTTGGATTGTGATCGGTACCCGATATTATGGACACAGATTCTGCGTCTTGTAGTGTAGAATTTGTGATTATGTTTAAAACAGTCCAAAAAGAAATAAAAGAGGAGATTTTGGCTAAGATTAAAGAGGAGTTAAAAGCCCCAGCTCTCGCTACTTAATACGGAGTATCTCCCAAAACCATATATGGTTGGTTAGCTCACACAGTTTCTCCCGAAATAACATGGACAAAATATCAGCAACTCAAAAGAGAAAATGAGGAATTGAGAAGAATCATTGGAATGACGGCATTTGATCTGGAACGGGAAAAAAAAGAAAGATATCTCATTAATGCAAATAATAAAACGCTAGCGGCATCTCTTTTGGGTATTTCTCGTAAATGTATTTATCACAAAGGAATTAAAGAAGATAAGGATTTGTCTTGTAAACACGAGATTGAAAACTTACACCTTACGCATCCCGCGTACGGACATAAACGAGTCGCATTAGCTCTTAAATGGGATAAGAACAAAGCAATACGGATTATGAATAAATACGGGATTAAACCTCCAAGAAGAAAGCGCAGAAAGCTGTATCTAACCAGATCGGTAGATAACAACCATTATACAAACTTAATATAAAAAGTATTGCTGTTGAAAAACCTGAGCAAGTATTTGTTTCCGATCTAACATATGTTGTCTAACATATATCGATTATCAAAACCATAATATTTATCTTGCAACAGTAGAGGATATTTTTACCGGAGAAATACTATCAGCAGAGATTTCTAATCAACACGATAGCATTTTAGCTTTAAGTGCTATCCAACAAGCGATAAATACAAATCGTATCCCAGAAGTATTCCACACCGATCAAGGAAGTGAATTTATGGCGCGAATAGTTACCAACTATCCGGAAAATTATGGAGTAAAAGTTTCGGTTAGTGATAAGGGTTCCCCTCGGCAAAATGGATACAAGGAATCGTTCTTTGGCAGATTCAAGGAAGAGAATGGGGATTTAAACAGGTTTGAGAGTTTGGGAGAATTAATAGAAGAGATCTACTCGTACATAAACTACTACAACAACTACAGAATACATACCGCTTTAAAGATGACTCCAAGCGAGTTTAAAAGAAGATTCCAAGACGCAGACATGTTGTCCCAAAAATCGGGTACTTGATAAATCTCTAAGTAATTTCCATTTATCTATTGGTCGGTAATGTCGATTGGGAAAGTATGCTAATACGGCAGAAGGAACAAATTTACGTTTCTTGTATGTTGTAATCATAGGAACACATTTTACCTAATGTGTAACCTATGTTTCTCAGCCTATGCAATGCTTAAAAAATCGGGAAGTAAAAAATTGGTTTAAAAATGATTAATAAAATTAAGAGTACTAAACGCAATCAGAGGATTTTGATAGTCGATGATGAGCCGTCTCTTTTATCTGCTCTTGTAGATAAGTTTACTCGCGCTGGTTTTACGGCACTCGTTGCAAAAGACGGGAAAGAGGGGTTACATTCCGCTTTTAAAAACCATCCCGATCTTATTCTTTTGGATATTATAATGCCGGTAATGGATGGGGTTGCAATGATGCATGAACTTAGGAAGGATCCTTGGGGAAAAAACGCATCAATAATAATTCTTACCAATTACGATACCAACGATTCGCAGTTATTTCAGATTACAACCGATAGTCCCTCTTATTATTTGGTTAAATCCAATACCTCAATAGACCGAGTTCTTGAAAAAGTTAAAGAAATTTTGGACTCCAAAAAGGCTTAAAGTTCTAAACTGCCCTTTTTGTTGTTTTTCCTACTATATTCCGCTAAAATATGAGAATTCCGGGCCTTTAGCTTAGTGGTAAAGCAGCTGGCTTTTAACCAGTTGACCAGGGTTCGATTCCCTGAAGGCCCACCACCCTGAGGTAGCCAAGTGGTCTAAGGCTGCGGTCTGTAAAACCGCCATTCGTAGGTTCGAATCCTACCCTCAGGACCAATAGAATATCTTGCCGAGATGGCGAAATGGCAGACGCGCAACGTTGAGGTCGTTGTGGGTGAATAACCCTTGGAGGTTCAAGTCCTCTTCTCGGCACCATACTACGCTCCGATAAAATCGGAGTTTCGTGTGGTTGGCTCTCTTTGGTAAGGTAGCCAAGTTGGTCACGGCTCCGGTCTGAAAAACCGGCCATGTGGGTTCGATTCCCACCCTTACCACCATAAATTTTTGCTGTCACGAAAATTTGAGTAGTTAGTAATTAGTACTTAGTAATTAGGTAAAAAGAGCACCAAAATGATAAGTTTTCCTAAATACTAAATACTCACACCAAATACTTCATAATGTGGCCCCGTCGTCTAGTGGACTAGGACGCTGCACTTTCGCACAGCGAAAGTTTTGCGAAGCAAAACGTTTTCGTCCCAAAG
>Ga0066637_10000270_pt1 | contig 30913 bp, 33 predicted proteins | sample CryGeyCG2014_020_FD_62737 | JGI IMG/M metagenome (GOLD analysis project Ga0066637, IMG submission 62737) | Groundwater microbial communities from aquifer - Crystal Geyser CG08_land_8/20/14_0.20 | ecosystem: Environmental > Aquatic > Deep subsurface > Groundwater | place: USA: Utah: Grand County...
CTATTGTCGGGTCTTCCTTGCTAACATCCCTTAACACTTCAATAAGTTTCGGCAAATCTGCAGGATTCTTTGCCTCAATGGCTTTCGTAACTACTGGCTCGAATAAGTGCTTAATTGCTTCGAACGGCGTGATTTCCTCCTCACTAATTGTTTCACCACTCGTTGCTCCCCTGATTCCTATAATTGCAGCAGTGTTGCCCACAGGTATATTATCCAACGGAACTCTTTTACCGCAAACCATGATGAATACTTTCTGAGCTTTCTGGTGGCTCTCCTGCCTTGACAAGTAAACTTCCTCGCCCTGCTTTAACCTGCCGGAGAATACTCTTCCAAATACTAATTCCCCAAATGTCGGATCTGTTTTCACATTCGTGACAACGAACACTGTCTGCCCAGTAGAGTCGCAGTTAACTAATGATTTCCCGACTGGCGACTCCAAATCACCTTTCCATAAGTGGGGCACCCTGTATTTCTGCGCTGTCTTGGGGTCTGGGTGGTGGTTTATTGTCATGTCAAGGATGACTTCATGCAAAGGCGCTTTCTCCGCCAGTGCTTCAACTTTTTCCTTAATCTCCTCCTCAGCGCCTGTGTAAGCGTTTATAACATCCTTAAACCCTATTCCTCTCTTGCTCATGAATGACGCGCTCAGAGCCCATTTGTGGAAAGCGCTTCCGAATGCAACGCTTCCGTCCTGCACTCTTACCTGCCACTCTTCCTTTAATTCCTTTGGCGCAAGGCTTACTATCATTTTGTTGATTTTTTCAATAGTTTTTATGAACCTTTCCTGCATCTGCTCAGGAGTAATTTTTAATTCCTTTAATAGCCTGTCAACCTTGTTTATGAACAATACTGGCTTGACTTTCTCCTTAATTGCCTGCTTTAACACTGTCTCAGTCTGGGGCATTACGCCTTCAACTGCGCACACAACCACTAATGCGCCGTCAACAGCCCTTAATGAGCGCGTCACTTCACCCCCGAAATCCACGTGCCCTGGAGTGTCAATAAGATTAATTAAGTAAAATTTTTCATGGAATTTATGAACCATTGTAACTGCAGTTGACAAGATTGTAATACCTCTCTGCTGCTCTTCCTCCAATAAGTCAGTTCCCCTTGCCTGTCCTGCAATTTTGCTACTTAATAATCCAGCACCTGCCAGTAAACTGTCGCTTAAAGTGCTTTTACCGTGGTCAATATGAGCTATAATTCCCAGATTCCTGATAAATTCAGGCTTGTCCATTAAGTCTCTGATCTCAACTTCGTCCTTCTTTGCCATGGTAAGAATTGAATAATAATAAAGTGTTTATAAACTTAACTGAGAATTTTAACTGAAAACGCCGTTAGTGCAAGTATTAGTGCTGTTATTGAAATCATCAAGTGCGCCGTCATCACCGCAGCATGCGCATAAATAATATTTAATTAAACCATTATTATAAATGTTTTTTATCTGCTCGCGATTGCCTGCCTTTCGGTTTCGTTTTTCTTGCTGACTGCCGGGCTTTTCGCGTCATTATTCGCTGTTTGTATTAGTATGTTTGCCAGTGCCTGCGCGTACGTTGTCTTGCTGCCCGCGCTTGCCTGGTAAGCGCTGCCTGCTATCCACCTGAGTGACAAGTCCACTCTTCTCTGGGGTGCTACGTCAACTGCTTTCGGGTGCTTGATTCCGCCGTATTCTAAACTGATTACTTCTGCGCAAGGGCTTGCATTCTCCACTGCAGTCACTAATACCTGCACAGGGTTCTGCTTCGTCTTGTCTTCTATAATTTTGAAGCTGTCCATAACGTTTTTGTACTGCATTATGTATTTTCCTGTATTTCTTCCGCTGGTTCTCCAGTGCTTCTTGCCTTTATGCCCTGTCACGCTCATTTTCAGCATTAATCTTTCAACAATGTGGGCTTTGCTTTTCCAGAATTTTTTGGTTTCATTCCTTCCCTGGCTTTTCGGCAAAAGTATTGGTTTTAAGTTTATGTATTTTTGCAGTCCAGGGTCTGATACTGTTACTCCGCTCGTGTCGTACTTGTTGAATAATTTCATAATTTTTTATTTGCCTCTGCCTTTTTCCTTCTTACCTTTTAATACTTCTTTTAATGATACCCCGTTCACTTTTATTACTTTGAATTTCACTCCTGGAATGTCGCCTTTTGAGCCCCTCTGCGGCCCGCCTATTCTTTCAATTACTACTTCGTTGTGCTCGTCAACGTGTTTTATTGCGCCGTCCCCTGGAACGAATGCTGTGACTACTTTCCCGTTCTTCACTAACTGCACTGTTACGCACTTGATTAATCCGCTGTGCGGCTGCTTTTTCTCAATAGCCCTCTTCTTCAGCACTATTCCTCTTGCTGCAGGAGCTCCTGCCATTGGGTCGAATTTTTTCCATATCCCCGTTGCCTGCTCCCTGCTTCCTTTCCTTGCGTACTTGAATTGTTTTCTTCGTTCCATTAATTTTTTTCCGGCGAATAAGCCTCTTGCTTTTTTCATGATTATTACACTCTTATTATTACTTCCTGTATTTCAGGGAAGTATTTTTTAAGAAGAGTTTTAGTCTTTTTAACTTTTTTGCTCGGAAACGCTCTCTGTGAACTCTTGATTACTATGTTAAGAATTTTCTGGTTTTCGTCATTATTTTCAATGCTTGCTTTTTTAACAGGCACTGGTTTCAGCAGATTCTCGGCAAATTTTTCAGGGTTTGAGTCAAATTTTAAGAGTGTTACTTTCTTTCTTAACTTTTGCTCCATTTTTTTGACGTTTGAGCCGTTCCTGCCTATTGCTTTTCCGAAATCTTTTTTGTCAATTATGAATATTATTTCATCATCTTTTTCAATGCAGTCCTTAACGCTCGCTTTTGTTACCTTCTCGAACAAGGCAAGGTTTTGTATTGTCTGAGTGTCTAACTTAATTCTTACATTTGTCATTTAATTTTCACTTTTTTATAGAAAGTACTGACACCCCGAATGATTTTCTGCAGGTGGCGCCTAATTCAAGATTGTTCTTTTCGGAATCAACGTATTCTACTTTGCCTATTTTTGACAAATTTTCCAGTTCTTTCTTCATGTGTTCAGGAGCGTTTGAAGCGCTGACCACTAATTTGAGTTTGTTCTTTTTAAGGCTGCTTACAGTATTATTATATCCAACTATTAATGTCTTGCCTTTCATTCCTTTTTTTATTTCTTCTATGATTTTCATAATCACCACTCCTTCTCTTTTATTTCCTTTATTCCTTTTAATATTTTTTCTTCCATTTTCTCGCCCAGTCCTTCAACGTTTTTTAGTTCGCCTTTCTTTGCTGCTTCTTCTAACGCGCTTATTGTGGTGATTCCTAACTTGTTTTTCAGTATCTCGACTGTTTTGTCGCCCAATCCTTTTATGTCTGATAATTCAAAATTCTTGATTTTTTCAATGCTTTTGAGTATGTTTTTCTCGGTTTTCTCCCCTAATCCTTCAACGTCTTTTATTTTCCCTTCCTTTGCTGCTTTTTCCAAATCGTTCAAGTCGTGAATGTTTAATTCTTTCTTTAATGTCCTTATTGTTTTGTCGCCCAATCCTTTTATGTCTTTTATTGAGAAGTCATTGCTTATTTTTCCGCTGCTTAAGTCAGCGTCTTGTCTTAGTTTTAATTTGAAATGCCCTGTCCCGACTGGTATTGGCTGGTTTATCATAATATTCTCCACCACTCCTTCCAATTCGTCAACTTCTTTATGCGCTGCAGCGTTGAATAAGTGTTTGAGTGCTACTTCAAAGCTTGCGCGCGCCAGAACGCTTGGCTTTTCCCCGCTCACTCCGTACCTGCCTATTCCTTTCACTATTCCGTCCATTGTCATAACGTCTGCCACAAGCATTAAATGTCTTACATCAATTTTTAATCCCTGCTCGTTGAAAACGTTTAATACTTCTTCTATAATTGCTGTCCTTGCAGCCTCTATTCCTAATGCTTTGCTTATTTCCCATATATCATTAGTTATCGTTTTTGCCTTGTCAACTTCATTAATTTTTAATACTTCTTTTAAATTGCTTCCTGCAGTGGTTATTACGAATTCCTCGCTCTTCTTGACAGGCAGGACTTGCTTTATTCCTGCTATCCCGTTTATGAACAACTCTGATAATTTCACTTTTAGTTTGAATAATTTTTCAAGCTTCACGCCCTCGTCCAATTTTACAATAATTTTGCTGCCTTTTTCCTCTATTTTTACTTTTTTAATTTTCCTGCTGTTTTCTATGGCTGTGAGTATGTGCTTCATTGTCACGTTCAAGTTGTGCATTTCTTCAATGTCAAGAACCACTTCCACCTGCGTGTTTAATAAGTCAACATTAATTTCCTTGGTCACGTCTTTTAACAATACTTCCAATAAATTGGCGCTGATTTGCCTTACTGTTTTCTCGCTCTTATTGTGGGGTGATTTCAGGTAAATTTTCATGCTCGGAGTTTTTGATGCTTTCCTGGCCCCGAAGATTTCAATAATTCTTGGCAATCCAACTGTTACGTTCATCTCGCTTACTCCTGCGAAGTGCTTAGTGTTCAATGTCATCTGCGTTCCAGGCTCGCCTATGCTCTGCGCTGCTATGACTCCAATGCTTTCTGCAGGGCAGATAAGAGCTTTCTGGTAAGCAGTTACTACATCCCCAATGGCTTGCTCGCTTTTCTTTCCGGCTAATTTGTATTCTTTTAATTTATCCTTCAGTGTCCGGAATAATTTAGGGGATAATATTCCTTCTGCTTCTTCCAGCCTCATTTTTCCGCCACCTTCTTTATTATTAATTCAACATCTATTTTTCCTGCATCACTCTTGCCAACGTCTATTCCGTCTTCCCCGTAAGTGAACTGCACTATTCTGCCGTCGCTGGTTCTTACGCTTAAATCATCATCTATTTTGAAATCCTGCAATGCATTGATTAGTCTTCTCTGGAAGTAGCCGCTCGTAGGAGTCCTCATGCTCGTGTCCATTTGCGCGTCACGCGAAGTTATTGCATGGAAGAAGAATTCAGTTGGTGTTAATCCGTTCTTGTATCCTTCCCTTATGAATCCGCGCGCGTCAGCGCCCAAGTCGCCTTTCTCGAAATGGGTTAATACTCTTCTTTCATAGCCTCTTTTCAGCCTTGAACCCCTTAATACTTGCTGCCCTACACTTCCTGCCATTTGTGCAATGTTGAGCATGTTGCCTTTAGCTCCGCTCTTTGCCATAATAATTGTGCAGTTCTCTTTTGAAGTGTTGTTCAACACCAAACTTCCTACCACGTTTCTTGCCCTATTCAAGGCGTTAATTATTTTCTGCTCCAAAGTTTCCCTTAAAGTCCTGCCGGGAAGTGCCACCATTTCCTTGTCTTTGAATCTTTTAATGTAAGTGTTTACTTTATTGACTGAATTGCTAAGGCTTGTCCTTATTTCCTTTCTAATGTCTTCAGGCAAATCCGAATCCGAACTAAGCACTGTAAATCCTGTTATGTCAAGTGTTGCAATCCCAACTAATGCCATTCTCTGCAAATAAGTGCTGACTTCCTCCCTCTCATATAATTTCACTATTTCCTGCAAGAGTAATCCTTTCTTTGAGCCAACGCTTTTGTCATCTATTACCCCGCTGATTAGTTTCCCGTTAATAATTTTTACGTAGCCGTCATTAGTGCATTCTTCTTTTTTGCAAGTTGCGCAATTCCTGCATAACCCGCTTGTGCCGATGTAGTCAAAATCCTTCGGCAGCAATGCTGAGAATATTTCCTTGCCTGATGCTTCCCCTTTCTTGTCTATTTTCAAGTCAGCATCGTAAACTTTTGCCCTTGTTAATAACTGGAATGCTTCCTCCTTGCTGAACTTAGTGTTTCCTCTTGTGAGAGTGAATAATCCGCTTAAATGGTCCTGCTTGCATCCTATGATTGGAAGCCCGAATCGTGGAGTAATTATTTGTGTTACTACATCCATTAATTCGTCAGATTCCCCTCTTGCTTCTTCTGTTTGCGGAACGTGCATGTTCATATCATCACCATCAAAATCCGCGTTGTAAGGGTCTGTTACTGTCAAATTTATCCTTAAAGTGCTGCCTGGCAGCACTTTTACTCTGTGAGCCATGATGCTCATCCTGTGAAGGCTTGGCTGCCTGTTGAACAATACGAAGTCCCCGTTTATGAGCATTCTTTCAACAATGAACCCTATTGCTAATTCTTCCATTAATAATTCCCTGCTTTCCTCAGTTACTCTTTTCTTCCTGCCGTCAGGAATGAAAACGTATAAAGCGCATGGGTATTTAGGGTAGTTTTGTATTAATTCCCTGCACCATTTCACGTTCCAGCTGTTGACTCTTTCAGGGATTGTCAAATGTTCTGCCATTACTTCAGGCACTCCTATCTCATTAATTTCAATGTTAGGGTCCGGGGATATCACGCTTCTTGCGCAAAAGTTCACCCTTTTTCCTGCCAAATTTTTCCTGAACCTTCCCTCCTTGCTCTTTATCCTTTCGGATAATGTTTTCAGCTCGCGGCCGCTCCTGTGCCTCGCAGGCGGAATCTGGCTTACATTATTTGAGAAGAATGTTGTCACATGGTACTGCAGCAAGTCCCATAAATCTTCTATTATTATTTCAGGAGCTCCTGCATTCAAGTTTTCCAGTAATCTCTGGTTAGTCCTGACTATGTCGCTTAATTTATGGGTTAAGTCGTCCTCGCTTTTCTGTCCGCTCTGCAGCGTAATTGAAGGGCGCACTGTTACTGGAGGCACTGGCAAGTAGGACAATATCATCCATTCTGGCCTGCCACCTATTGAGTCAAGCCCTAATAATTCGCAGTCCTCATCAGTGATTCTTTTCAGGCGTTCCTGAATGTCTATTGGTGTGATTCTGACTTTTTCTTCATAAAAAGAATAGGGTTTTTTGAGTTTTATTTTAATTTTTTTATCTGCGCAGTGAGGGCATTCCTTGGAATTCTTTGCCCTTCTGATTACTTCCTTTGCAACATCCCATTTTTTTAATTCTCCTCTCTGCCTTTCAACCATTCTTATCTTCATCCTTGCCTTTGCGAGGCGCTCTTCTTCAATGGTTATTTTTCCGCACTTTGCGCACGTGCTTCTTAAAGCGTCATAAATGAATGACAAATATTTTATGTGAATCACAGGGCGCGCCAATTCAATGTAACCGAAGTGTCCTGGGCAGTCCTTCACTCTTCCGCCGCAAGTCCTGCATTTTAATCCAGGCTCTATGACTCCCATCCTTAAATTCATTAATCCGCCCTCTACTGGGTAGCCGTCAGCGTCGTATAATTCCGAAGTGATTATTTTCACTACGCTCATCTCCTTAATGATTTGAGGACTGAGCACTCTGAATTCAATGCTTCCTATTTTTTCTTTTACTACTCCTATCATAATATTTTCACTTCAATCCTTGTATTTTATGTTTAATTTCGGGTATATACACAAACTCTTCAATTCGTCAAGCAATAATTTGAATGCGTAACTCATTTCTATGAACGTTACTGGCGCGTCATCGCCGCACACGCTGCACACTCCCTTATTCCTGTACTGGTTTATGTACGCGATTAATCCGCACTTCCTGCAAACCGGCAGTATTGCCTTGTCTGAGTCAAACCTTTCCTTTAATAATAGTGATGCTCCGTGGGCTACTAACACATCTTTTTCCATTTCTCCTAATCTTAATCCTCCTTCTTTTGCCCTTCCTTCTGTTGGTTGCCTTGTTAATAACTGCACTGGCCCTCTTGTTCTCATGTGATACTTGTTGGCTACCATGTATTTTAATTTCATGTAATACACATTGCCCATGAATATTCTGACTTTGTAAATCCTGCCGGTTTTCCCGTCGTATAATGTTTCTGAGCCGTTCTCCCTGAAGCCTAATCCGTGAAGTTCTTTCCTTAAGTCCTCCTCGTTTTCTCCTGTGAACGCTGTTCCGTCAATGTATCTTCCGTTTAAAGCCCCTACTTTTCCGCCGATAATTTCCAGCAATTGCCCGACTGTCATCCTGCTCGGGATGCTGTGCGGACTGAATATTACGTCAGGAACTATACCTTCTGCTGTGAATGGCATGTCCTCCTTTGACACTAGCATTCCGATTACTCCTTTCTGCCCGTGCCTTGTGGCGAATTTGTCGCCAATTTCAGGTATTCTAGGCTGCCTTAATCTTACGCTGACGAATTTGTTGCCTTCATCTGATTCTGAAATGATTACTGTATCAACTTTTCCTTTTTCCTTGCTGCTTGCAACGCTTGACTCATGCTTTCCCTCCATTCCAACCCTGAATTCCTCCATTCCACTGAGGAATCTTGGGGGGCTGGTTTTTCCGATTAAAACATCATTAGGGTTTACCTGCGCTTCAGGAAAAATAATGCCGTCTGCTTCCAAATTCCTATAATCCTCCTCCATCCTGTAGCCTGTAACTTCCTTGCCAGGAATTTCTATTTTGTCCTTGTTGCCTCCAGCGTATCTTAATGCTTCGCAGCTGTAAGGTTTGAAGAATGTTGAGCGGAATAATCCCATGTCAATACTGCTCTTGTTGAATATTATTGCATCGTCAATATTGTATCCTTCATGAGTCATTACTGCAATGACTACGTTCGCGCCAACAGGGTGGTTGTCATATTTAACGTTCTCGTACATTACTGTGTCAACTACTGGGCGCTGAGGGTAGTGCATTAAGCTCACGTCACTGTCTAGTCTGAGATTATAATTAGTTGTGTACACTCCTAATCCCTGAGTTATCATCTTCGCCGCAAGCATTACTCTTCCTGCACTGTTATGCTCTGGAAATACTGCAAGTGATGCCTGGCTTCCGAACAATGATGTTTTTATAATTTCTATATGAGTGTGTTTTTCTGTTAATTCTGATTCGTCAAAAGCGATTAATGAATCTTCCTCCTCTTCAGCATCCAAGTACTCTATTATGCCAGTATTTACCAAATCACTCCATTTCATTTCGCCTTTCTCGACTTTTTCAACAACTTCTCTGATTAATCTGCTTTTGCCGTTTTCAACAATTATTAACGGCCTCCTTGCCCTTCCTGCTTCTGTGAGTATTGTAATAGTGTCCAATGGTTTATCATACGAGATGTTCAGGTCATTAGTAATTTTTGAATTCCTTCTTAATTCCTTAATTTTCCTGACAAAATCATGAGGTTTTTCAGCGCTTCCAACTATTACTCCGTTAAAGAATACGTCGCTCATTCTCCCAGCCCCTTCATACCGTTATCAATCAATTGCTTTAATAATTCGTCATCCTTGTCATTAGGCACGCTGATTTCGCACAGAATTGCCAAGTTCTTCCTTAATCCTACATTGGTGCCGTCCGGAGTTTCACTAGCGCATAATCTGCCGTAATGCGAAGGGTGCAAATCCCTTGCCTTGAAATTCTCCCTCTGGCTTGTTAATAAAGATGCCACTCTTCTTAAGTGCGCGAGTGTTCCGCAGTAATTATCCCTTTCCAGGTGCTGGCTTACTCCCTGCCTGCCCCCAACCCACTGCCCTGTGGCTAAACTGCTCTTAATCCTGCTGGTTAACAATTTTGCCCTTGTAACGCTTCCAATGCTCGGCAGTTTGCCTCTCTTAACTAAACGCTCAAAATTGTATTTCATGTCGCCTATGAACATTCTGAAACTCACCCTGAACAATGATTCCATCATTTCCCCGCACAACCTTAATCTCTTATTCTTGTAATGGTCCTTGTCGTCAGGCCTTATGCTTGAATGGCTGAACAGCATTAACTTCCTTACCATTTTGGCAAGGTAATGCGCTTTGTAAATCCTGTCGCTCTCCTCATGCCCTATGTGGGGGAATAAGAATTTGTCAAGCACTTCCTCAGCCCTTTCAACCCTTATCTGTGATGAATAAGTGATTCCCATCTTCTTGCCTATCATGTTAAAGTAATCCTTCTTATTCTGCAAGTCGCTGATTTTGTACAAATTAATGTAAATCTCGCCTAAGTACTCGTCAGGCAGTTTTAGCACGTCAACAATGTCCTGGTCTTCGTGGAATCCTAATGCTTTCAATAATGCGAATACTGGTATGTCCTTCACTCTTGTGAAATTCATGCTCATGCCGCCGTCTTTTCCCCTTGACAAACTGTGCAGTATCTTGTACTGCCCGTCATCGCTGAACACTTTCGCAACGTATTCTTTCCTGCTCTGATTCTTCTCAACCAACACTTTATTCGGCGCCAAGTCCTCAACCACTATAATTATCCTTTCAGTGCCGTTAATTATGAAATAACCGCCAGGGTCATTAGGGTCTTCGCCCATTTCTATTAATTCATCATCAGTTTTTCCGTACAAGTGGCAGAACTTGCTTAATACCATTATTGGCATGTTTCCCACATGCACTGTTTTGATTTCCTCTTCAATCCCGTCCTTTTCAACAATTATTTCCATGTAAATTGGCGACTCGTAAGTCAGGTTCCTGATTCTGGCTTCAGCAGGAGTTATCATCCTCTTGGTGCCGTCAGCTTCTTTCACGCTCGGCTTTTCAAGAGTTATGTTGCCTAATTTTATCCTCAAATCATTAACTCCTTTGGGCAGAATGTCAGGCAATACTTCCTTGTTCTCGTCAACTATTTTCTGCAAGCCGTTATCAACAAAAGTGTTAAAACTTTCAAGATTATGATTGGTTAATTCTTTCTCCCGGAAAAAAGCATCCAGTAATATTTTGCTCACTTTCTTATCCATTAACTACCACCCTGTAAAAAATGCTTTCACCTGCAGTGTAGCTCTTCCTTTTTATCCTGAACACGTCATTCTGCTTTGCCTTGAACAATTTGCTGACAGGGTCATTAACGCTTATTTTGGGCAATTGATAATAATTAAGATTTAATCCCTCAAGAACTTTTTTGGCTTCCTCTTCGCTGAGCAATTCAAATTCAGGATTATATTCATGAATTAAAATATGCTTATTATCCTTATCATTATCAACTTTTTCGGTCAATTTTGCCCTACCTGCCCATATATTTTTTTGACGCTTGAGCCCGAGGGGATTTGAACCCCCGACCCCTTGATTAAAAGTCAAGTGCTCTGCCAAACTAAGCTACGGGCCCAATTTTTAAAGTATTAGTTAAAAAGGCAGCAAATCATTTATAAAACTATCGAACACTTAATAAATTTAAAACTTTTAAAAACGAACCCGAACATTACCTTAAAAAGCAATCCACTATTATTTAAATCTTTCTATTTGGGGGGCTTTGCACATAAACTCAGGTTTGCACATTTAATCATTATGAGTAAAAACATTTATATATTAGTAATTACTAATATATATTGTTCAGTTTTCATAACAAAAGTATTACCAAATAAACCCAACAAACGAGGAAACCAACCAACAAAATTTCATATTTGGAGGTGATATTATGAAATGAAAACAGAACATAAGAAGTATGTCATAGAAACCAAGAAAAATAAGATAATAATTTGGAAAGACGGAAAAAAGATTCAGACATACAATCGTGTTCATAAGCCTTTATGGAAACAATTAGAAAACATCAAAAAAAAGTTATGAACCTATAAATAAGTAACAATGGTAATACTATTATACCCCTATAAGGATAGTAGTATTATCTTGTTACTTATAAATTTTGCGAAGAGAGAGATTAAGAGAGACATAGGAAATAGAGGTGGAAGACATGAATAGAGAAGATAAAAAAGACTTAAAGAAGGCATTAAGTTTAGCAATAAAGAACGAGAAAAACATAGAAAAAGTAAAAAAAGAAACAGGACTAAAAGTCCCAGACATAACAATAAAAGGCAAATGGATTGAAGAAGGAATCCTGACAAAACAAAGACTCAAAATATTAGCCTTCATAAACAAGAACAAGAAAATAAGCGTTCTTGAACTTGCAGCAAAATCAGGAATCAGCCAATCAGAAGTAAGTCAGAACTTGGCAGCACTATCAAAACTTAAAATAATTAGAAGTGATAAGGATGGAAGAAAAAGAATTTATTGCCTGAACAAACCAATACCTGCATAAAATCTTTTTTTATTATATATTTTTTATAATTATAAAATTGTCATAAAAAACTTAAACCTTGTCGTATTCGTCATTTAAGATTGAATGTTATTACTGCTTTTGTCCTTGCTGAATTTATATCACTATTTATTTTTTTTATAAGATGTGGCTTACTTTCGTATTCTTTAGCTATGTGTAATGCCCTTTCAACATTGTCAGTGCCTATTGCGTGAAGTTTTAACTTATTAGTTCCATAAAGCTTCAGTTTGCCCAATTTAAAGAATACTTCTCCGCTATATTCGTTATAAGATTTAAATCTGCTAATAAAAACCATATAAGGTAATTCTTTAACAATCCATTTTAGTTCTTCTTTATATTGTTCTATATTGAAATCGCTTTCTGAACTCATAATGTTATATAATTCTTTAAAGTATGTATCAAAATAACCACCGCTTGCAAGGTTGCATATATTATAACCGAAGTCTGGAAACTTATATCCAATATCTCTTTTTAATTCCATTATGTCTTCCCCTCTCCTGAAAGCACTCCTTACAATTAAAGACATCTCTAATGCTTCATACATATCTGAACTAATTTTATTTTTATAATAGTCTAATAAAGTATTATCTATTTCTGATAGTCCTCTTTTAATTTCTTTAGTCTTAGAAACAGAGTTATTGGTTAATATAGCCTTGTTATCATCTTTCTCTTCGTCAAGTAACTTCTTAACCTCTTTTTTTTCTTCATCATTTGCTTTGCTTAAATCGATAGCTAATTTCTGTTTAACACCTTCTATTAATTTAACTTCCAAAACATTCGTAGTATTTCTTGAAAAGTCAAATAAAACAAACTTATTATTTTTATTATCACTAAAAATGTTTCCAACTTTGCCTTTAAAGATGGTTTTTAATTTATCAAGAACATTAATCATCTAACTTTTTTGCAAGTTCAAGCAATGAGAAAGCATCCTTTTTAACAAACGCTTCTGAACCCTTTGTAATACCTGCCCATTCGTCTATGCGTATCTCCTCACCTTTCGGAGTTAATACTTTTTGACTTATATTTTCCTTCTCGACTATGAAGCCTTCATCATCAATAGTCTTCCCATAAAGGTCTAAAATATCTTTCTTGACTTCTATAGATTCATCAAAAGTAATGTTACTCAGTTTCATTGAATACTAAACCTCATAGAGTTATAGTGAAATCGTATTTTATTAATGTTACTGCTACCAAAAGTTATCATATATATTTTATTAGAGTTAATGCGCATTTATAAATATTATAATTAAGAGTTATGTTAAGTAATGGGAATTGTGTAAAAAGTCATTAATTATTCTTTTACTCTTTTAGCTCGGGTTTTAAGGTCTTTTTCAAGATGTTCTTTAAAGAATTTCAATCGTCGTTCAAACTTCCCACAAAACCATTCATATTCAAAAATCTCCTCTTTTTGTCTTTGTTCTTCCATTTTTAAATAAATCTCCGCTTGTCTTTGCAGTTCATCTTCTGAAACTTCATTCAAAGTCGGGTCTTTTTTATTAAATTCGTCTAAATCATTTAAACCTTTCATAACTTTTTCAATTATTTCTTTTGGTAAAAATTGACCTTCAAAAGAATTTATAAAAATTAAAATCTCTTTTTTAAAAGATTCATAATTTGTGCTTTTTTTGATTAATTTATGCAGATTATATATTGCTTTTCTTCTATCTTTGTGATTTAACTGAATCTCTAAGTTTATCTCAGATTGATTTAATGTCTTCTTGTTAAAATAAATAGAGAACCCAAGTGATAATAAAGCCACAATTACGGCAGAAAAAGTAATAATATTTTGTGTAGAAAAATCAACCATAATTTATTTTAATCAATCAAAATTTAAAAATAGTTTTATAATTAAAATATTAGTGTAAAAAGTCAAAATTTATATAAAATACTTAAATTGATTTATTAATTACCTATTTTAGAATATTTTTTTAATTATCTTAAATTTAGCCCTTAAAACCTTAATTAGTTCTGGCTGGTTGTAGCGGTAAATGTCAGGAATATTAAGACAAAGTATTAATTAAATCTGTTTTAAATGAAGACAAGTCATTATCAATTAAATCCTTAAAAACAAGTTTATTCAAGACTGAATTGTTTAATTTTTTAATTTCTAAAAAATTATTTATAAAATCTTTTATTAACACAATAGTGCCTTTAATATTATTAATTAATAATTCATCTGCAATATTATTAAATTCAAAATATAAAGTTACAAAAAAAGATTCTTCTTTTCTGTCATAATAATTAATTTCAAAATGCGGGATTTTAGAATTGTGAACTCTGGCTGTTGGGTCATCATGTTTTCCCATCCCCGCCCTTATTTTAATAAGATTTTCTTCTTTTGTATCTTTCTGTCTTATTTTCAGATTAATATTAAAAAATCCTTCTTCTTCATTTAAACTAATTTTAAATTTATATATTTCCTCTTCAATCCAGCAGCCCATATTCGGGAAGTATTGTTCAAATTGAGAAATATCAACCATTATTGATAACCTCTCTGGAAATTTTCTAATTTTTCCATAACATCTTCTTCAAAGGATTTATTAGAAATCCTTAACATCTCAAATTCCTTCTTCCAAGAAAAATAATCCTTAAATGTTCCATTATGCTTAAAATTTGATAATACTTCCTTTTGTATTACAAAAGATAACAATTTGAAATAAATTGCAAATTTTATTTCTCCGTAAGAAATTTCGTTTTTATCTGATTTTTTTAATGATTCATTTCTCAAGAAGTCATTATAATTAATTCTTTTCCCGTCATAAACCACATTTTTAATTTTTATATCAAACATAAAATTGTCGGATGGGATAAATTTATTATACATAAATATTATTTTATAATTATTTTCAGAAAAAACAGATTCTATTCTATCAAATTTGTTATATTCTATAATATTCGCATTGGATGAAATAGAAACGGATTTTGAATGAACAAATTCATTTCTTAATTTTATTAAATGATTAATAAAATCTTCATAACTAATATCCTCCTTAATTTTTCTAAGGCGGTTCTTTGTGCCCATAGATATTGTAATTGTTGTTTTTACTTCATCCAATTTAGATGTAATTGAATCAATTATCATAATTATAATAATTGTATGCATTATTATATATAAATCTTTCTATTTTGGCAGGGAGGGTTTGGCATAATTAGTGCGTGTTAAAAAATTTTATTATTTTCAGCAGGTTTCTTCATCTTCTTCATTCTCTTTGAATAGTGAGAATTTTCTTTCAACATCGTTCATCATAACATCGCAGTCTGCTTTTATCTTGTTCAGGCTTGCGATTAATCTTTCCTTTTCAATCTCTAATCCTTTCAGTTCCTCAAAGGGTTTTATTGCTTTCTTGAACATGTCATATTCTATGTAAACAAAAGGCTCCTTGCCCATTTTTTTGCAGATTCTGACGCACGTATCTTCCAGAAACTTGTTCATGCCGACTTTGACTCTTTTCTTAATCATCCTGTCAGGAGGCAGGTTATTCTTCATTAACCTTACAACTTCAGCATTCGCAAACGCCAAACCCTGCTCTTCATATTCCTCTGACTTCTTAATTTCGTCTTCCTCTGCCATGATTATTAAAAAAACTCCTCACTTTAAAAAGTTAATTATTCAAAATAATCCCTTCTTCAAGTCCACTGCTTTGTACCTGCATAATTCGTGGCAGCAGTAGCACCTGACGCATTTATTGTAATCAATGTTCGCCTTGAAGTCCTTGATTTTTATTGCTTTTGCAGGGCACGCCCTCATGCAGTCACCGCACCCAGTGCAGACTTTCCTGTTTATGGCTGGCTTTTCCAGCCAGTAATTGCTTGCCAGGTTCTTGATGAATGCCGGGAGCACGTTCCAAACTTTTGAAACAATTGACGAGTGCGATTTCCTGAAAACTGTCCTGTATTTTTTGAAGTCATTATCATTTTCTTCGAACAATTTTTTCTCGCGCGCAATCTTAAGGTAAGGCACTGTTTCATAATCCATACCTATAATCTTGCACACATTATAATCTGTTTCGAACACGTTGTCCCCTGCAATGAGCAGCCCTACTTTTTTAGCTGCTCCCGCGCTCGGGCCTTCGCCTTCCATTCCTGTGACTGCGTCAACAATTGTAATTGTTGGCTTTGCAAGCACTGCCAGGTCTGCAAGCATTCTGCAGAAATCCTCAACTTTCCTGAACCTTCCGTGGAATGATACTTTCTCAGTGCCTGGTATTAAGCCGAACAAATTCTTAACGCTGCACGTAAGAGTTGTCAGCATATGGGTTTTAATTTTTGGCACACTGATTACTTTGTCAACCTTGTCCAGCACGCCTATTAATTTGTAGTATTTGATGAATCCTTTAGGATTCTTCTTGATAAAAGTGGTTGTGTCATAATTTAATTCAACTTTGACTTCATCAGGGAGGTTAATGTATCCGCACTCTTTGTAAATGCTTTCCAGTGAATTTTTATTGTAAGGGCCTCCTGGCGAGTCAGCAATCACTGCCTTCGCGCCTATCTTGTCCAGTTCTTTAATAATGCATTTCACGACTAACGGGTGCGTGGTGACTAATGCTTCAGGCTTTGATGCTATGAGGAAATTCGGCTTGATTAACACTTTGTCGCCTTTCTTGATGAATTGTTTCAAGTCAACTAATTCTTTCAGGGCTTTGCTGATTTTTTTCTCGTCATAAGAATCACAGCGGACAATGTTGAACATGATTAGAAAAGACAATGATTAATTCATTAAATATTTTATTATTTCTTCTCCCACCTGTCCTTGTCCCTGTCTTCTATTAATCATCATTTTGTTGAATGATTCATCCAAGTCAATTTTTAATGAATTTGCCGGGCAGATTACTGCAAATATTGTGTCTGCTATTTCATCGCTTAATTCCTTTTTCTCCTCAGTGATTTTCTTCTTCTTCGGGCTGTAAGAGTGGTTTATTTCCCTTGCCAATTCGCCAACTTCTTCCATTATTCTTGCTAAGCACTCGTGGGGAGAGAAGTAGCCTAATTTGTACTGGCTCACCCAGTCATCAACCCTTTTCTGAACATCCTTCAATCCCATAATTTTTATAAATAATTAGGATGTTAATAAACATTTGTGAAGGTTAACTGGCGCAGGCTGCTTATCAGTTTATTAATAGTGTTCTTGGCAGGCTTTATCGGCTCATACTTCACTTATCCTGGAATTCAGTCATGGTATGCTGGCTTGAACAAGCCGGCAATCGCCCCTCCTAATTGGCTTTTTGCTCCTGTGTGGAGCGCGCTTTACGTGTTAATGGCTTTCAGTTTCTACTTCGTATGGAATAAAAGTAAAGTAAACAATAAAGTATTAGTTAATGAGTGCATGACTTTGTTCATAATCCAGTTAGTGCTTAATTCCTTATGGAGCATTATATTTTTCGGGTTGCATAATATTTCACTGGCTTTGGTTGAAATTTTGGTATTGTGGAGTTTCTTATTCCTGACTATTGTCAAGTTTTACAAAATTGACAAAAAAAGCGCTTACTTGTTAATCCCTTACATTTTATGGGTGTCATTCGCTGCATTGCTGAATTATTCATTCATGGCAGTTAATTGAATCCAGCCAGTCCTTCACTACTCTCGTGGCTGTAACGTCATCCTCATTATATTCAAGAAGTATTTTTTTGTATTCTTCCGCTCCGTTCAAGTATTCTGAATACCAGCATAATGACTGCGCCCCGCCGGCGTTCCCGCTCCGCCAGTTGAACCCAATCCACTTCGCCACGCGCTTTATTGAGTAAGAGTATACAGGAAGTATTGCTGAATCAAGAACTATTTTGTACAAATCAACCAAGTTATTCATTATTTTTGAGTACAATTCTTCATCGCACCCGTATTTTTCCTTTAACCTTTTTATGCTTGTCTTTTCATAGGGCGCGTAATGGTAAATCACGAAATTGTCAAGTTTTGAAATGTAACTGCAGAATTCTTCCCACATTTCTTTTTCATTTTCCGGAGTGTCAGCCCAGAACGGGATGAATTCTTCCCTGCCATTCTCCCTTACTAGGCAGCCGTACAAGTAGTCAATGCCCAATTCAGTGTCGCCTTCTATGTCAAAAAATATTTCCAATTTCTTTTCAGGGAATTTAATTTTTTTCTTAAGAATCATTTCATTATTCTTCAATGACTGCACCATAAGTTTCCAGTTCTCAGCGCTTTTGCTGCCAATGCCTTTTATGCTTTTCAGAAAATTATTATCAGAGTTCAATAAATCAGTGAAATTGTTGATATTATTCTTCCTTAACTCTTCCCTGACATTGCTGTTTAATCTGTACAGTAATGACAAGTCCTCCTCTGCTTTTAACTTGTTAAAGCAGTGGTTTTTCCACTCGCACATTGAACAATTACTGTTTGAGAATACTGGGCTGACTTCCTCTTCCCTGTTCAGTATTCTCCTGGCAAAGCTGATAGCAGCAGAATATTCTTCTTTATAATCAGCAGTGCTAAATTTTAGTTCTTCCTTATTCTTATTAATTATCCCAGCATTTGAAGGGTAAACTCCCTGAATTTTCCCCAGCAAGTCGCAGTAAAACATTACCTGCATCACGTACTCTTTTTTCAGGTACTTGCCGGATTTTATGTCAACAGGGATGTAATAATCTCCTGATTCATCATGAGTCCTGATAAGCATGTCAGGCCGCCCAACGCAGTCTCCATGAATAAGTACTCCCTGCCCTATAATGTTCGCCCCTTTCTCCATTAATTCAAGGGTTATTTTGAAAGCATCTTCATTGCTTAAATTTTCAGGCAGAGGAGTCAAGCCAAGTTCTTTGACTACTTCTGATTCGTGGATTATGCCGTCCTTCATTTTTTTAAGCAGGAATTCATTCTTTTCGGTTTTCTCATTCTCATCACCGTAGCATTCCAGAAAAACTTTGCACGGGCACTTAACCAAGTTGTACAATAATCCTCCGGTGATTGTGGTATTATTCATGATTAGTTCATTAAATCATGGTTATTAAAAAACTTGCCAGGTAATGATTCCCTTAATAAAAGTTTTAAATATGAAGAATTAATAATTTTTACATTATGGGCAGGCTTGGTATTGTTTCAGTCATTGCAATCGTGTCAGCGCTGGCATTATTGTTTATTTTCCCTGAGCAAACAGTGGCGAATAATCAGGATAATGATTCCATTAATGATTTGAGGATTATAGGCGCGGATTCCGAGGGTTTCATACTTTACAATGAAGGAAGCGAGGAAGTTAATGAAGTGCAGGTGATTATTGACAATGTACTGGTTGATTTCGAGCTGAACAATTACTTGAATCCTAAAAAGGGCGTTTTTGTCAAATTCAGCGAGAATTTTTACATGGGCGCTGACAGCAACATGACTATCATCCCTGTTAACAGTTCAGATTCAGGTAATTATTCAGGCAGTTCACTGCTTTATTATAATACTTTATGCGCAAATAGTAATTACTGCAGGAAAGCGTCTTTTGTTAATGATTCCTGCGAGTATTCAAGCCTGGCTGACGGCGAGCACTTCAACTGCTATAACACAACTGGTTGCGACAGCAATAATATTGGCAGCGAATTATGCGCTTGTTTAAGCGGCTCATGCGCTGACTCGTGCGGTAATCAGGTGTGCGAAGAGTGGGAGAATAATACTAACTGCATTGAGGACTGCACTGGCTGCAGCGAGTCATGGGATAACTGCACTTCTCCGGATGTGTGGTTCTGGGGCGCGATAAAATATGATAATACTAATGTGTGCGCGTGCTGCGGTGATGACGGAGTATTGGACAATTTTGAGAATAATTCATTAATCTGCACAAACGGCAACATTATTACTGACAGGGATAATTTGAAGCCTTCAACTTTTGATTCTGGGGCTATTAACAGAATTTCAGGAAAGGGTGCGTGCGAATCAGCAGGTTATTCATGGTTTTCCTCCTCTTCCGCGAATTACAGTTCAACTAATATTATTCTTGACAGTTTCACCAGCGCGTTCAGTTTGTTCACTGCTGACATGGACAATGACGGGGACAATGACATCATTGCAACTAATTATATCAGCAGCATTATCTGGTGGGAGAATAATAATAGTAATTGGGTTAAGCACATTATTGATTCAAGTTATTTGAAATTAGTTGACATTTACGTAATTGACATGGACAATGACGGGGACATGGACGTGTTAAGCGTTTCTGAAAGCCAGGACAGCATGTTCTGGTGGGAGAATTATGACGGAAAGGGAACTGAGTGGAATAAGACAGTTGTTTACACTTTACTGGACGGGGCGAGCAGTGTTTACTCTGCTGACATGGACAATGACTGGGACAATGACATCATTGCAACTGGAGGGGAGGGCAATACGATTAACTGGTTTGAAAATCTTGACAGCAAAGGACATGGGTGGGCTAATCACTTGGTTGAGGATTTCTTCTATGATGCGAGTGAATTGGCAGCTGCTGACATAGACAATGACGGCAGAAATGACGTTATTGCAGGCGCTGCTGATTCTGACCAGATTGCGTGGTGGAATGGGACAAATAATACCTGGAATAAGAATTTAATCAGCAGTGAATTCAATAATATTAAGGATTTGGAAGTTATTGACCTGGACAATGACGGGGATTATGATGTTATCGGAACTTCTTTTTATGGAAATTTTGTTGCTTGGATGGAGAATGACAACCTTAACTGGACAAAGCACGTGATTACTGATGATTTGTTCTCCGCGGGTGAATTGGCAGCTGCTGACATGGACAATGATGGGGATTATGATGTTATAAGCAATTCTTTCCACAACGGCGAAGTCACATTATTCGAAAACCACAACGGCGAATGGCAGGAGCATGAAATCAGCACTGGTTTTAAGAATAGTTTCGGATTAGCAGCTGCTGATTTGGACAATGACGGGGATTATGATGTTATCGGAACTTCTTACGCGAATAATACTCTTGCATGGTGGGAGAATTACGCAGTCAACGGAGTTAACGGCCCGTGCTGCGGTGATGACGGAGTGCTTGACAATTTTTACACTTCAGATAGTTCATGCGCTAACGGAACAATTATTTAAAAATATATTTTTAAGCAGTGAATCTCTCTTTTTTATTTTAATGGATGTGTTTGACAATAATTTCAAGGAAATATTCATTTCGCAGATTGTTTCAATAACCGGCGGATTATTTGCAGGCGTACTGCTTGCGGTTTTCACAGACCAAATACTGCTGATTCCGGGAATGTTAATCATTCTTCCGGGTTTTCTTGAAATGAGGGGCAACATCAGCGGTTCGTTCTCTTCAAGGCTAAGTTCAGGCTTATTTCTTAAAATTATTAATCCGAAAAAAGTTAATTCAAAAATTATTTCCGGCAACTTAATTGCATCATTCACTCTTGCAATTATTGTGTCTCTCATCCTTGGATTGATTGGTTTCTTATTCAACTTATTAATTTTCAAGGTTATGACTGTGAAAATTATTTTAATACCTTTGATTGCAGCAATTATTGCAAATGGTGTGGAAATACCGCTAGCACTTTTTGCAACGCTTTACTTGTTCAGGAAAGGGCATGACCCTAACAACATAATGGGTCCTTTCGTGACAACAACAGGCGATGTTGTCAGCATTTTGTCATTATTATTGGCGCTGGTGATATTATGAGCGTTCCTGAAAAAGATTTGGAAAAAATAATGAAGATTAAAAAGAAAGAACTTCACCCGTTAATCAGCAAATTAAAAAAGAAGCATAAAATCAGCACAAAAACCTTGTTTTACATGAAAGAGTACGGCCCGCACAGCAACATTTTCGGAACAATAATGAAGGAAAGCCTGAAAGTATTAATTATAGATTCAATTATCAGCTCTTTCGGGGGCTTGGCGCTGGAAAACGTGAAGGATTTGCTTATTTCAATAACTCCTTTGATAATTTTACTGCCGACTTTGAATGACATGATTGGGAATTACGGGACTATAATCTCTTCAAGGTTTTCAACAATGCTCCATGAGGGGTGCATAAAGGGAAAGTGCCTGAAGAATAAGGATTTGAAAAAATTATTAGTCCAGATTTTCATCATTGCCATAATCACTGCATTAATTAGTTCAACACTCTCATTAACAATATCCTATTTTTCAGGATTCCAGCCGAGCACGTCAATGATTATTAAAATAATCGGCATCGCACTTATTAATACAATACTTTTAATGACTCTTGTCAGTTTAAGTTCAATAACTTTAGGTTTATATTTTTACAGGAAAGGTGAGGACCCGAGCAATTTGTTAATACCTATAACCACATCAGTGGCGGACTTGGGCAATATGATAATATTAACGCTGCTCATATTAGTATTCTTTTAATTCCATCCTTCATTCCCGTAATAGTAAATGTTTTCCACGCGGTTAAAAACGCAGTCATCATCACTTGTTAATAAATTGCAGTAATTGTAAGGGTAGCAGTTGTTAAAATTGCTCTGGCAGAAAGTAACGTATGAAGTAATGCAGGAATTTTTCTTTGAAGCGTCGCTTATTTTCAGGCAGTAATCGACTTCGTTAAACCAGTAGCCGAGAGTGTATAAGCAGTTGTCCTCGCTTGCCGCATCCCTGCAATAATTAGTATCACCAACATAATATGCCATGTTTGCAAGGCACCAGTCGCGCGAAACTCCTGTCTTGTCATAACAGTAAGTCAGATTGTTCAGGAGCATTGCATTGCAGTCATCAACCATGAAGCTCGGCAGAGTGCTGCAATTAGCAACGTTTGAATTCGTTATATGGTAAACGTAGCATGCGCGTATTGTCTGGTATGAAACTATGTTCTGGTTGTAAGTGTAATCACTGCATTCAGAAAGGCTGGTTTTAAAAGTAGTATAAGAAATATAATTAGAGCTGTCCATGCAGTTTTCTCTTGTGCTGTTGTCAATTATGTCAGTGCAGTAGCTTATTACTTTGTTCAGTAGTGCTAATTCGTAAAGCCTCGTATCAACCAAATCATAACAATTGCTCCTGTTTGCAGGGACTAAAATATCACAATAATCAGTGTCCAGCAAGACTTCAGCTTTGCACGAATTCCTTATGAAAGAATCCTCTGCCAAATCGCATGCAGTTAAATTATTGCGTGTGACTGCATAATAAGATATGCATTCATCAACTCTTGATGATAATGAATTGCAGTAACTTACATCATTATACACTAAACTGTCGCACTTGGACAATAATATTCCTGCAGTAATGTTAGTGCAGGGGTTTACAAAAGTGCAGGTTTTTGAATCAATTGGCTTATTCACGTTAGTGCTGCAGAATTTTTTGTCATAACAGTACCTTGTCTGGTTGCTGTTCGTGTTGCACCCGCTCCATTCCCCGCAAACCCAGTCAGTAACGCATGGAGTTGTGCAGTTCTGGAACTCTGATAAAACTGATGTGGAATTTGCTGTGCAGTTATAACTTGTCTGAATCCTTGACTGCATGCCAGAATTATTGCATTCTGTCCAGTTAGAGTATGTAATAGTGTCGCTGCACGTTTCTTCATCATTACTAGTGTCTGATGTGCATCCTGACACGAATAATGCAATTATTATTGCAGCAATTAACCATTTGTTCACAAGATAAAAATAAATTATTAGTCTAATTTAAAACTTACTGCTGAACAATAGTATTGGATTAAACTGGTTTTATTTCAAGATTGTCAAATGACTGCCCTTCAATGCCGTAACTATTGTAATATAATGCTATCCATTTGCGTTCTTCCCCGCTGTAAGTTCCTGCAGTGTCAACATAACTTGCCATTTCAGCACTGTTAGCGTAAGCAGTGAAAGTGTTGCCTTGCACAACAATTTTTAAGTGAACATTGCCCTGCGTGCCTGATATTGTAGTGTGCGGGTTTATATCATAGCCCCATGAACCCTGCATTGCTGGGGAGTAGGAAATCCAGTAAGCATCACCGTCTGCTAATTTTACGCCGTATGACGTTATGACTGGCCTGTAAATGAACACCATGCCTGATGGTGAGCCGTAATAATCAAGAGTTGCGCCGTCGCCTCTTACTAATATTCCGCCGTCGCCCGCGTGATTAAAATCAACTTCAATAATGTAATCTGTTGCATTTACTTTCCTGCTTAAGAAACCGCCTAATTCTGATTCTGCAACGCCGTCCTCAAACACCCAAGTAGTATTGCCTGAGAAAATTGTTCCTTCAAAATATTGCCTGCTGCTTGCAGTGCTGAAATCCTCCTCAAAAGGAGGAGTTACTGTATAATATTTTATGACACAAATTTCATTTAAGCATTCATAATCTTCAGAACAGTCTGAATCAATTTCGCAGGCAGTAGTTGCTGCTGATAATGACTGGCTCGTATTATCATCATTGTTTAACTGCGATTCAGTGCAGCCGGGAATTAGTGCAACACTGACAAGCATTAAGGAGATAATAATTTTTGAACCCATTATTAAAACCAGAATAATTATCTCTTATTTTAAATAATTAACTTATTAATAATAAAAAAAAGATTGCTTCAAGTTCAGTATTTTTTTAACAATACCCAGTAAGACACTAAATAAGCCACTAATACCCCGCAGATAAAGTAGCTCATGAACAGGCTGTAAGGCATTGTTATCCTGCTTATCCCGTCCAGTATTATAACCGCAAAACTTGCAATAATAACAACCAAGAACGTGATTCTGTTAGCTTTATTGGCAACGAAATACATTCTTTCGTCAGTTTTCCTTTTCTTTTTCTCAAAACTCTGAAGTATCATGACTGCAATGCTGAGAAAACCTATGTAAATGAGCCAGTTTCCGACGCTTGCAAAGCCAAGAAAATCCTCGCCTCCAACATTATACGTTTCAAGCACGATTCCGAGCACTATCATTAAAATGCCAAAACCAATCTTGTAGCCTAATCTGTCCAGCAATTTTTTTTCACCTCACACCTTAAACAAGTCCTCAATATCGCATTTGAACAATTCCGCAAATTTAAGGGCCAATTCAAGTGAAGGAACATATTTCCCTGTCTCAATTGAAATTATTGTCTGCCTTGTCACCCCTGACTTCTCAGCCAGTTTTTCCTGCGTCCACCCTTTTCTGGTGCGGAACTGCTTCAAACCATTAAAAAGCAATGTCAAGTTAACAATACGTAAAGCATACTTTACTTATAAATGTTTTGGGACTGAAGAATTAATATCTTCCTCAAGGAAATTTTCGAGTTCTATCATTTTATTGTGAAATTCTTTGTCGCTTAACAGCTGGTTTTTTAATATTATTTCTGTCTGCATGTCGTCTGCGCCTCTTACTTCATAAACAGGGTCGTCGTATACAATACCCGTTTCTATGAAGTCCCAAATCATTTGATTGGTTTTTTTAGAATAATTCATGTGTGCGTTGATGAATGAGAATTTTTTTATGAAATCTTTCTTGTTTTCAATCTCGTAGAATAATTTTGCATCACTAAAATAAATTTGCGTTAATGTCCAGTAAACGAAAGGGTAACTATTGCTGTTCTTTGCAAAATGCATACTAATTCCTGGATTCAAATAAACGCATTCTTCGTTAATCTTTTCCAGAAATCCAACGTACAGGACATGGTTATAATTTATTCCATAAATAATTAAGGCAGTATTTTTATCAATGTTTGAAAGTTCGGCAGCGTTAAATTTTGTCTTCTCTGATTTTTTCAGCAAATCCACCAAAGTATCACAAACTCCCATTTATTCTATTCTTAAAAATGAATATTAAAAAACTTTCTAAAAAATAGGATGCGCCCTGGCTGGACGTTAAAATAGAATAGATTTTATTTTGGCAAGATTTAAATTACTTCATTAGATTATTTTTATTTATGCGCAAGTTGAGTATATTATTGTTTTTAGTGGTAGTTTGCGGCTGTGCTGTTTTAGTAGTTGCTGATGATTCCGGAGCAACTGCTGACGGCGTTTCTAGTGTTGCGAGCGCTAATAATTTGTTTGCCTTAGAAATGTATTCCAATATCAGCGCGTCAGAATCAGGCAATATTTTCTTCTCTCCTTACAGTATCAGCACAGCCATGAGCATGGTTTATGAGGGCGCAGTTGGTGAAACCGCTGAACAGATTGGGCTAATTTTTCATTTTCCTGTGAATGACAGCGTGCGCCATTCTTCTGTTGCCGCAGTTTATAATGCTTTGAACAACGGCAGCGGGTACACTCTCAGCACTGCCAATGCCTTGTGGGTGCAGGAAGATTACCCTTTCCTTGAAAATTATTTGGGCATTGTCAGTGATTATTACGCAGGCGAGGCGAGGAATCTGGACTTTGTTAATGACTCAGAAGGCTCCCGCAATGTTATTAATTCATGGGTTGCGCAGAAAACTAATAATAAAATTGTTGACATCCTTGCTCCTGGTTCTTTGAATGAGGATACTCGTCTTGTTTTGACTAATGCCATTTATTTCAAAGGCAAATGGGCAAAGCAGTTTGAACTTGCTGACACTGAATACGAATTTTTCTATCTGGATTCCGGCGAATCAGTTACTGCTCCTCTTATGAGGATTACCAGTGATAGTGTCAAGTTTAATTATGCTGAAACTGATGATTTGCAGATTCTTGAAATGCCCTACGAGGGAGATGATATTTCAATGATTATCCTATTGCCTAAGGACAATAATTTGTCCAATGTTGAAAACTTGTTAACTTCGGATAATCTGAATGTTTGGAGGAATAATTTGAGCAGCGAGAAAGTTCATGTTTATTTGCCGAGGTTTACTTTTGAAACAAAGTATTCACTTAAGAGCGTTCTTTCAGGCATGGGTATGCCTTTGGCGTTCACTCCTTTCATGGCTGACTTGTCTGGAATGGACGGCACGCAGGATTTGTACATTGATTTCGTGATTCATCAGGCATTCGTTGACGTTAATGAGGAAGGCACAGAAGCTGCTGCTGCAACAGCAATTGGCATAGGCGCAACATCAGCAGAAATAGATTATGACAAAATTTACATTTTCCGCGCAGACCACCCTTTCATATTCATTATACAGGACAAGACAACAGGCAACATACTATTTTTGGGAAGAATGATGAACCCGCTGGAATAATCCTGCATTATTTTTATTTAATTCTTTTATTCCACATAATAAAGTCTTACTGTAGGATTGCAGGATTGTCCGAAAGTGAATAAAACACTGAATTCTTTAATGAGAGTGCCATTATCAATAATATACTTGTAGAAATGATACTTTTCAAAATCCTGCCCATTAGTGCCTTTAAAATAAAAATCATAAACATTGCTGCTGATTAAATAATAAACATGAGAGCTGGATTCCACCCAATAAAGTGATTCAGTGCATCCGCCCGCCCATGGAATACTGTAAGGGCATGCATAAATCATACTAGTATTATAATTCTCAATAACCCAATCATATGCTTGTATTCTCGTTTCAGGATATAATTGTGCAATGAATATTGAAGTTATTATTATCATTCCTCCCATTAGTAATAGTAATTTCTTGTTAGTGGCTAAAACTCTTCCCATTATCAGGCATGCTATTGGGAACAAAGGCAGTATGTAACGGGGGGCTTTGTACATGAAGGATTCATTAATGAAATAGAAAAGAAATATCCATAACATGAACAAGACAGCATATTTGTCTTTTTTTATTAAAACTATTGAAATTATTAATAATATTAAACCAAAGATGGAAAATCCAGGCAGTAGTGAGTTAAATAAATAGTAACCCCATAATTGTATGTTGGGGTTATAAACTACGCCCTCTGTTCCGCTTAACTGGTTCATATTATAATCAAAAAAGTCCGCCCTGAATTCGTCAAAGGATAATAAAATGTAAGGGTTAATTGCAAAAAAGACAATAAATGTTATTAATAATGACAGGAGAAAATTTTTTATTATAACATTATTTGTTTGTATACCAAGTTCTTTATTTTTGAATGAGAATTTTACACTTTTTAGGAAGAATATTAGGATTATTAAATAAAAGGGCAAAAGCAATAAAGCATTGTACTTGGTTGAAATGGCAAGCCCTATGCCCAATCCCACTTTCAGGTAATTGCTTCTTTTTTCCGGGTTTTTCAGCAAATTGATGAAGAAATAAAAAGTTAATACCACAAAAAAAGTAACTGGGACATCAAATATTAAATAAAAAGAGTTCACAATGTGCGCTATTGAAAATGTTAATACTGTTGCCGCGAGCAATCCTGCTGATTCATCCCAAATTAATTTACCTATCTTGTAAACGTAATAAACTGTTAACGTGCTGAATATTACTGTAATAATCTTGTCTATTGTTAAGAGCATTGTAACACTTTCATTGTAAGTTACTAGAGCAAGGGTTGGAATGAAATTTCCGAGCACTATTATGTAATTCACGAGTGCTGACAAATAAATCAGCAAATCAGGATGGTAGAAGAAATGAGGGTTTAAGTCGCCGGTTACGAGCATTGTCATGAACATTCTGACAAGGCTTGCTTCATCAGGATGCAAATCATAAGGATAATATATGAATATCCCATAAAACCTTAACAAAAAAGCAATAATCAGAATCAAATAAATAAGCTTCACGTGCTTCTTAATCCTATTCCAAAAACTGCTATTATTCATAAGACAAGAATACATTCGAGATATTTAAAAAAATTCGCCCTGGCTGGAATTTTGGGTGACTACAAATTATTTTTTATCTTTTTTTGTGGGCACCTTATTCAATGTTTTCTTATACTGTTTTATTAAGAATTTAATTGTTGGTTTCATGTCCTTTTTTTTTGAATATTCCTGCAAAACATGATAATACTGCCTTCTGTCATTTAACATTATGTTTAAAGGAGGATACTTGTTTTTTAGCAGTATATAGTTTAATAATAGTCTTCCCGCCCTGCCATTGCCATCCTGGAAAGGATGAATATGCTCAAACTGGTTATGTATTATTGCAGCAAGAGCTAAAGGCTTAAACTTTTCCTTATTCAATTGATACCATTCAATTAAATCCTTTAAATACAATTTTAATTTTCTTGCAGGAACTCCCATGTGAAGAATTTTTCCAGTCCCGTTAGCAACAACAACTTCAACAGTTCTGAAAATGCCTGCAAATGATTTGGAACCAGTAAAGCAAATCCTGTGAATTTTTCTGATTAATTCAAGAGATAATTCTTCTTTTGTTTCTCTTATAAAATCAACAGCTTTTGCAACGTTCTTGGTTTCAATTTCCTCAGAATCTTCCGGCTTTTTCTTGTTCTCTAATAATTCTTTAACTTCGTTTAATTGAATTGTTGAGCCTTCAATAGCATTAGTGTTATAAACAAATTCTTCAGTAAACCGTTTCCAGTCAATCCTGTCTAAATGGACTATTTTTAGTTCTTTTTCATAATCATTAATCTTTTTAACCTGGTTCTTTGTCAGAGAAAAATCAAAAACATCCGTTTTTAAATCCTGCAAAACCGATTTCAATTCTTTTTCAGCCCTTAATTTTTCAGTTCTTAATTCTTCCTTTGAAAGATTCTTTCCGAGATATTTTCTTATCTTCTGCACTTTTCCATGCTCCCTGTAAGAATAAACAAGATAAAACTTAACACCTTTCCCTGACTTTCTCTTCTCAACGTACATGAATAATAATAGGTGCCCACATTTTATAAATATTACTAATTTGTGGGCACCTGATAATAAAATATAAAGAAAAGTCGCCCTGACTGGGCACCCACTGAAAATCATAACGCCCTACATTTTGGACGTGTTTTATGCTCTACAAGAAACTAAGAAGCATAGGTGAATTATATAGTTTTTGATAATTGTTCTGTTAATATAATCTAATATTGAGTTTCATAAGGTATTGTTTCGGTAAATGGTTCAGATTTAGTAAAATCACAAAATTTGCATTTATAATGACGAGTAGTTGTTTTTTTAACACCATCATGAGCTTTAACTTGTCTAACTGCTGGAACTCCTATTTCTTCTAATGCATAAAAAGTATTACATTTGGGACATTTACTTTCATATTTATACTGTATCAACGAAAGTAAATAACAACCTAAACCAAAAATAATTACACTAATTACAATAAATGGCACTGCAATATCACTAGGTGCTTTAAACCATGAAGGGAGAAAAGAAAAGAAAATATCACTAATTGAATTTAAACTGAATAAGATGCCAGACAAGCCCAGTAAAGCCAATATACCTCCTACAATAATAGGTTTTCTTTCACCATATTTATTAATTATCCATTTTGAAAACTTTTCTAAATTAGCAACATTAACTTTTGAGGTTGGATATTTTACATCATTAGTTTTTACAATATTTTTGTAATCCACGTTAATATTTTGTTTAATATTTTTTCCTATAGCAACACCTATACTTTTTTCTACTTTTGTTTTTTTAACCATTACTACCACCTGATAAATATGAGATTACTAATTTCATAATAGGTTCAACAATCCAAGCATACTTTGTGAATAACCCAATAGCTTTTTGGATTATAGACATATTAGGTTCTGTTTTCTTCAATTCATCATTAACTTGTTTAACTGCTTTTTTAATTTCAGATTTATTTTCAATATTTGAAGCTTCAATCTTTTTATAAATTTCTTCAAAAGTATTATTTATATTAACATTTTGATTAATATTGTCCCCTATAGCTACCCCAATACTATTAGTAATAACATTAATGGAAAACAATTTATTAAACTCATCTGGGGCTTCAACCAAATCTTTTCCATAAGCAGTTATTATAGCATGTTCAAAAATCGAACCTATTGATTGCATTAAAGTAATATATCCTTTATCTCGTAAATAAATAACATTTGAATTCAGTCTATTTAAATCAATTTGTAAAAAATCTAATAAATCTTTTTTACTAACATAATGTTGGGGTTTTTCTTCATCTCTATTATAAAGAAAGTTCAATATTTTTGCTCTGATTTCTTTATTTTCCATCAATTCTTAGTATAAATACAAGTATTTAAAATTATTCTAAACACTTGTAATAGGGTATTTAAAGTTCTACTTGATTTACTATAATAATAGTAATAATAATAGTCTTATATTATATTATT
>Ga0066637_10000276_pt1 | contig 30379 bp, 26 predicted proteins | sample CryGeyCG2014_020_FD_62737 | JGI IMG/M metagenome (GOLD analysis project Ga0066637, IMG submission 62737) | Groundwater microbial communities from aquifer - Crystal Geyser CG08_land_8/20/14_0.20 | ecosystem: Environmental > Aquatic > Deep subsurface > Groundwater | place: USA: Utah: Grand County...
CAGCCAAAGAAATGATAGGCCGAACCCCTGAAACAATCAGAGTTTATAGACCTCTTAAAGATGGAGTAATTGCTGATTATCGAGTTACCCAGGCAATGATAAAATATTTTATTGAAAAAGTCAGTGGAACTTTTCACTTTTTAAAACCTGATTTAATAATTTCAGTTCCAGCTGGTTCTACTTCAACTGAAAGGAGAGCGGTAGTGGAAGCAGCAATTTCTGCCGGGGCTAAAGAAGCTTTTGTAGTAAAAGAACCAATTTTGGCGGCTTTAGGAGCCGGAATACCCATTGAAGCATCCTCGGGTCATTTGATTGTTGATATTGGAGGAGGAACTTCTGAAGTGGCTGTAATTTCTTTAGGGGGAATGGTTTCCTCAGTTTCAGCTAGAACAGGTGGGGATAAAATGGATTTGGCAATTGCCGATTTTATTAAAAGGAAATATAAATTAGCTGTTGGAGAGCAGACTGCTGAAGAAATAAAAATAAAAATTGGCACAGCGATGACTGAAAAACAAGAAAAAATCCTTGAAATTCGTGGAAGAGATTTGATTTCAGGCTTACCAAAAAGCTTAAAAATTTCTTCAAATGAAGTTTGTGAGGCAATCTCTGACATCGTAAAAGAAATTAGTCAAACGATAAAAAAAGTATTGCAAGAAACTCCTCCAGAATTATCAGCTGATATTATGGACAAAGGTATGATTTTGAGCGGGGGAGGAGCTTTACTCAGAAATATTGATGAATTTATTTCCCAAGAAATTGGAGTTCCTTGTTTTGTTGCCGAAGACCCATTGCTTTGTGTAGTAAAAGGAGCAGGTGTGGTTTTAGAGAATTTGGAAACTTATAAAAAAGCCCTTTTAGCAAAAAGATAAAATTTAACCTACAACCCACAACCTACAACCCACAACTTAATAAATTTGTTGTCAGTTGTTAGTTGTTAGTTGTGAGTTATGAGTTATGTTAATTGGTCATCAAAAAATTTGGCAATTTTTAGAAAAATCAGCTGAAAATCAAAGTCTTTCCCATGCTTATCTATTTTCCGGCGAAGAGCATTTAGGGAAAAAAACCTTAGCTTTAGAATTTATAAAATTCCTCAATAAAGCTAAAAATTTAGATCCAGATTTAATTTTAATTAGTAATGAAAGAGACGAATCTATCCAGATTTCTCAAATAAGGAAAATTCAATATTTTTTAAGCGAAACTAGCTTTCTTGGTTCTTACAAATCAGTTATTATCGACCAGGCTGAAAAAATGACCAAAGATGCTCAGAGCTGTCTTTTGAAAACTCTGGAAGAACCGAAAGGAAAAACTCTTTTGATTCTTATTACATCTTTTCCAAATCTTATAATGAAAACAATAACTTCCAGATGTCAAAAAATTTGTTTTTTTCCAGTACCTTCACAAATCTTAAAAAATTTTCTGGAGGACTACAACTTACCCACCGTCCTTAAACTCACCAGTAAAGAAAAAGAAAAATTAATTTTTTCTTTCCGGGGCAAACCGGGAAGGTTAATCAACTTTCTTTTGAGCCCTGAGAAATTGGAAAAAGAAAATCAAATTTTAAAAGAGATATTAAACTTGTCTAAAAGAGATTTATATTCTCGATTTCAGTATCTAAAGAGTTTGGAAAACGAGAATATCTCTGCTAATGAAATCGTTAAAATATTAACAGAATATTTTAGAGAGCTTTTGATAGGTCAATCCAAAGAAAGTTATTCCTTATCAAAATTAAAGGAAATCCTTGAATTTTTAAATGAAGTTTATTTTTTAATTTCTTTTACCAATATTAATAAAAAATTAGCTTTAGAAATGTTGATGTTAGAACTATAGACACGGATTAATACGGATTTTAGCGGATTAATACTGATAAATACAAATCCGCATAAATCTGTTCTAATCCGCATAAATCAGTGTCTTATAAAGAAATTATTGAAAAAATAAAACCAGAACTTGATAAAGTGATTGATTTTTTAAAGAGAGAAATAGATAAAATTCAAGCTGGCCGGCCATCAATTTCTTTGATTGAAGACCTAAAAGTTGAGTATCTTAATCAAACTTTTCTTTTAAAACAATTGGGATCGATGGCCTTAACTCCAGAGCGCCAAATTATTATTCTGCCCTGGGATAAATCCTATATTTCAGCTATTGAAAAAGCAGTTTCAAAGTCAAACTTAGGCTTTAGTATTAGTATAAAAGAAGATAAAATTTTTCTTTCCTTATCCCCTGTTACCTTAGAATACCGTCAGGATCTTTTAAAAATTTTATCTGAGAAGATAGAAAATGCTCGTCAGACCATTAGACACTGGCGGGAGGACGGTTGGGATGAAATTCAAGAATTATTTCTTACTAAGAAGATTTCCGAAGATGATAAATATAAGGCAAAAGATGAACTTCAAAAATTAGTCGATGAGTATAATGAAAAAGTGAAAGAGTTAACAGAAAAAAAGAAGAAAGAAATAAATGTTTAGTCTAAAAATTCGAGCAGGTTCTGCGAAGAATTTTTAGCAACTAAACTTTTACCCCGCCCCCTAAGCCCATCACTGAAGCTGTCTAACTTACTTATATTAAAGACATAAATAAAATAAGATAAACTTAGTCATGAGCATAGGGGGCGGGGTGCAAGATTCTGTAACCAAATTTTCTGCGCCTGACGGCTTGAAAATTTGGACATAATTAGCATGGTTTTAGCAATCTTAGTTGTTATTTTCTCATTATCACTTTTGATGGCTTTGCATGAGTTTGGTCATTTTATCTTGGCTAAAAAGTTTGGTGTAAAAGTGGAAGAATTTGGAATCGGAATGCCTCCGAAAATTTTTGGAAAAAAATTCGGTGAAACTATTTATTCTTTAAATTTAATTCCCTTTGGAGCTTTTGTTAAAATTTATGGAGAGGAGAATTCAAAACAATCTTTTGACCCCCAGAGTTTTTCAGCCAAACCTATCTGGCAAAGAGCCTTAATTCTTTTGGGTGGAGTAATTTCTTTTTGGCTCATCTCAATGATTTTGTTTACTTTTGTTCTGGGATTAGGAGCTGTTACGGCAGTTGGAGATGAAGATAATCCAAATTTTTTAAATCCAAAAGTTCAAATCTTAGGTGTAGTTTCTGATTCACCCGCAAAAACCGCTGGGATAAAAGCAGGAGATATTATTTTAAAACTTCAATTTCAAGAAGAACTTTTAGAAACTAATAAGGTTGAGGAAGTTCGTTCCTTTATAAGAGAACACGGGAAATTGCCTATTTCTTTAACGATACAGAGGGGAAGAGAAATTTTTGAAACAAATATTACTCCTCAAATTACTCCTTCCGCCAAAAAGGCACATTTAGGAATTTATTTACAAAGAACGGCTATTATTAAGTATTCCTGGTCTTCAACTCCTCTTGAAGGAATTAAAACTAGTTTTAATACGACAAAGCTTGCTCTTTTGGGTTATTTTGAAATTTTTAAAAGCATTTTTAAAGAAAAAGAACTTCCTCAAGGAGTAGAAATAATGGGTCCGGTTGGCATAGGAACTTTTATGGTTGGCGCTTTTGAGATAAGTTTTGTTTATTTTCTGCAAATTTTAGCTACTATTTCTGTCTTTTTAGCTATTTTTAATCTTTTGCCAATTCCTGCCTTAGATGGAGGAAGATTATTGTTTTTAGGAATTGAAAAACTTAGAAGAAAACCAATTAATCGGGAGATTGAAAAAAATATAAATGGTGTGTTTTTCTTTTTATTAATGATTTTAATGATTTTTGTAACAACAAAAGATATAATGAAACTCTTTTAATATGAAACAATCGCAATTATTTACAAAAACTTCAAAAGAAGAGCCAAAAGATGATAAAAGCATTAATGCTAAGCTTTTAATCCGGGCTGGCTTTGTTGATAAACTGATGGCCGGAGTCTATTCTTATTTGCCCTTAAGCCTTTTAGTTTTGAAAAAAATTGAAAATATTATCCGAGAAGAAATGAACAGAATTGGGGGTCGGGAAGTTTTGCTTCCCGCCCTTCATCCTAAAGAAGTTTGGTTAAAAACGAACCGCTGGCAATATCCAGAAATGTTTAAACTAAAAAGCCGAAGCGGAAAAGATTTCAGTTTGGGCTGGACGTATGAAGAAATCATCACTCCTTTGGTCAAAAAATTTGTTAGTTCTTATAAAGAATTGCCTTTAGCTGTTTATCAAATCCAAGATAAATTTCGTGATGAATTGAGAACAAAATCAGGACTTTTAAGAGGAGTAGAATTTATCATGAAAGACCTTTATTCTTTTCACAAAGACGAGGAAGACTTAGATAATTATTACGAAAAAGTGAAAAAAGCCTATTTTCGAATTTGCCGAAGATGCGGTTTGGCCAGACAAACCTTTTTAACTTTAGCTTCTGGCGGCAGTTTTTGTAAATATTCTCATGAATTTCAAACTGTTACTCCTTATGGAGAAGATACGATTTATTTTTGTCCAAAATGTAAAATAGCCATTAACAGACAAATTATCAAAGAGGAGAATTATCAATGTTCAAAATGCAAAAGCAAAAAGTTAGAAATTAAAAAAGCAATTGAGATAGGGAATATTTTTAAATTAAAAGATAGATTCAGTCGGGCTTTTAATTTTAGTTTTCGAGACAAAGACGGAAAAGAAAAAATAGTTTTTATGGGATGCTATGGGATTGGATTAAGTCGTTTAATGGGAGCCATTGTCGAAGTACATCATGATAAAAAAGGGATTATTTGGCCAAAAAGTATTGCCCCTTTTGATATTCATTTAATACCGATATTTTCAAGAAAGAAAAAAATAGATAAGAAAATTAAGAAGGTCTCTGGACAATTGTATCAGATTGGACAAAAAGAAAAAATTGAGGTATTATATGACGATAGAGAGGAAATTAGCTCAGGAGAAAAGCTTGTTGAGGCAGATTTAATCGGAATACCAACGAGAATTGTAGTAAGTGAGAAAACTTTAAAGAGAGATTCAGTAGAGATGAAGAGGAGAGACCAAAAGAAAACAAAATTAGTAAAGATTAAAGATATAAAATTGAAAAATTATGTTTAATAAACTTCTTTCTTATCTTTCAAAAGATTTAGCAATTGATTTAGGAACAGCCAACTCTTTAGTTTATGTTCGGAACGAAGGAATTGTTATTAACGAACCTTCAGTTATAGCCGTAAATCAAAAAACGGGTCAGATTTTAGCTATCGGAGAAGAAGCAAGAAGAATGGTTGGTAAAACTCCTGCTCATATTGTAGCTTCCCGGCCTTTAGTTAATGGAGTGATTTCTGATTTTGAAACAACCCAGGAAATGTTAAAGTATTTTATTACCAAAGGCAACCGGGGGAAATTTGTGTTTAGAAATTTTTCCCGAGTAATTATTGGAGTTCCTTGTGGGGCAACTGAAGTAGAAAAAAAGGCCGTTATTGATGCTTGTAAAGAGGCAGGGGCTAGAGAAGTTTTTTTAATAGAAGAACCATTAGCCTCTGCTATAGGAGCAAGATTACCTATTCAAGAGCCCGGAGGAAATCTTATTGTTGATATTGGAGGGGGAACAACAGAAATAGCAGTAATTAGTTTGGGTGGAATAGTCTGTTTTAGGAGTTTGAAGATTGCTGGAGACAAACTCAATCGCGATATAATGAATTTCTGCCAGTCAGAATTCAAACTTTTAGTTGGAGAAAGAAGCGCTGAAGAAGTTAAAATTATGATAGGACAAGCTTTGCCCCCCAAAGAAAAAAAAGAAGTTGCTATTAGAGGAAGAAATTTAGTTACTGGCCTCCCGGAGGAAATTATGATTTCAAATTCTGACGTTCATCAAGCAATGGAAAAATCAATGAATCAAATTGTTCAGGCGATAAAAGAAACAATTGAAGAAACTCCGCCTGAACTCTTAGCGGATATTATGACCAATGGGATATATTTATCCGGAGGAGGGGCTCTACTTAAAAATCTTCCAAATTTAATTACAAAAATGACCAGAATTCCGGTAAAAGTAGTTGAAGACCCCCTGACTACTGTAGCAAAAGGAGGAGGAATAGTTCTTGAGAGTCTTGATAGTTTTGGAGATGTTATTACCAGTGATGAGATTGAAGAACCTCCAAAAATTTAATAATCAACCCCCAAAACTTTAAAGATGGAATCAGAATTTTTTAATAATTTAAATCTCTGGTTAAGTTCTGCTCAATTACAGGAGCAGTTGATAGGGATAAAGATGGTTTTTATATTATTTGGCATAATTTTTTTAGCAGTAATTCTTTATCTTCTTTTTAAATCAAGTTTCTTAAGAGTTCACTTTTTACAAGATTGGTCTGAATTTCTTTCTTATAAAGCCTATGAACTCCAAGCACTAAAACATCGTTGGAAGAAAATTCGTCAGAGATTAGAGAGCGATTCCGAAGGCGATTGGAAATTAGCAGTAATTGAAAGCGAAGAGTTATTAAACGAAATCTTAGTTTTAAAGGGGGCAGGAAGCGCTGAAGAAACCCTGGAACAAAAATTAGAAAAAACAGAAGATGAATTATTGCCAAACAGACAAGAAGTTTTAAAAATTCATAAAATCTATAAAGATATGTTAGCCGATCCTGATTATCATTTAACGCTGTTAGAAGCAAAAAAGATTTTAAATACAATTGAAGAAACTCTTATAAATTTGGAAGCAATTTAACCCTGTCCTTTCTAAAAATCCTTATTTTATCAATAAATCAAAGTTCTAGAAAGGGCGGGGTTGTTTTTTTTCAAAAAAACAGTTAATATTTTAGATGTGGGGTAGAGAAGTAGTATCTCGGGAGTCTCATACTTAAAGTGTGACCCAAAATGGTAACATTTTGTGGAAAAATTCCCTAAATTGCTGGAAAACCATTAGAGTTCTTCTCGCGACAACATAATTCGAAATGATAAGTGTGAACGTTTAAAAAGAGAAGAAATTTGGCAATCAGCAGCCAAGCCAAGCACATAAAGCATTATGTGCTCGGAAGGTTCAGAGACTATAATGGGAACTCCCTTTTGATAAAAAGAGGGGGATGGGATAGTCCATTCTCTTTGGAAACAAAGAGTAGTAGAAGAAGCTCCAGACGACCGTGCAATTCGGTCCCCCACGACTATGAAATGGACAACTCAAGAAGAAAATGAGCTTAAGAGACTCTATTTAAACACTTCACTTACTTTAAATGAAATTACTAAGAAATTAGGACGAACTCCGGCAGCGCTGAATAACAGATTGGCTAAAATGAAAGTTAAAAGAAGATTAACTCCAAATTCTAAATCTCCTAAAAAGATGACACCAGCTCTGGCAAGAATTCACGCCCACGTCTGCGGAGACGGTTCTATTTGCAGTTTTCAGATGAGAGATAATTATGGTTATTGGTCAAAATACCGAAAAGATCCTATACGTATCAGATATGTTGTGAATTACGATAATAATAACCGCGATCTTTTAAAAGAATTTCAGGCAGATATTTATGAGGTGTTTGGAGTAAGGGGGCAGAAAATATATAGAAATAAAATTAGTGTACGCTCAAAAAGAATTTGGGAATTTTTGAAAAAAATGGGCACAGGCGGTTCGTATAGTTGGAGAATCCCAAAAGAAATTTGTAATAGCTCGAAAGAAGTGAAGAAAAATTGGATTAGAGCATTTTTCGATAATGAGGCTGATTTTGATGATGCTGGTAGAATAAGGGTAAAATGTGTCAATAAAAAAGGACTCAGTCAGCTTATGCGAATGCTAAAAGAATTTGTTCCTTCTCATCTTAGACCTAAAAAAGGATTTTATTGGGGTAATACTGTTTGTATAAACATAAACAAGAAAGATGCCCCAATGTTCTTTTCTAAAATAGGATCAATTCGTTATAACCCCAAAAGAAAACTAAACTTTTGCCGGGATAGTTCAGTTGGTTAGAACGTCGCACTCATAAGGCGAAGGTCGTGAGTTCGAGTCTCACTCCCGGCATAAATTTTACTTTGCGGGCGTAGCTTAGTTGGCTTAAAGCGCCGCCCTGTCACGGCGGAGATCGTGGGTTCAAATCCCGTCGCCCGCGCAAAAAATTAATAAACTTCAAAAAGAGGTTTTATATTAGACCTGCGGGACTCTTAATTTAACAGGTCTTTTTTTTGTTGATTTTAGTTTAAAAATAAGGTAAAATGAATAATATAGTATGGCAAAATTCGATTTAAAAAATCTGAAAATTAAAGCAAAAAAAGAAATAGAAAAAGCTAAATCTCTTAAAGATTTAGATGATATTTTTCGGAAATATTTGGGTAAAAAAGGTAAGATTACTTTGCCTTTACGGTCTTTAAAAAAACTCTCTCTAAGAGAGAGAAAGAAAATTGGAAAAGAGGCTAATTTAATTAAAAGAATTTTACAAATCGATTTTCAAGAACGAAGTAAAGAACTAAAGAAAAAAATTGAACTTGAAGAATTAAAAAAAGCTAAAATCGATATTACCCGGCCGGGAAAGAAAATAGAAATAGGTCACCTTCATCCTTTAACTCAAGTTTTAAGAGAGGTTGAGGAGATTTTCCACTCAATGGGTTTTTCTTCAATCGAAGGTCCAGAGATTGAAAATGAGTGGTATAATTTTGATGCCCTAAATATTCCTAAAGATCATCCAGCTCGTGATTTATGGGATACACTATGGTTAAAAGGAGGGCTTTTATTAAGAACACACACAAGCCCTGCTCAGATTCATTATATGCAGAAAAACAATCCGCCTTTGAGAATTATTGTTCCGGGCCGCGTTTTCCGGCACGAAGCGACCGATGCTGGCCATGAAATAAACTTTTATCAGTTTGAAGGACTAATGGTTGGTAAAGATATTTCGGCTGCCAACTTCAAGGCAGTTATTGAAGAATTCTTGAAAAGATTTTTTGACAAGATAGTAAAAATTCGTCTTAGGCCCAGTTTTTTTCCTTTTGTGGAACCTGGTTTTGAGGTTGATGTTTCTTGCCCCATCTGTAATGAAAAAGGTTGCTCGGTTTGTAAAAATTCAGGCTGGGTTGAGATTATGGGAGCGGGAATGGTTCATCCTAATGTTTTTAAAAATTCGGGTTTAAACCCAAAAAATTGGCAAGGTTTTGCTTTTGGAATAGGTTTTGATAGATTAGCAATGATGAAATACAAAATCAACGACATCAGATTATTTTACTCAGGCGATTTAAGATTTTTAAATCAATTCTAAGATGAAGTTTTCCTATAATTGGTTACAATCATTTTTTAATAAGAAATTACCAGAGCCAAAGAAGTTGGCTGAGTTATTAACAATGCATTCTTTTGAGGTCTCAGCCGTTGAAAAATCCGGCAAAGATTATATTTTAGATATTGATGTTTTACCAAACAGGGCTCCTGATTGTTTTTCTCATATTGGAATAGCCAGAGAAATAGCAGCGATATTAAATTGCAAATTGCAAATTGCAAATGGCAAATTGAGCGAAGACAAAAATTCAAGAGCAAAGGATTTCCTTTCAGTGGAAGTAAAAGATAAAATTGCCTGTCCTCGTTATACTGCCAGAATAGTTTGTGATGTTAAAGTTGGTCCTTCGCCAAAATGGATTCAAGAAAGATTAAAAATTTGTGGACTCCGACCGATTAATAATATTGTAGATATAGCCAATTACGTTATGTTAGAGACCGGTCAACCACTTCACGCCTTCGATCTCGATAAGCTTGAAGGTGTAAATCCTAAACCCCAAATTCTAAACAAACCTAAAAAAATAATTGTAAGATTTGCTAAAGAAAGGGAAAAAATTGTTACTTTAGATGAAGAAAAATATGACTTAAATAATGAAATTTTAGTAATTGCTGATTCAAAAAACCCATTAGCTATTGCTGGAATAAAGGGTGGATTAATGGCGGAAATTACGAAATTGACAAAAATTATTGTTATTGAATCCGCTAATTTTGCTCCCCGAGTTGTACGAAAAGGTTCAAAAAAATTAGGTCTAAAAACCGATGCCTCCTGGCGATTTGAACATGGGATTGACCCAAATTTAACAGAATTTGCAATTAATCGAGCTGCTGATTTGATTCGGCAAATAGCCCACCTACACGGCCGGTACCCGAAAGTTGCTTCAGGTTTGGTCGATATTTATTCTAAAAAAGTTTTACCTAAAAAAATTAAGTTGGATTTAGCTTACATTGAGAGATTATTAGGAGCAAAGATCCCTCAAAAAGAAATAATAAAAATTTTGACAAGATTAGGTTTGAAAATTGAAAATTGGAAATTGAAAATTCTAAATGTGGTCGTACCCACATTTAGGCTTGATATTTCTCTCCCCGAAGATTTAATTGAAGAAATTGGCAGAATTTATGGATATCAAAAAATTAAAGCTGATTTCCCGGCAGTTTCCTTAAGACCGTTTAAAATAAATGAAGCCATTTTCTGGGAAAATAAGGTAAAAGATATTTTAAAAGAAGTCGGGTTTTGTGAAGTCTATAATTACTCATTTTTAGGAGAAAGGGAAAAAGAAATTTTTGGATTTGAAGAAAAATTTATTGAAGTACTGAATCCAGTAAGTGTTTTTTCAAAATATCTTAGGCCCTCTTTGATTCCGAACTTATTGAAAAATGTAAAAGAAAATATGGATTCTTTCGATAAAATTAAAATATTTGAACTGGGGACAATTTTCAAAAAAACTTCGAACAAAAATCATTCAGAAAAAAAAGCTTTGGCTGGATTGATTTTTAACAAAATAGCTCCAGAAGAACTTTTTTATGAAATAAAAGGGATTTGTGACTTGATTTTTGAGAGATTAGGAATAGCTAGTGTTTGGTATGATGAATTTAAGCCTACTCCTGAAGACTCTCCATTTTTAATTTGGCATCCCAAAAAATGCGCAGAAATCAAAGTCGATCATCGAGAAGTTGGTTTTTTGGGAGAAATTTCTCCTAAAATTCTAAATACCTTAAAAATTCGGAATAAAATTATTTTATTTGATATTGATTTCGAAGAACTAATAAAAGTTTCTGCCAAAGAACAGGAATATCAGCCAATTTCTCAATATCCTGCCGCTATTCGAGATTTAGCAGTTTTGGTGCCAAGAGATGTCAGGGTTGAGGAAATATTAAATAAAATTGAAAATGTTAGTGGCCCCTTAGTTAGAGATGTTGACCTTTTTGATATTTATGAAGGAGAAGAAATTCCAGAAGGAAAAAAGAATTTGGCTTTTCACATAATTTATCAGTCAGAAGACCGAACTCTCAAATCAGAAGAGATTGAGGAAATTCAGCAAAAAATAATTAAAACCTTAGAAGAGAATCCCGAATGGGAAGTGAGACGATAAAATAAAATATTAAAAATAAAAAAGCAAAAACAAAGACGCAAAAACACAAAAATTTTTAGATATTATGGTTGACAAAAAAACATTACAAAAATTGAAAAAGCAGAGTGAAACTAAAGAAATAGCTTATAGAGCCAAGGATATTTATGTTTTAAAAGGATTAGAACCGGTAAGAAGAAGACCAGGAATGTATATTGGTTCTACAGGCTCGGAAGGCCTTCATAGATTAATCTATGAAGTAGTTTGTAATTCAATTGACGAGGCGATGATGGGTTATGGTAACGAGATTCAGGTTAGATTATTACCCCAAAATATGGTTGAAATAAAGGATAATGGGAGAGGAATTCCAATAGAAAAACATCCCCAAACAAAAAAATCAGCTTTAGAAACCGTGATGACCACCTTGCATGCCGGAGCTAAATTTGGTGGCAAGGCCTATGCTTCAACTGGAGGACTTCATGGAGTAGGGGTTTCGGCAGTTTGCGCTTTATCAAAATATATGAGAGTTGAGGTATGCCGCGGGAAATTTCGATATTTTCAAGAATATTCTGAAGGGAAACCAAAGACAAAAGTTAAAAAAATAGGGGCTTGTAAGAATTCTGGAACAACAGTAATTTTTGAACCAGATCAGGAAGTTTTTAAAGAAATAAAATTTAGTTTTAAAAAAGTTTTAGATTATTTACGTCAGCAAGCTTATTTAACTAAGGGGGTAAAAATATTTGCCTTTGATGAGAGAGAAAAGGATAAAAAATCTTATTGTTTTTATTTTGAAGGAGGTATTATTTCTTATATAAAATATTTAGTTGGCGAAAATATCCCTCGTCACCCTAATATTTTTTATATTTTTGGTCAAAGAGAAGAGACATTAGTAGAGGCTGCTTTTCAATATACTCAGGAAATTGAATATTGCGAAGAAAGTTTTGCTAATAATGTGTACACTTCTGAGGGAGGAAGTCATATCACTGGTTTTAAATCTGCTCTAACTCGAACTATTAATGATTACGCCAAAAAAGAAGGTTATCTCAAAGAGAGTGATGAAAATTTAAGTGGTGAAGATGTAAGAGAAGGTTTAACAGCTGTAATTTCAGTGAGATTGAAAGACCCCCAATTTGAAGGTCAAACTAAGACAAGATTAGGAAATTCTGAAGCAAAGACAGCAGTCGAGCAAATAGTTTCTGAAGGTCTTTCTGATTTTTTAGAAAGAAACCCTTCTGATGCCAAAGAAATTGTGGCAAATTGTATTTTAGCTCAAAAAGCTAGAAAAGCTGCCAAGGCTGCCAAAACCACAGTTTTAAGAAAAGGAATTTTAGAGGGATTAGCTTTACCTGGAAAATTAACTGATTGTATTTCTCGAAAACCCGAAGAATCGGAGCTTTATATTGTCGAAGGAGAGAGTGCCGGAGGGTGTTTTTTCGGAGATACAAAAGTTGCTTTAACCGATGGTCGGAATTTAACTTTTAAAGAATTAACAAGGAAAGACAAAAAGGGAAAAAGAAATTACTGCTATACTATACAAAAAGGTGGTCGAATAGGAATAGGTTTAATTCAGAGACCACGAAAGACTCGAAAAAATGTTAAAGTCTTAAAAATAATTCTCGATAATAACGAAGAAATTATTTGTACACCCGATCATCTGTTTATGTTAAGAAATGGATTATATAAAAAGGCTGAAGACCTGAGTGTGCGAGATTCGTTAATGCCTTTGTATCGAAAATATTCAGATATTAAAAAAGGAGATAAAATTGATGGATATGAAATGGTCTATGAGCCTAAACTCCGTAAGTGGATTTATTCTCACCTTTTAGCCGATGAATATAATTTAATCCATGAAATTTATTCTCAAGAGAAAGGAGGTGTTGTTCACCATTGCGATTTTAATAAATTGAATAATAACCCAGATAATCTTAGAAGGATGTCCAAGATGAAGCATCTTTATTATCACGGAAAAATTGCAAGACAAAATTTATTTAGAGAAGACGTTCAAGAAAAAATAAGAAAATTTCATCAATCAAAGGAATATAGAAAAAAAGTTAGTGCAACAATGTCAAAGCCAAAGATGAGAAAAATGCTGAGCAAGAGAGCAAAAAAACAATGGGAAGACGAGGAATATAAACAATACATGGTTCAAAAATTTCTTGAGTTTTATCGAAAAAACAAAGAATATCGAGAAAAAAATAATAAGAGGCTATATGAAAATCAAAAAAAATATTGGGCAATTAAAAAAAACAAGAAGAAATGGGCAGAGAGAGTGAGAAAATATTTTGAGGAGCATCCCGAAAAAAGAGAAGCACTTTCTCAAAAAGCTAAAGCACAATGGCAGAACAAAGAGCTTTTAAGGTGGCGAAGTCAAAAAACAAAAGAGCAGTGGACACCAGAATTTAGAAAGAAAAGAAAAAAGGCCTATAATCAAACTTATCAAGAAAAGGCTTTAAAATTAATGAGAGAAATTTTTGAAAAATATGGAGAACCTGTTATGGAAAAATATGCTTCTAAAGATATTCTTCGCTTATGCTCAAAATATAATAAAGAGAGATTGAAGAAGAATGATAAAAGCCTTTTAAGATATGAAACAATTAATCAGCGTTTTTTTGAGAATAACGAAGAAAAATTAAAAGAAGCTGTCTTAAATTATAATCATAAAATTAAAAAAGTAATAAAACTAAAAGAAAAAATAGATGTTTATGATTTAGAAGTAGAAGATACTCATAATTTTGCATTAGCTTCGGGTACATTTGTTCATAATAGTTCCAGGCAAGCCAGGGATAGAAAATTTCAGGCAATTCTACCTCTAAGAGGGAAAATTTTAAATGTTGAGCGAGCCCGATTAGATAAAATATTAAGCTCAAAGGAAATCAGAGCATTAATTACTACTTTAGGCACAGCTGTTGCGGAAGATTTTAATTTAGATAAATTAAGATATCATAAGATTATTTTAATGGCCGACGCTGACTCTGATGGCCGGCATATAGTGACCCTGCTTTTAACTCTCTTTTTCCGTTATTTTAAACCAATAATTGAGAAGGGGTATCTTTATATCGCTCAGCCGCCGCTTTATAAAATTCAAACAGGAAAAAGAATAGAATATGCCTATAACGAAGAAGGTAAAAATAAAATTTTGGATTCAATGAAAAGCGAAAAAGGGATTTTCATTCAACGTTATAAAGGCCTTGGCGAAATGAATTCCTCAGAACTTTGGGAGACAACGATGAGTCCAGAAAATAGAATTTTTTTGAAAGTTACTATTGAAAATGCAAAAGAAGCAGACAACATTTTTGATGTTTTAATGGGTCAAGAGGTTTTACCAAGGAAAAAGTTTATCCAAGTTTATGCGAAAGAAGTACGCAATCTTGACATATAATTTAAATTTTATAAACTGATGATGGACCCCCATCGGGGTTTTTTAAATACCGTGAAGTTTAATTTTTATAAAAAAATAAAAAGTTTTCTTAGAGAAGTCTTTGTTGAAATAAAAAAGACAACTTGGTTGAATCGAAAAGAAATTTTCAATTATACAATAATTGTCTTAGTTGTTGCCTTTTTGGTGGCTATGATTTTAGGATTATTTGATTTTGCCTTTTTTAATATTTTAAATAAGATTATTGTAAGATAAAATAATATAATCCGAATGACGCGAATTAAATCCGAATGCTCCGAATAAATTATTCGTAGATTCGGATACCTGCCCCGTAGTGAACAAGAAGTGTTCTACTACTGGGGTCATTCGTAGATTCGCATTATATTTTCATGCCAAAGCAAAAAGTTAAACAAACTAAAAATTGGTATGCCCTACACACATATTCTGGATATGAAGATGCCGTAGCTAATAATTTGAAAAAGCGCATTGAAAGTTTGGGTATGGAAGACAAAATATTTAATATTTTAGTTCCAAAAGAAAAAAAGATAAAGATTAAAAATGGTAAAAGGAAAGTGGTTGAAGAAAAAATTTATCCAGGTTATGTGCTTGTGGAGATGATGGTTACTGATGATTCTTGGTATGTGGTAAGAAATACCCCTCGAGTTACTGGTTTTATTGGAGCAGGAAATACTCCTCTTCCCATTTCTTTAAAAGAAATCGAAAATCTAAAGGAGAAAATAAAGGTAAAGGAACCCGAATTTAAAATTGATGTTGCCGTAGGGAGTTTAGTAAAAATTACTGATGGTCCTTTTAAAGATTTTACGGGGAAAGTAGCAGAAATTGATGCGGAAAAAGGGAAAGTTAAAGTAATGGTAGATATGTTCGGAAGAGATACCTCTGTAGAATTAGATTCTTTACAAATCAAGAAAATATGAAAAAGATCAAGGCAATTGTAAAATTACAAATTTCAGCTGGTAAAGCTACTCCGGCTCCTCCGGTAGGACCGACTTTGGCTCCTTACGGTTTAAATCTGGCTGAATTTTGTCAGAAATTTAATGATGCTACCAAATCGCAAGAAGGTTTTACTATTCCGGTAGAAATTACAATTTACGAAGATAGAAGTTATAATTTCAAGCTAAAAACCCCTCTTGCTTCTGAATTGTTAAAAAAAGCTGCTGGCATAGAAAAGGGCTCAGCCCAAGGCAATAAGACCAAAGTTGGAAAGATTACTAAAGAGCAGCTTCGAAAAATTGCGGTTCAAAAAATGCCAGATTTAAATACCGACAATATTGAACAGGCAATGAAAATAATTGAGGGAACAGCAAAACAGATGGGAATAGAGATAGAAAAATAAAAAATAAAAAACCAAAGATAAAAAACAAAAACACAAAAACTAAAAAATATTTTATATTTTATTTTTAATGTTTAATGTTTTAGTGAAGCGCATATGAGGCCATCAAAAGATGAATATTATTTAGAAATTGCTAAGCAAATATCTTTAAGGTCTTCGTGTTTGAGAAGAAAATATGGAGCTATCATCGTTAAAAATGACACAATTGTTAGCACTGGCTATAATGGTCCGGCAAGAAAAGTTATTAATTGTTTTGAAGTAGGTTGTCTGAAAGAAAAATTAAATTTGCCCCACGGTCAGTCCTACGAAGATTGTCCGGCTGTTCATGCTGAAGAAAATGCCATTGTCAATGCAGCCAGAAATGGAGTTTCAGTTATAGGTGGGATTTTATATATTGCTGGAGTTGATAGCAAAAATAATTTAATTAAAGCTTTACCTTGTGCTCGTTGTAAAAGAATATTAATCAACGCTGGAATTAAAAAGGTAATTTCTCTGACAGAAAACGGCGAAATCGAAGAAATTGATGTTTCAGAATGGGTGAGAGAAGATACAGAAAAATATTTAGAAAAATTTAGAAATAAAAAGTAATGAAAATAAAATTTGTAAAACCTAAAATCTGGAATTTTAATGTTATTAGAAGGGAAAATGCCTGGAAAGAAATTGTTTATTCTGCAAGAATGAGTGGAGTTCCTTCCGAAATTCAAGGAGAAAAAATTTTTAAGATGATGGTTGAGAATGATTACGGGTCCATCTTAGAACACATAATAATAAAATTTGATTTAAAAATGACAAAGGGGAATGCCCCTGAATTTTTAGAGCATCGAATTGTCAGTCACACAGGTTATTCAACAAGATATATAAAAGCTGACGAGGGAATGGAAAAAGAAAATCCAGTTTATGAAATAATTTTGCCACCCCATTTATTAAAACTTAAAAACCAGAGTAGAATCAGGAGGGAATTTTTTGCAACCGTTAAAAAATCAATTGAAACTTACGAAAATTTGTTAACCAAGGGAATCCCAAGAGAATCTGCCAGGTATTCTTTGCCTTTTTGTCAAGCAGTTGCCATTTACCATGTAACAATCAATTTAAGGTCTTTATTAAACTTGCTCTCTTTAAGACTTTGTGTAAGAGCTTCTCCCGAATTTAGATGTTTGGCTAGCCAGATTTATTTTCAATTAATTAAAGAATTGCCAATTATGAAAGGATTTGTTGGTTGCCGAGGTTTTATGAGAGGAGTTTGTCCAGAAAGCAATGTTACCGGAGTTAGGAAAGGAAAGCAGCACCCTCACTATCCTCTTTGTCCCTTCAAAAATCAAAAATCTGACATTTTCGTTCCCACATTTCGAGAATTACGTCAAGGTATAAAACCTAAGAAATTTAATAAAGATAAAGCTCTAAAGGTCCAAAAAGTTCTTTTTAAAAAATGGACATCTTGGTTATAAGGTTATGAAAATTAAAAAAATTTTTAAAATTCCTTTTATTCTTCTATTTTCTCTGCTCTTTTTGCTTTTGACTAAAGTTAAATTTGGACCAATTTTAGGCACAAAAATGGGATTCTCTTTTTCTGTATTTTTAGGACCAACTTTTGGGAAAATTTTTGGAATAGGTTGGGGTACAGGAGTTATTGTTTTAACTCATTTAACAGGTATAGCTCTTGGCCTTTATAAACTCGAAACAATAAAGAATATCTTTACTTTTTTACCGATAATCTTTGCTGGGATTTATTTTTCAAAAATTTTTAAAGGCGAGAAAAAATTAATTTTTTTACCAGCTCTCTGTATCCTTTTTTTTATTCTCCACCCGATTGGTAGAACTGTTTGGTTTTATTCTGGATTTTGGCTAATTCCAATTTCAATTTCTCTTTTTAAAGAAAAACTTGATAAACTATTTCGTCTCCCAGTCTTTAAAATTTATGGTTATTCTTTAGGGTCGGCTTTTGTCGATCATGCTATGGGTTCTGTTATTTATCTTTATTTATTAAATATCCCCGCTCACTTTTGGATTCAGGCTGTTCCTTTGACAATTATTGAAAGATTAATGATAGCCGGCGGAATTAGTTTTTGTTACTCTGCTCAACTGCTTTTTATTAAAGTTTTTCAGAAAGCTTCAGTTTTTGCTAAATTAAGAAAACTTGTTTTTGCAAGAGTATGAAAAATTTAGAAAAAGTAAAAGAGATTGTTGAAAAACAAAATCGGTGGCGACAAAAAGAATGCTTGAATATGATAGCTAGCGAGAATTTACTTTCGCCTTTAGCTGAAAAATTTTTAATTTCAGACTTTCTTGGCAGATACAACGAACACAGCGTTAAAGATAAAAATTTTATTTCTCATTATCAAGGAACAAAATATTCAAATCAGATTGAAAAATTTTGTGACAAAATTTTTCAACAGATATTCAAAACAGAATATGTTGACACAAGACCCATTTCTGGAGCTATCGCAAATTTATGTGTTTATAAATCTTTTTTAAAACCAGGAGATATTTTTTTATCACCGGGTTTAACTTTTGGTGGCCATGTTTCTTCGACTAAATACGGAATAGCTGGAGCAAGAGGATTGAAAAGCATCCCAATACCCTTTGATACAGAAAGAATGAGGTTGAATGTGCCAGAAACTATAAAACTGATTAAAAAATTTAAGCCAAAACTAATAATGCTTGGCAGGTCAATGTTTTTGTTTCCAGAGCCGATAGAAGAAATAAGAAGACATAGCAATACTTTAATTGTTTATGATGCAGCTCACGTTTTTGGTTTGATTTTTGCTGGTTTCTTCCAAGACCCTTTTAGGGAAGGAGTTGATATTATTACAGCTTCCACTCATAAAACTTTTCCCGGTCCTCAAGGCGGAATAATTTTAGCTAGAAAAGACTTTGACAAAAATTTATGGAAGAAAATTGAAAATGCAGTTTTCCCAGGAATAATTTCTAATCACCATATTTTCCGATTACCTTCTTTAGCAATTACTGCTCTAGAAATGAAAAAGTTTGGCAAAAGTTATTGTAGGCAAGTTATCAAAAATGCAAAAACTTTAGCAAAAACTCTTTTGGAATTTAACTTTAAAGTTTTAGGGGAGAAAGGAGTTTTTACTCAATCTCACCAAGTTATTTTAGATGTTAAAAATTTTGGAGGTGGGAAAGTAATAGCTAAAAAATTGGAAAAAGCAAATATTATTGTTAATAAAATGGCTTTACCTCAAGATTCTGATGAGGCTGCTACTCAAAACCCTTCAGGAATTAGGGTTGGAGTTCAAGAGTTAACTCGAATTGGAATGGGCGAAAATGAAATAAAAAAAATAGGAAAGTTTTTTAAAAAAGCAATTATTGAAAAAGCAAAAATAGAAAAACTTAAAAAAGAGGTAATTAAATTTAGGAAAAAGTTCCAAAGAGTAAAATATTGTTTCAAGGAGTTTTAAAATATAGTATGAGGGAAAATAGATATTCTGGAAAGCTTATTGTTTTTGAGGGCTTAGATGGCTCAGGACAATCAACTCAAGCCGAATTTTTAAAAGATTTTTTAAAAGAAAAAGGATATAAAGTAATTTTAACCAAAGAGCCTACTTTAGATTCTCAAGCAGGTAAGGAAATTAAAGAGGTTTTAGAGAAAAAGAAAAAAATTTCCCCTAAAGAACTCCAAGAACTTTTTGCCAAAGATAGAAAAGAACACTTAAAAACCCTTATCATTCCCGCTTTAGAGCAAGGCAAGGTAGTTATTTCAGATAGGTACTTTTTTTCTTCTTTTGCTTATGGGCAAGCTTCGGGTCTCGATTTGAATTGGTTGATTAAAATAAATAATGAATTTTTGCTTCCAGATATAACTTTTTTTCTTGCGGTTTCGCCAAAAGTTTGTCTTGAAAGAATTAAAAAAAGAAAAAAAGAAAGAACCCTTTTTGAAGAAAAAGAAAAGTTAGAAAAAGTTTATAGAAATTATCAAAAAATTGCAAAAAAATTTCCCAATGTTAAAATTATAAATGGAGAGAAACCAATTAAAGAAGTTTTTGAAAAAATAAAGGGCTTGGTCGAAAAATTCGAGCCAAAGGTGAAGAATTTTTCGTAACCAAACCTTTACCCAGCACTTATTTATACGGATAATCACATATTGTAAATCTCATTTATAACTGTTTACTTGTTAATCTCATTTTTGTGTCTCTGTATAAATAAGTGCTGGGTGCTCATAGTTGTAGTTGCTCAGACTGCGCTATGAGCTTGCCCAGTAATACAACTTCCAGAATGCTTACGCATTACGAAGTAACTGGAAGTTGATATACTGGGTATGCCCAGTAATACAACTTCCAGAATGCTTACGCATTACGAAGTAACTGGAAGTTGATATACTGGGCTTGCCTTCGCAAACAACTATGGCAAATATTGCTAAAATCATTGACCAGACTAATATCAAAACTACTGCTACTGCCGAGGATATAAAAAAGACCTGCGAGGAAGCCAAAAAATACGCTTTTCGAGCAGTTTGCGTTAATCCTGAATGGGTAAAGTTAGCAAAGCAAGAACTGAAGAATAAAAAAACAAAGGTAGTAGTTTTGATTGACCCACCGATGGGAATTTCCTCTCATGAGGCAAGGTTTAAAAAAGCATTAACAGCCAAAAAAGATGGAGCTGATGAAATTGATATTGTGCTCAATATTATTGATTTAAAATACGAAAGACACGATGAAATTTTAGATGATTTATCTGAAATTACAAAAATTTTACCAACAAAGGTAATAATTGGCTCAGGTTATTTAACTAATGATGAAATTAAAAGAGCTTCTCAATTAGTCAAAGAGTCCGGAGCTTTTTGTGTTAAAACAGCTACCGAAGGAGATCCTTTAGAACATATTGAACTAAAAGAAAAAGCCAGACATTTGAAAATAATGAAGGAATTTGCTTCGGGTCTTAAAATTAAAGCAGCCGGCAAAATTCAAACCTATAAAGATTTAAAAATAATGGTTAAAGCCGGTGCTGATATCATAGGGACGAGTTCAGGAGTTAAAATTATGGAAGCGTTTAAAAAGAGCAAAAAAAGAAAAAAACCAAAATAAAAGTTAACTCACTTGAACCTGCTTTTTTAAGAACCCTTTTATTAATTTTTCTGCTTCTTGGTAATTTTTTACCCATTTAATTCTCTTATCTCTTTTAAACCAGGTTATTTGCCTCTTTGCAAAATGTTCAATATCTTTTTTTAATCTTTCAACCATTTCTTCGTAATTTACTTTCTTTTGTAAATATCTGGCAATCCATCGATATTCTAAGCCAAATTCTTCCAATCTCTTCCAAGAAATTCCATTTTTATGGAGTTTTTTTACTTCTTTGGTCATTCCCTTTTTCAATCGATTTCCCAACCTCTTTTCAATCAATTTTTCTAAATCTTCCGGCTCTTTTTTAATCCCTATCATTAAAACGGGATAGGGGAGAGGATTTTTCTTAAGTGTCGGAACCGGCTTTTTTGTTTTAATTACAATTTCTAAAGCTCTAATTAGTCTTCTTCTGTTATTTTTATCAATTATCTTTGCTCTTTTTGGGTCTAGTTTCTTTAATTTATTAAAAAGCGCTTCCGTTTGAAATTTGTTGAGGTTTAACCTCAACCGCCAATCAGGAGAAACTTCGGGAATTATTATTCCATCAACTACGGCCTGAATATAAAATCCGGTTCCTCCGCAAAGAACCGGAACTTTCTTTTTTTTAAAGATTTTATTTATAGCTTTAACCGTTAATTTCCGATATTGAACAACAGTAAATCTTTTTTTTGGTAAGGCAACATCCAAAAGATAATGGGGGATACCTTTCATTTCTTTTTTTGTGATTTTACCCGTACCAATATCCATTCCTTTATAAACTTGCCTTGAATCAGCGGAAACTACTTCGCCGTTCAATTTTTTAGCCAATTTTATTGCTAATTCCGATTTTCCCGAAGCTGTCGGTCCTAAAATTACGATAAGTTTTTTATTCATCTTTTTTAATAAGTTCTCTTAAAATTTTTTCCCTTCGCTTTTTTTCTTCTAAAGGAACGTCATCTTTTAATTTAAAAGCGGCTGTCCCAGGCCGAGGTGAATATTTAGCAATGTAACCGTAATCAAATTTGATTTCCTTAAATAATTTAACCGTATTTTGAAACTGTTTTTCGGTTTCTCCAGGAAAACCAACAATAACATCGGTTGATAATCTAATTTCTGATATTTTTTTTCTAATTTTTTTAACTAAGTTTTTGTATTGTTCGATGGTATAAGGCCGATTCATTTTCTTTAAAATTGTATTGTCTCCAGATTGAACTGGCAAATTCAAATAATGCGCCACTTTTTTACATCTTGCCATAGTATCAATTAACTCCTTTGTGAAATCAGCAGGATGGGGCGAGGTAAAAAAAATCTTAAAATCACCTCCGATTTTATCGATCATTTTCAAAAGTTTTGGAAAATTAATTGTAGGGTCGGTGGAGGATTGGTAATCATTTACATTTTGGCCTAAAAGCCAAATCTCTTTGAATCCCTTTTTAATTACATTTTTTACTTCTTTCAAAATCTCTTGATGGTTGCGGCAAACCAAAGGTCCTCGAACATAAGGAACAACGCAATAGGAACAAAAATTATTGCAACCATTAGAAATAGGAACAAAAGCCGAAAAATTATTTGAATATTTTGGTTTAATCTTTAAATGATAATCATCATTCACGCCAAATAACTGCCATGGCAATGGTTTGGCGTTTTTGAGTTTTAAGTATAAGTATTTGGGCCATTTTGGCAAATCTTTAATATTTAAAATTAAATCAAATTTATTCCTAAATTTCTTTCTATCTTCTTTTAAAATACAACCGGTTAATATAGTTTTAAGTTTTGGACGCCACCCACCCACCGCCCTTTTCTCTCGCAATTTTTTAAATTTGGGAGTTAATCCGTAGACCCTATCTACCGCCGATTGTCTGACTGAACACATATTAACTAAAATTAAATCAGCTTCATTTATAGTTGAAGCAGATTTGTATTTTTGTTTCTCTAAAATAGTCGCAATTCTTTCAGAAATGGCTTTATTCATTTGGCAACCATAAGTAATAAGGAAATAATGCATATTTTATATTTACAATAAAAAAACGGCTTTTTCAAGCCGTTTTTCTTAAAATCTTATCTTTCTCTCTTACTCATATTCTAGAAAGATTTCTTTTGCTTTTTCCTTCTTAATCCTTTCTATAATTTTTTCTTTCCCGGCTTCTAATTTTTCTTTTAGTTCAAGAACTTTTGGTGTTTCAGGCACCGTTCTTATTTCCAATTTCAAATTCTCTAAAATTTCAAGATGTTTTTCTTTATCTCCCGAGATTTTCTCAACATATTCTTCAAATTTTTCTTGGTCTTCTGGGCTTATCTTTTCCAAATTACCTCGTAATCTTTTTAAAGCATTTTTTTCAGCTTTTTGAATTACTTCTTTTGCTTCTTCGGGCACTTTCTCTTCTAAATTTTTCAGAATTTCTAAATTCTTGAATTCTTTAAATTGATTACCCTTTTGTTCTTCAAGAATTTTATCTAATTTTTCAGTGATTTTTTCTTCTCTATCTTCAAGTTTCAGCATAACGCCTTGAAAGTTCTCTAAATGTACTTCTCTTACTTCTTTTATTTTTTCAAGGGTTTCGGTCGGAACTTGGGTTTCAAGCTTTTGTAAAAGTTTCTGATGCAAGGTTTGCTGATGAATAAATTTATCAAGAAAACTTTCCACTTGAGGACTTTCTTTCACCTTCTCTTTTATTTTCTCAACTTGGTTCTTTATTTTTTCAGCCTCTTGTTGGTAGTTCTCAACCGCTTTATTAATAATCTCTGGTTTTTCTGTCTTTTGGACTATCTTTTTTGCTTCCATTAATTTTTCGTTAGCAAATTTTGACCTTAACTCAGCTTTGGCTACTGGATTAAAAGTAAAGAAACTCTGAATTCCTCTTGCCCAATTTTTTAAGAAATAAAAGGGATTGTCGGGTAACACTTTAGGTTCAGAAATTTCTAAATCCTCTGGCTGAATATTCTCATCTAAATTTACTTCTTCAGCAGCTGGCATTCCCTCTTGAGCTAAAATTACTCCGAAAGCAAACAGTAAAGCAAAACTTATGAGCAAAATCTTTAAATTTTTCATATTGATTTAATTTTGAATTTTGACTAGATACCGACCTTTTAAGTTTGCGGAGGTCCGACCTCCGCAAACTTTGGATTATTTTTGTTTCTCTATTTCTATTTTAACTTTTTCTAAAAATTTTGTCAGTTCCATTTCGCCAATATCGCCTTTTCCTCTTTGACGTACTCTTACTGATTTTGTTTTCGTTTCTTTGTCGCCAACTACTAAAAGATAAGGGATTTTTTGAAGTTCTCCCTCTCTTATTTTCTTTGAAACAGTTTCTTTTTCTTCCTTTAATTCTGTTCGTAAATTATTAGCTGTTAGTTGTTTGTTGGTCAAGTCCGCGTATTTTCGATGAGTAGAACCAACCGGAATTACCCAAACTTGAACAGGGGATAGCCATAATGGTAAAGCTCCTCCATAATGTTCAATTAGTATCCCAATAAATCTTTCCAAAGAACCTAAAAGAGCTCGGTGAATCATAAACGGTTCTCGCTTTTTTCCTTTTTCGTCAATGTAAGTCATTTTGAATTTTTCTGGCAGGTTGAAATCAACTTGAATTGTTGTACATTGCCACTCTCTTTGCAAAGAATCTTTTATTTTAATATCAATTTTCGGACCATAGAAGACGCCGCCTCCAGGATCAGTTTGATATTTAAGCTTTAATTTTCCGAGAACATATTTTAAAGAATTTGTGGCTTTTTCCCAACCCTGAAGGGTGCCGGCATATTCTTCCGGCCTTGTTGAAAGATAAATGTTATAATTTTTAAAACCAAAAGTCTTAAGTATTTTTAGACCCTGTTTCAAAATCTTTGTTAACTCATCGCTTAATTGTTCTTGGCCGCAAATAATATGGGCGTCATCTTGGGTGAATCCGCGGACCCTTGTTAATCCATGCAATACCCCAGATTTTTCGTATCGATAAACTGTTCCTAATTCCGCAAAACGCAAGGGTAATTCTTTATAGCTTCTGATTTTTAAGTTATACATTTTCACATGAAATGGACAGTTCATCGGCTTTATTAAATACTCTTCTTCGTCAATTTTGATAGGGGAGTACATATTTTCCCGGTATAATTCCCAGTGGCCAGAGGTTTTCCAAATGTTTAGATTGGCTATATGAGGGCTGGTTACCCACTGATAACCATGAGAGATCAACTCTTTATATAAGTAATCTTCAATAACATGCCTTAAGATAGCTCCTTTTGGCAGCCAAAGAGGTAATCCTGCTCCAACTTCCTCGTCAAACATAAAAAGTTCTAGTTTTTGCCCCAAAACTCTGTGGTCTCTTTTTTCAGCTTCTTCAAGTTTGAAAAGATAATCGTCTGATTCTTTTTTTGTCGCAAATGCTACGCCGTAAATGCGCGTTAGCATCGGATTTTTTTCCGAACCTCGCCAGTAAGCGCCGGCGATTTTCGTTAATTTAAAAGCATCCGGATTTATTTCCGTAGTTGATTTAACATGAGGCCCTTTACACAAATCAACAAAATCACCACACCGATATATTGAAATTTTCGAAACTGCCCGAGGTCCGACCTCGGACAATTCTTTTATGAGTTCTAATTTGTAGGGTTGTTCTTTAAATATTTCTTTAGCCTCTTTTTTTGAAACAATTTTCTTTTCGAATTTAATGTTTTTCTTTATTAATTCTCTCATTTTTGCTTCAATCTTGGAGAGATCTTCAAGTTTTGGAATTTGGAATTTGGAATTTGGAATTTGTTTGAGATTTAGGATTTTGGATTTAGGATTTGCGATTTTGACTTCGGAAAAGTCAAAATCGTAGTAGAAGCCATTTTCAATTGTTGGCCCAATGCCAAATTTGGTTCCCGGATACAATTCCTGAACTGCATAAGCCAAAATATGAGCGAGTGAATGACGAATGGTTTCAATTTTCATATATTATTTCTTCGACGTTTTCAGCGATTACTTTTGTAACATCATCACGATTATCAACCCGGCCCGAGACTAACACAATTTTATTTTCTTGAAAGGCAGCTGGGTTTCTTTCAATTATAGCAGGAAAAACAACAACTTCAATTTTACCAGTTAAGTCTTCTAAATTTATAAAAAGCATGGGTTTGCCCGTTTTGGTTAGGATTCTTTTTATTTTTGAGATAATTCCACCAATTCTAATTCGATGATTTTTTGAGTAAAAAGTCAATTCAGAAACTTTGGTCGTTTTCTTTTCTAAAATTTTTCTAAAATTTTCTAAAGGATGAGAAGAAACATAAAGACCTAAAAGTTCTTTCTCCCATAACAATTTTTGCCCGGTGTCCATTGGTTTAACTATTTTTAATTTCAAATTTGGATTGAAATTTGAAATTCCATCAAATAAACTTTTTTGTCCATTACTTTTATTTTTTCTAATCTCTCGATTAAAATTTAAGATGTTTTCAATATTGTCTAATAATTTATTTCTTTGTTCGAACTTATCAAAAACACCGGCTTTAATTAAACTTTCCAAAGACCTTTTATTTAAATCTTTTGATTCAATTCTGGAGATGAAATCGGAAAACGATTGAAAAGGACCCCTTTCTTTTCTTTCGGAAATTATCGCCTCTACCACATTATGACCAACATTTTTAATGGCCAAAAGTCCAAATCTTATCTTCTTTTCTTTTGGTACAACCGAGAAATTCCTAAAACTTTCATTAATATCAGGTGGTAAAACTTTAATTCCCATTTTTTCGCACTCGGAAATTAAAACAGCAATTCTTTCAACATTAGATTTTTCAGAAGTTAGGAGAGCAGACATAAATTCCACCGGATAATGAGTTTTTAAGTAAGCGGTTTGATAAGCAATCATTGCGTAAGCTGTTGCATGGGATTTGACGAATCCATAGCGGGCGAAGGGCAAAATCCAATCCCAGATTTTTTGGGCTATTTCTTTTCTTATTTGATTTTTTAGCATTCCTTGAATGAATTTTTCTTTCTGGGAGATTAAAAGTGATTTTATTTTTTTGCCAACTGCTTTTCTTAACACGTCAGCCTCTGAAAGAGTAAAACCGGCTAAATCTCTGGCAATTTGCATCAGTTGTTCCTGAAAAATACAAATTCCATAAGTTGATTCTAAAATTGGTTTTAGTTTTGGATGCAAATATTCAACTCTTCTTTTTTTATGTTTTCCAGCAATATAATCATCTATAAACTGGATAGGCCCTGGTCGGTAGAGAGCAACCATAGCAACAATATCTTCAAATTCGGTTGGTTTAAGTTGTTTTAAGTATCTTTTAAAACCCTCCGATTCTAATTGAAAGACACCTGTAGTTTGACTTTGTTGTAAAAGTTTATAAACAGCTCTATCATTCAAGGGAATGTTTTCAATGTCAATTTTTTTGCCAGAAATAGCGTAAATTCTTGATATTGTGTCTTCAATAATAGTTAAATTTTTTAATCCTAATAAATCTATTTTCAAAAGCCCTAAATCTTCAATGGCATGCATTTCATATTGGGTGATGATGATATTTTCCGATTGGGGAGAATATTGTAAAGGAACCAAATCTTCCAAGGGCTCGGGTGAAATTACTATTCCACAGGCATGAGTTGAAGCATGACGGGCTACTCCTTCAAGTCTTTTTGCAAAATCAATTAATTTCCTTGCTTTAAAATCTGTTTCATAAATCTCTCTGAATTCAGAAACTTTTTTTAGGGTTTCATCGAGAGTGGAACCAAAAGGAATTAATTTAGCAATTTTATCACAATAGCTATAAGGATATTTTAAGGCCCTTCCCACATCTCTTACTACCGCTCTGGCTGCCATTCGGCCAAAGGTAATAATTTGAGCTACCCTGGCTCTGCCATATTTTTGGCGGAGATAATCTATTACTTCATCTCGTCTTCTGTCTGTGAAATCAAGATCAATATCAGGAGGAGAGATACGGTCGGGACTGATGAAACGTTCGAACAAAAGATTGTATTTTAAAGGGTTCACTTCAGTGATATCTAAAAGATAGGCAACCAGAGACCCGCCGGCGCTCCCACGTCCCGGACCAACTACAATTCGATTTTGTTTTGCCCAATTGACGAAATCTTGGACAATTAAAAAATAAGAAGCAAATCCAGTTTGTTTTATAACTGAAAGTTCATATTCTAAACGGTCAATTGCTTCTTTTTGATCTTTAATCCGTGACTTGTGGCTTTCTAATCCTTGGTAGCAAAGTTCTCTTAAATATTCATCAGGAGATTTTCCGTTTGGAATATCAAAATAAGGAAGCTTTATTTTCCCTAATTTGAATTTAAAATCGCAGATATTTGCGATTTTTTGGGTGTTTTCAATAGCTTCTGGAATGTCTTTAAAAGAATCTATCATCTCCTTGGGGCTTCTCATTGAGAAATCATCCATTTTCATTGTTAATCTTTCTGGATCATCAGGTTTTGCTCCGGTGTTAATCAACATTAAGATATCTTGAATATCGGCGTCTTCTTTTTTTAGGTAATGGCAGTCATTGGTTGCCACTAAAGGAATCTTTAATTCCTTTGAAATTTTAATCAGGGTCTCATTTACCTTTTTTTGTTCAGGGATATTCGGATGGTCTTGAATTTCTAAATAAAAATTTTCTTTTTCAAAAACTTCTTGATATTTTAAAGCTGTTTTTTTCGCTTCCTCAATTTTTTTTGCTAAAATTAACTGGGGAATTTTTCCTAAGATACATCCCGATAAACATATTAAGCCCGAAGAATGCTTAAATAAAAGTTCTTCATCAATTCTTGGTCTATAATAAAAACCCTCCAAGTGGGAGGCGGTGACTAATTTCACTAAATTCTTATAACCTTCTTCATTTTTAACTAATAAAACTAAATGATATCTTTTGTTATCAATATTCGGCCTTTGCTGAGTCATCTTTTCCAGAGCTAAGTACATTTCTGCGCCAATTATGGACTTTATTCCTCTTTTTTTAGCTTTTTCATAAAATTCTACTGCTCCATATAAATTTCCGTGGTCAGTTAAAGCAATTGAATCCATTCCTAATTCCTTTGCATAATCTAAAATTTCATCAATTTTTGCCAAACCGTCTAACAAAGAGTATTCAGAATGAAAATGAAGATGAGAGAACTTCATGTCAGAAATTGTTAAGGGCGACCCCATTAGATGAGCGCCCCCCCCGTGAGATAGGCGTAGCCGCCATCTCACGGGGCTATCTAACGGGGTCGAAAATTTAGACAAAACGTTTTAAATTATATTATTTTAAGTTTTCCATCAAGAGAAGTCAACTAATTTTTCCTCTTGACTTTTTCAGCAGGGGCAATAAAATTCAAATAATGAAAAGAGCAATGACCAGAGAAATTTTGAGGGAACTCTCAAAGAGTGGCTGCGTTTATTTTCCTGCGTCTTCTCCTTATTCTCCCCATTTTCCCGTATATGTGATTAGAAAACTTATTTCAACATTTAGAAAGAAAAAAAATATTCAAGAAAAAGAAGAGAATCAAAGATTTAATAATGCATTTTATTACCTAAGAAGAAAGGGATATTTAGATATTAGAAAAAAAGGGAAACAAATTTATATATCCTTAACTAAGGAGGGAAGAAAAAAAGCAGGAAAATATTCAGTAGATAATTTAGAAATTAAGAAGCCAAAAATTTGGGATAAAAAGTGGCGGATAGTCGTTTTTGATATTCCCAACCTCACTAAAATTAAGAGAGAAGCATTTAGAGGGAAATTAAAGGAACTAGGATTTTATAAACTTCAACAAAGTGTTTGGATTTATCCTTATGATTGTCGGAAAGAAATAGAATTATTACGTCAATTTTTTGGCTTAAATCAAAAAGAACTAAAATTAGTTGCAGGAGAAATAGAAAAGGATGCTTCTCTTAGAGAGATTTTTAAACTTTAATTTTACCAACTTGAAAAAATCAGCAGGGGCAGAAAAATTCAAGTAGTAGTAAGTAGGGTATAATATAAAATATCTAAACTTTTTATATGAAATATCCAAATTTTTCTGAAGAAAGAAAATTACAGAAATTAGGATACAAAAGAATAGTTGGATTAGACGAGGCAGGTCGCGGAGCATTGAGCGGACCGGTTGTGGCGGCGGCAGTGATGATAAAAAATTCGTTTCGGATTTCGTATTTCGGATTTAGGATTTCAAGACTCCGGGATTCTAAAAAACTTTCCCAAAAGCAGCGTGAAGAGTTTTACAAACTTATAATCCAGAGTCCATATATTGAATGGGGGATAGGTAGGGTTTCAGAAAAAGTGATTGATAGAATTAATATTTTGGAGGCAACAAAATTGGCGATGAAAAGAGCGATAGATAATTTAATTTCCAATTTCCAATTTCCAATTTCCAAAAAAACCTTTTTGATTTTGGATGGGAATATGAAACTTGATTTGCCAATTTCACAAAAATCAATTGTT
>Ga0066637_10000279_pt1 | contig 30277 bp, 29 predicted proteins | sample CryGeyCG2014_020_FD_62737 | JGI IMG/M metagenome (GOLD analysis project Ga0066637, IMG submission 62737) | Groundwater microbial communities from aquifer - Crystal Geyser CG08_land_8/20/14_0.20 | ecosystem: Environmental > Aquatic > Deep subsurface > Groundwater | place: USA: Utah: Grand County...
TATACCGACTAGACTAACAGGAATTATGAGCTATACGACAGAAGTTCAATGACTTTTTTTATGAGCTATTGGGATAAGCTTGCTAAAAATTGGGAAAAGTGTTAAAGTCTAAACACCTAAAGCCGGGTGTTTTTTAAAATTTGCAATGATTTCCATAGTAATTCCAGTTTATAATGAGGAAAAAATAATCAGTAAGACCCTGACTGCTTATTTAAATTATTTTTCTAAAGGATTTTTTGAATTCATAATCGTGCCTAATGGCTGCACGGACAGGACAGTTGAAATTGTTCGAAAATTCCAAAAATCCCATTCCAATTTAATAATCAAAGAAATCAAGGAATCGGTTGGCAAAGCTGAAGCCGTCAGAAGGGGATTAGCTCTGGCCAAAGGTAATTTAGTCGCTTATCTGGATGCTGATTTTTCCACCAGCCCCGAAGAATTTCAGAGATTATTGGAAGCCATGCATAATGCCGATGGCGTGATTGCTTCGCGCCTGGCGCCTGGCGCGATTGTGGAAAATCGGACTCACTTGAGAATGGCAGCCGGCAAAACATTTGCTAAAATCGTTAAGCTTTTTTTCTGGATGCCCTACCATGATACCCAATGCGGCGCGAAGATTTTTACCAAAACCTTGCTTGAAAAAATTCTGCCTCTTTCAAAAGTAAATAATGTCGCTTTTGATGTTGAACTTCTGCTTTTAGCTAAGTCTGCCAAAGCCAGGATAATCGAATTGCCAAGCCATTGGGTAGACCGTTCGGACTCGGTAATCATTGGCAGCCAGATTAGACTGCTTAAAACCAGCTTAAAGATGCTATTTACTTTAATTAATTTACGATTAAGATTTCTGCCATTTTTTGCTCCAAAAATATGACTTCCAAACGACCCATATTTGACACAAAAAACATCCTTGCCGCCGGCGGCGCGGGGTTTTTAGGTTCGCATCTGTGCGATGAGCTGGTTAAGAAGAATAAGGTTATATGCGTTGATAACTTCAGTACTGGCTCAATCGACAACATTAACCATCTTTTGCAAAAGCCGAATTTCAAGTTCATTAAACATGATTTGAGCGAGCCCTTGGACTTGGAAAAATTTCCGGAATTACGGCCTTTTAAAGTGGCCTTTCAGGGCGTTCAGGAAATTTATAACTTTGCCTGTCCAACCTCGCCAAAAGAATACTCTAAATTGCCGATTGAAACTTTATTGGCCAATGGCTTCGCCTCCAAGCATTTACTGGACTTGGCTGTTCAGTATGAGGCTAAATATCTTTTAACTTCTTCGTCAGCTATTTACGGCGAACCAGTGGATTCCCAAGCCTTTCGTGAAGATTATTGGGGTTTTATTGATCCGATAGGTCCAAGAAGCTGTTATAACGAAGGCAAAAGATACGCTGAAAGCCTGGTTATAAATTACCGCAACAGCAAAAAAATAGACGCGAAAATCGTTCGGGTTTTCACCACATACGGCCCCAGAATGAGTCTGAATGACGGCCGCTTGATACCTGATTTAGTAAACAGCGCTCTAAAGGGCGAAGCGCTGAAAATTTACGGTAAACCAGACGCGGCCAGCACTTTCTGTTTTGTTACGGATATGATTGACGGCCTTTTAAAAATGATGAAGTCGAATGAGGCCGGTCCGGTCAATTTGGGTAGCCCGGATCCAGTGTCTTTGGTGCAAATTGCGGAAAAAATATTGGCTTTGACAAAGAGCGCAAGCGCTATTGAACATGTTGAAGCTCATCCATTTGCCCATCGTCAAGGCTCGCCAGACATAAGGCTGGCTAAAGATTTGCTGGGCTGGTTCCCGACAATTCCTCTGGACAACGGTCTGGTCCAGACTATTGAAGCCATGAAAGCCAGTAGGGTTATTTCTTATCAGCCAGAGGAGTAACCGCGTGTCATTGCGAGTGACCGAAGGGAGCGCGGCAATCTCATTTTCTATAATTGATATTTAATATGAAAGTATTGGTTACAGGGGGAGCAGGCTTTATTGGCAGTCATCTTGTCGACGCTTTAATTGAAAAAGGAGAAGAAGTCCTGATTGTGGATGATTTATCGACTGGTAAAAAAGAATTTGTTAATCCAAAAGCCATTTTTTTTCAAGGAGATATCAGAAGCGCTGAAACCCAGAAGAAAATCAAGAATTTTCAGCCAGAAGTGGTTTTTCATCTGGCCGCCCAAAAAAGCGTCAGAGATTCCATACGCAAGCCAGCTTATGACGCGGATATTAATATAATTGGCCTGTTAAAATTATTGGAGACTTGCATTGCAATCGGCATCAAAAAATTTATTTTCGCATCAACTGGCGGGGCTATGTATGGCGAAGGGGCGAAACTGCCAGCCAAAGAAACTGAACCAGCAACTCCGGAATCGCCTTATGGTTTGGCAAAATTTACTTCTGAAAAATATTTAGAGCTCTTAAGTAAATTAAATAATTTTAAATATACTGTACTGCGGTTAGCAAATGTTTACGGTCCCAGGCAAGACCCCTTTGGTGAAGCCGGTGTAGTGGCGATATTTTGTAAAAGGGCGATTGCCAAAGAAACGCTATTTGTAAATGGCGATGGCAAGCAAACCCGGGATTACATTTATGTGCAGGATGTGGTGGCAGCATTCTTAAAAGTTCTGGAAAACGATAAGAATGGGATTTATAACATTAGTACAAAAAAGGAATTGAGCGTTTTGGATATAACTGCTTTAATTAAAAAAAACCATTCCCATCAGGTTGCGTATGAGCATAAAGAACCTATGCCCGGGGAAATTTTACGGAGCGTTCTTGACTCGAAAAAAGCCCAAGATGAATTAGGCTGGCAAGCCCAGGTTGGATTTGAGCAGGGCCTAAGTAAAACTTACCAATATTTTAATGACTTAATAAAATCATGAAAAATAATAAAAAAGAAATCGTTACTATAGTCGGCTTGGGGTATGTTGGTTTGCCCTTGGCGGTTTTAGCTGCGGGGAAAGGCTATAAAGTTTTTGGCATTGCCAGAGATAAGCATAATATCAATTTATTGAATAAAGGCATTAATACCTTGAAAGATGACCCAAGTTTGGAAGCTATTATAAAAAAGCGGCTAATCAAGGCCAGCTGGTCCTATGAATCAGTAAAGAAATCAGACATTGTAATTGTTTGCGTGCCCACGCCGATTGATGAGCTGAATAATCCAGACTTAACGCCGGTTATGTCGGCCAGCAAGAGCATTTTAAAAAATTTAAGAAAAGGCCAGCTGATAATAATTGAATCAACCATCAACCCCGGCGTTTGCGAAGAAGTGGTTCAGCCCATATTAGAATCGACTGGTAAAAAAGTGGGTCAAGATTTTGAATTAGCTCATTGTCCGGAGAGAATTGATCCAGGCAACCAAAAATGGAATGTTAGGAACATTCCCCGTTGCGTTGGCTCGGTTACCAAGAAAGGCGCTCTCCGAGCCGCAAAATTTTATCGATCAATTTTGGATGGTGAGGTTAGGATTATGAAGTCTATTAAAGAAGCGGAAGCCACCAAAATAATTGAAAATACCTTCCGGGATATCAACATTGCCTATGTAAATGAATTAGCTAAATCTTTTGATAAGCTGGGCATTGATGTTCATGATGTCATTCAGGGCGCGGCAACCAAGCCTTTTGCTTTTATGCCGCATTATCCTTCAGTCGGGGTTGGCGGCCACTGCATCGCCGTAGACCCGTATTACTTAATCGAAAGAGCCAGAAAAGCCGGTTTTGACCATAAATTTTTGAAACTGGCGCGGGAAATTAACAATAGTATGCCGCAGTATTCGGTTGATAAGCTACAATCAGCCTTAAACGAGCTTGGCTTGCCGATTAAAGGCACCAGAATTGGCATTTTAGGCCTTTCTTACAAGGCCAATGTGGGTGATATTAGAGAAAGCCCTTCTAAGAAAGTAATAGGCCTCTTAAACGATTTAAAGGCCAATGTGCATGTGTTTGACCCCTATTTCCCGGATCAATCAACGGAAAAAGATTTGAACTCATTTTTGAAAAATGTAGATGCTATAATATTAGCTACTAATCATAAAGAGTTTGTCGAACTAAACCCGAAAGAATTAAAAAAGAATAAAATTAAAATAGTGATTGATGGTAAAAACGCTTGGGATAAAGAGGCGATTAAAAATCTTGATATTATTTATAAAGGGATTGGGAGATAATATATGAAAATAGCACTTGTAGGTATAGGATATGTTGGGTTGGTTTCAGCCGTTGGCTTTGCAGAAATGGGCAACGATGTTTTATGTTTAGATCGTCATTCAGAAAAAATCAAAAAGTTGCAGGGCGGTATGTCAACAATCTATGAACCTGGCCTTACTGATTTATTAAAGCGAAACATTAAAGAAGGTCGTCTTCATTTTACAACAAATCCACGATTAGCTATTGAATTTGGCGATGTGATTACTGTTGCTGTAGGTACACCTGAAGATAAAGATGGGCGCGCAGATTTATCTTCAGTATGGGCAATTGGCCAACAGATTGCGAAATATTTGAAGAAGCCAGCCGTAATATTAATGAAGTCAACCGTCCCGGTGGGTACTATATATAAACTCCGAACCCTTATTCGTAAGAGTATGGGCAAAAGAAAGATGAATTTTGAAATTGTTTCTAACCCTGAATTCTTGCGAGAAGGGGCGGCAGTAAAGGATTTTTTAAATCCAGACCGGGTAGTTGTTGGTGTGGAAAATGAGCATGCCAAGAAATTAATGCAGCAGCTTTATCAAACCACAACGAGAGCTGAACGACCATTATATATTACTGATATCCGAAGCGCGGAATTAATTAAATATGCCTCAAATTGCTTTCTTGCGACAAAAATTTCATTCATTAATGAAATTGCAAATTATTGTGAGCATGTGGGCGCTAACATTCAGGAAGTAGCTAAGGGTATTGGTCTTGATACGCGGATTGGTTCAAGATTTTTATTTGCTGGCGTAGGTTATGGTGGTTCATGTTTCCCTAAAGATGTAAGTGCGTTGATTCATGCTGGCGAAGATGTAGGCAATAGATTTAAAATCCTTGAAGCCGTAAAGGCAGTTAATGAAAATCAACGAAAAATTATTCTAGAAAAAATTTATAAGTTTATACCACATATCTCTAACGCAATAATTGCAATATGGGGTTTAAGTTTTAAGCCCCGTACCGGCGATATGCGCGAAGCACCGTCATTGACAGTTATTGATCACTTATTAGCAGAAGGCGCTCAGGTTAAGCTTTTTGACCCAGTTGCTATGCCAGAAGCCAAACATATCCTAAAACCATCTAAGCAAATTCGATACTCAAAAACGCCATATGAAGCGATTCGAGACGCTGACGCGTTAGTTATTCTTACCGAGTGGGACGAGTTTCGGCTGTCGGATTTTGCTCGTATGAAAAAATTAATGAAGTCGCGAATCATTATTGATGGGCGAAATATTTTCAATCCAAAAGAAATGCACATTTTGAAATTTCGTTATACTAGCATTGGTCGGCCATGAGTCGTGTTTTAGTTACTGGCGGCGCAGGATTTATCGGTTCTCATGTAGTAGACCGATTACTTAGCAGTGGTGACGATGTTTGGGTAATTGATAATTTTGATGATTATTATGATCCTCAACAAAAACTCAGCAATATCGAATCACACCTAAAAGAAAAATTTTTTCATCTCTCTGAAATTGATATACTTGATAAAGCTGCAATGAAGGGGGTATTTTCCGAAGCAAAACCCGATCTGGTTATACATTTAGCCGCTCGTGTTGGCGTTCGTCCATCTTTGAATCAAGTGCAATTATACGAGGCTGTGAATATCAGGGGGACAGTGAACGTTCTTGAAGAATGTAAGCGAATTAAGTGTCATGAGGTTATTTTAGCATCAAGCTCTTCAGTTTATGGACGATCACCCAAAATACCATTTTCTGAAGAAGATGATGTTGATCATCCGGTTTCACCATATGCTGCAACTAAACGCACATTAGAACTTCTGGCTTATACTTACCATAATTTATGGGGTCTTTCCTGTGTTTGCTTACGTTTTTTTAATGTGTACGGTGAACGTGGGCGCCCAGATAACATACCAGCCATGTTTACTCAGTTAATTTTATCTACTAAACCTATACCAAAATTTGGCGACGGTACGACTAGACGAGATTACACTTATATTTCAGATATAGTTGATGGTATTCTTCGTTGCCGGCGTAAAGAATTCGGATATGAAATAATTAATCTTGGAAACCATCATCCCGTTAGTTTAAATGATTTTATTACAACACTAGAAGGAATCGTGGGAATTAAAGCAGTTATTGAACAACTCCCATTTAACCCCGCAGATGTACCAGTGACTTATGCAGATATTTCAAAAGCAAAACGTTTATTAGACTGGGAACCAAAAGTATCATTATCTGAAGGATTACGTCGCTATGTTGAGAGTGTAGGTATTTAAGGTTAATATTATTTTATGAAAAGCGTAGCAGTCATTCCAATTTTTAATGAATCACATGCGTTAGATAAATTAATAACTAAGGCCTCAAGTTTTGTTGATCACGTTTTAGTCGTTGATGATGGATCTCGGTCGCCAATTATTCAAAGTAACTCTGACCCGAAAAAAGTTACTATTTTACGTCACCTTGTTAATTTAGGGAAAGGGGCAAGCCTTACCACGGGTATTCAGTGGGCAATTCAACATGGCGCGGAATTTGTAGTGCTTCTTGATGGTGACGGTCAGCACGACCCTATAGAGATACCATACCTGCTTAGGCCTTTGCTTGAAGATAAACTTGATATTGTCTTTGGAAGTAGATCATTTAAAAAAAATATGCCATTCGTAGCGCGATTTGGAAATATTTTTTTAACTAAGTCCATTAATTTAATGTTTGGAATACAAGTTAGTGATACCCAGTCGGGATTTCGAGCTCTACGTACGGCTGTATATCCAAAATTAGCTTGGCGTTCTCCCAGATATGCAGTAGAAACAGAAATGGTTGTAAACACCGGGAAAAACAATTTGCGTTATGCAGAGGTACCGATTAGTACAATTTATCTTAATGGTTATAAAGGCACCACAGTTTTAGATGGACTTAGAATATTTATTAATATGTTAAGCTGGAAATTTTTATGATAGGAATTCAAATTTTAGCAATATTGTTCGTTTTATGGATGACTTATTTTTCTTTTCTTCATTTCCGCCGGAAAGAATTTTCTTTTTGGGAATTTTCTTTTTGGCAATTAATTTGGATAGCACTTGCGATAATCGTGCTTTTTCCAAAAACAATAAATTTTCTGTTGCAGACTTTAAATATTGCGCGGGCATTTGATCTTTTGACAGTTGGTGGCATTGTAATTCTTTTTGGGGTTACTTTCAGAAATTATGTCCTCTTGCGTCGTTCAGACAAAAAAATAGAATCTCTTGTCCGTCATATTGCATTGCAGGAGAATAAAAAGGAAAAAAATGAAAATTGGGTTGCTTAATCCAACAGTCCTTCTTCGGCGACCCATTGTTGAGCTTGCTCATAAACTTGAGGAACGTGGTCACAAGGTAACTATAATCACACCGGTCGACCAGCATAGTACCTGGACCCCAGCGCATTTTGAGAATGAGCAGATTAATACTCTTTATCTTCCCAGTAAGGAAATTCGTTTTTTGCTTTGGACAATACCGTATCCCGCTACTTTTAGGAGACTTTGGAAGGCTATGAAAAATTTTGATGTTATTCAAATATGGGCACCTTACTATATTCCAGCAATACTTCCGTTAATATATAGATTATTTTTGCGTCAGAGTGCAAGAATTATTCTAACATTTGATACATTTCCAGGTTATTCTTTTCAATTTGATTCAGTTGTTGATTTTTTAATGCGATTTTATCACCAGACCATAGGAAGGCTTTTATTTAATCGTGCAGACGCTATTACGTTGTATGGTCAGCAGTTACTTAAATTTTTGAAAATCGTTCATATTAATATTGCAAAAATTCAAGTCATTTCCACTGGGGTGTCTATGCCTCAAATTTTAGCGCCTCGTTTGAGAGAAAAAAGGATCAACCTTTTGTTTATTGGACTAATGAATCGTAGAAAGGGCGTAGATGTTTTATTAAAAGCTTTAACAAATTTAAAAAAGGATAATGTGGATTTTCACGCGAATTTAGTTGGCGATGGTCCACAACGCAAGAAATTCATTACTGAGTCTATCAAATTTGGAGTGTCAAAAGATATAGATTTTATTGGTCGTACGTCGAAAATTAAGGAGTATTTTTCAATTGCAGATATGCTAATCCTTCCTTCCTATGGTGAAGGATTGCCTGGTGTAGTTATGGAAGCAATGGCTTTTGGTGTGCCAGTTATTGCCAGCAATATTCCATGCTTGCCGGATTTAATTCCGAATAAATCCTTTGGCCAACTTTTCCCAGTTGGTGATGTGGACGCTTTAGTAAGAGCAATTTTAACTTACGTCAATAATATTAGATATTATCAATCTGTTGTGGAAAACGCACGTAAACACATTCAATCTTTTAATTGGGAAAAAGTAGTTCCGAAATATGAAGCTCTCTACGAAAGTTTGGCATAAATTTTATCAATTATTAAAAGCAAATATATTCGTGTTTGCTTGCTTGTTTTTGATTATTTTTCTGGCGATTTTAGTCAGAGTTCAACAACCCATTGCACATCCGGATATTGGTGAGATTGATGTATATTACTGGGCCTTGCGTACACAAGAATTTGAACTCAATGGATTTCATGGAATTGGCACAATTTTGTGGCTTACACCGGTAGTAATGAGAACACTTCATTGGATAATTGGCGGTGACCTTTATAACCTTTTTCTTTGGACTGGTTCTATTATTAGCGGAGTTTTTCCTGTAGTCGCTATATATTTGCTTTCCAAAGAACTCACTAATTCAAAAATTTCAGGGCTTATTGGTGCTTTAGTTTATGGGATAAACCCAACTGTATTTTATCGGAGTGTTTTTACTGTTTCCGAAACTTTCGCTTATATATTCATTCCATGTGTATTGTACTTGAGTGTCCGTCTAATTCGCAAGAAAAGTTTGGGGGCATATCTTTTAATGGTTGTAATGTTTTTTTTGGCAATTAATACTCATGATTCTTCAAAGTTACTATTTTTGCCAGTTTTATTCGGTTCGGTAGTTTTCTTTTGGAGTACAAGAAAAAAAATTTCTACAAAACTAGTTCTTGTTATAACAGTGATTGCTGGGATTGTGCTCTTGATTCGTAACCCATCAATTTTAGCAGGGATCAAATTTTTTCTTTCCCCATCAAATAATGGTAACGCCGCCTTTGGTGATTATAATTCGTTAAATATTTCTGAGTATGTTAATATTTTCCCAATTCTATTTACAGTTTTTTCGGGTTTTGGTTTATTAGTTGGTATTTGGTTTCAAAAAAAAGTCTGGATGCCAGTCGTTCTAGTTTTGTTATTTGGATTGCCTATTATTTTTTATCAACAAATATTACCCCGTTTTTTTGATTCGACAATCGTGCCTACGCGTTTAACACCGTATCTCGTGTTTATTGTTGCACCTTTTTTTGCGCTATCAGTATATGGATGGATCCGTTTGACTCACAAAATGCGTCGACTGCAAATTGCCGGTTTGGCGATGGGGATAATCATTATTCTTTCGCATATTAGTTTCGCAAATTTTCCACTTTCATACATTACTAGTAAAGCGGAGCAAGCGAGTCTAAAAAAAATCCCTCTCTCTCATCAAGACTATGTTATCGCGCAGACTGGCATGATAGGGATGACTTCAGTAGCAACAAAAACCAATGAAAGTAATTATTATGGCGACTCGACTGATAAAATTTTTGGGGCGACATCCGCTGAAGATTTAAAAAACCGTATAAAAGAATTTAAGAGTGAGACAAAGTCATCGCCTACAGGAATTCTAATTTCAAAATGGAAATTGGCCAATCGTGATCCAAATTATGGTTGGTGGGATTCATTGGTCAATCCTTCGATCAATATTAAAGTTTTTCGGTCAACTGATTTGCCAGTACGCTTTGAAGACAATAATATTTTATTATTTGATGTCCCTAATACCTTGTAAATTATGTGTGGTATTGTCGGTGAAATGAGATTTACAAATAAATTGATAGACAAAGCGACAATTGAGCGTATGCGAGATCGTCTTATTCATCGAGGTCCAGATGATACTGGAATTTTTATTGATCAAAACATTGGTTTTGGTTTTAGACGCTTGGCTATTCTTGATCTTTCACCTGGCGGTCATCAACCAATGCAGAGTAGTGATGGTAAAGTCACTATAGTTTTTAATGGGGAAATTTATAACTTTAAAGATCTTCGTAACCAACTTGAAGAACGCGGCTACATATTCAAATCTAAATCTGATACAGAGGTTATTTTAGCGCTTTATCAGGAATATGGGCTTGATTTCTTAGAACACCTTCGAGGGATGTTCGCTATTGCTTTATGGGACGCAATAAAGCAAAGATTAGTTTTAGCCCGAGATCGTCTGGGGAAAAAACCCTTGAAATACTATTTGGACAGCCAGGGAATTATTTTCGGCTCGGAAATTAAAGCAATTCTTAAGCACCCCCGAGTTCCTAAATACCTAGACCCAGCGGCTATACATCATTATCTTACCCTTCAATATATTCCGGCTCCTTGGACAGGGTTTTTGGGTATCAAAAAACTACCCGCCGCTCATTATGCAGTAATCGAGAGAGGGGAAATGAAAATTAAACGTTATTGGCAAATTGATTTTAGAAAGAAGGAGCAACGCTCAATCGAAGAATGGATTTTATTAATACGGCAAGAACTTGAGGATTGTGTAAAGTTGCGGATGATTAGCGATGTTCCTTTAGGAGCGTTTTTAAGTGGCGGAATTGATTCAAGTGCCGTGGTAGCGATGATGGCAAAGAATTCAGCACGCCCGGTTAAAACTTTTTCTATTGGCTTTCGCGAGGAAAAGTATAATGAATTGCCTTTTGCAAAGATGATCGCTAAGCAATTTGGGACAGAACATACGGAATTTGTCATTGAACCTCAAGCAACTGATATATTACCTAAACTAGCCATGCAGTATGATGAACCTTTTGCTGATTCATCTGCATTTGCGACTTATGTTTTATCAAAACTTACTCGTAAATATGTCACTGTAGCGCTTAATGGCGATGGTGGAGATGAAAATTTTGCAGGGTATGAAAGATATCCAATTTTTGCACTTGCCCAGCGTCTTGAAAAAATACCTAAATTCTTTCGGCATGTATTAGCTGCAGGAGCTGGTTTTTTGCGCCTTCTACACAATAACACTTTTTTAGATAGGGCAGACCGTTTTTCCAAGTCTCTACTCCAGTCATCAGCTCGTCAATATCTTGAATACATGCAATATTTTAGTGATGAATATAAACGCGCAAATTATACTGGCGAATTTATAGCAAAACTTGGATCAGTCGAAGACTCATCGGTTTGGCTGGGGCGACTGATGAATACTGCGGAAACTCAAGACTCAGTTGATCGAGCAGTCTTTACTGACATCCAAACATACCTTCCAGATGACTTATTGGTTAAAGTTGACATGGCAAGCATGGCTTGGTCACTTGAGGGCAGGTCGCCCCTTTTAGATCAACGCTTATTAGAATTAACTGCTAAAATCCCATCAAGTCTAAAAGTACGTGGCAACCAAAAAAAAGTTATTTTTCGTAAGGCTTTACGCGGTATAATTCCAGATTTAATATTGGATCGGCCCAAACGTGGGTTTAGCGTGCCAATTGATGTTTGGTTTCGAGGGGAGTTAAATGGATACATCAAAACCCACCTACTTGATGGCCGCTTTATTAAGAGGAATATATTAAGACCAGATAGTGTGCAATTACTGGTTCATAAACATACACGCGGGCGTATTAGTTATGCTTATCAACTTTGGGCCTTGCTTATGTTAGAACTTTGGTATGAACAATATTTCGACTGATAAACGACCAGTACTTTTTCATTTAGTAACTGGTTTTCAGGTTGGGGGAGCCGAAAAAATGCTCGAGCGAGTGTTACCACGGCTTACAGATTTTCATCATGTTGTTTTATCTTTAACTAAATCTGGGCCAATGGAAGATGCTTATAATAGAGTGGGGCTCGAGACAATCGTTTTAGGCTATCAGCATCCTTTAAACCTAAAGGCCTTTATTAAGTTTTTTCGTGCAGTTCATCAATATCATCCCGAAATTCTTACAACTTACCTCGTCCATGCAGATATTATTGGACGAATCTGGGGTTGGTTGACGGGTATTCCTGTTACAATTTGTTCATTGCGTGCTCGTTTTCGAGGTCGTGAATATAACTGGTTGTTAAGGTTCTCAAGGTTATTTGATTTTTTGGTCGATGGCTATCTAGCTAATTCAGAAGCGGTAAGGAGTTATTATTTGACACGATGGCATTCGCCATCAAAAAAATTTACAATTATTACAAATGGTCTGGAACCGGATGCGTATAAAATTCAGCTTTCAGAAAAGGAAAGTCAAGACTTTCGAAGTAGATTCCATATTCCTTTTGATGCTAAAATAATTGGTACGGTTTCGCAGTTACGTTCAGAAAAAAAAGTTGATAGATTAATAAAGGCTTGGCAAATAGTACATACTCAAGAACCAAAAGCTTATTGTTTGATTATAGGCGACGGGCCATTGCGTAATTCGCTTGAAAAACTTGTTCATGAATTAGGAGTTGGATCTCATATTCGTTTTTTAGGTTTACAAAATGATATTCCGGCAATTTTGCCAAACTTTGATATTTTTACACTACCTTCGGCATATGAAGGCATGTCAAATGCAATTTTGGAAGCCATGGCTTCTGGACTTCCGGTTATTGCAAATAATCTAAAAGAAAATCAAGAAGTAATAGATCCTGCGGTCGGTATACTGGTTGATACCCAAAGTCCTGAGTTATATGCGAAAAGTTTAATTTTGCTTTTAGGGCAGCCGGATCTACGCCATAGGTTAGGTCAAGTAGCCCGACAAAAAATTGCGCAACATTTTAAGCTAACAGATAAAATTAATCAGCTGAATAAATATTACTGGCAAAAAATTAAATCAAAAACATGAGTAACGATCCCTTAATTAGTATATTATTAGTTTCACATAATGCTGAAAAATTCATTTTAAAAACCTTATCAAGTTGCCTAAGTCAAACTTATAAGAATATAGAATTATTAGTGTTAGATAACGCTTCAACCGATACCACTTTAGAAATTTTGAAAAAAGTAAAAGATCCACGACTCAAAATAATCAATAGCCTTGTTAACATCGGCCCATATAAGGGTTTGAATTTGTTATTAGACCAAGCAGCAGGAGATTTTATTGCAATTCAAGACCATGACGACCTTTGGCTGCCAAAAAAGTTGTCCAAACAATTGTCGTGGCTTTCAGAAAATCCTAAAGCAATCGGGTGCGGGACGCAAACCTACTACTATTACGAAGATCGTCAATTAGCCGTGCTTTCCTCCCCTCCTGAAAAAACGCAATTCGTTGACCATACTTCGCTAATTTTTCGAAAGCCATCTTTGTGTTATAAAATAGGTCATCCTATTCCTGATGAAGCTTTTGAAGCTGATCTTCAAAAATATGGAGAGTTAGGTTGCGTGCAGCAACCTCTGACGGTTCATAGATTGCGTGCAGACGGTTACAATCTATCGATAAATAGAACCCAAGGCAATTTTCGGGCTGCACGAGCACATTGGCAATTAACAAAAGGCCGTGATTTTTTGGGTTCTTTACTTTTTATTCTTGGTGGTTTATTACCATCAAAATTTATATGGTGGCTGCGGCTGCATTTTACACTTAAAAATTCCGAGTGGCTGACCAAAGAACAATTTGAATCAAAATTTGGGTTAAGTATTTAAGAATTTTTTTACCAGCTTTATAATCCCTAAAATGCCAAGTATTTTTTATTAGGCCAAACAAAACACCAGACTCTGTCTGGTGATGGAATGGCCGCCCAGCAGGGCTCGCGAAGCGGTTCCCAAGAAGCCCCCAGCTCTGCTGGGGGGAGGTTCACTCAAAGCTTTTATTTTTCGCCTTACGAATACTAATTGAATCGTTTAGCTGGCAGTATTAGGGAAAATAATAAAGTTATACCTGGTAGATTGAAAAAGAGGGGTTATAATAGATGTTCGAATTAATGTTTAACGATTCCATTGCGGTACAACCGTGCGTACAGTATTTTTCGCCAAGGAATTAATAGAAGAAATAGATAAAAGACGTAACGTGCCAGATCTGTCGGTGGAAGCCTGCCCCTATGGTGTATATTAAGTAACTCCCTTTTGGCTTCATTAGTATGGTCATAGTACAAAAGTTCAGCTATTAAAGGGAAGGTCTTATGTCTAATGTGTGTTTCTATGTTGAACCTTTTTTTCTCTATCGGAGATAATTCCTCTGCCAAGGCTTTGATAACCTCAAGTTGACCCCGAGCGTTTTCTATAGTGCTTTTGGTCATGTTGGTCTGGTGCGTACGACAGTAACAGAGAACCTTAGGAATATGAGCAAATTTAAAACCTTTGAGCGCCACACGTAGTAACAAATCCCAATCTTCATGGAATCTACGAGATTCATAAAAATGGAGCCCAGAATCAAAAACTTGGCGTCGGAACAAAAGAGATGGGGTTGGCAAGAAGTTTCCTCGTATGAGCCTATCAAAGATCGGTGGCGTGAATGAGGTATCTTTGAATTTTAAACTTTGAGGTAGTTCGTCTGTAAAGTAGGCCACGTTACTACACACAATACTTATTGATGGATGGTCTTGAAAATATTGGACTTCACGTGAAATCTTATCCTTATGAAAAAAATCATCAGAATCTAAAAAGGAAATGAAAGATCCACGTGCTTGTTTAATCCCAACATTACGGGCACTGCTCGGGCCGGCGTTCTCCTGGAAATAATAACGGACTTGATTTGCGGAGATTAGGGGCTGTAAAACCTCCTTAGTTTCATCTGTTGAGCCATCGTCGATTATAAGGATTTCTTTGTGAGGATACGATTGCTTTAAGGCGCTTTGAACACAAGTTAGAATCAACAAAGCCCGGTTAAATGTTGGGATAATAATTGAAACTATGGGATGGTTATCGCTATCAACGATTTTTTTACAGTCTTGTAAGTAACCAATATGTTTGTATGTTAAAACTAACAAATATTCATCGCTTAAGATAGCGACTTGGGTATTTATTAAAAAGTTCGATTGCCTTTGCATAATCTTCAGGACGACCTATGTCTAACCACTCGGCCGTATTTTGGTAGCCAAAAATTGGTTTGTTTGCCAAAATCAATGCATTTATAAGTTCGGGCAAATCAAAGTATTTATTTTTAGGGATCATTCGTATAGCTTCCTTGCTAAAAATATAAATTCCCATGCTGATATTGACAAAAGTAGTTGGCTTTTCATCATACCTGATAATGCGGTATTGTTTGTCGGTTGTAATAACCCCCGATTTCTGTTTTACGGCCTCTCGATATAAACCAATTGTGGCCGCGGCTTTATGCTTTTGATGGAACTGAATCATTTTCTTAAAATTCATGGTTGTAAAAAGATCGCCATTTAAAACCACAATGATGTCGGCCAAGTTTTTTAAAAGCGAAAGTGGGCCAGCCGTACCCAGGGGTTTTGTCTCTTTACTGGTTTTAATTTTTATTCCAAATCGTTTGCCATTGCCAAAATATGATTCAATTAAATTAGCCATATGGCCTAATGTCAAAGTAATGTTTTTTACCCCATAGTATTTTAATTGTCGTAAGATAATTTCCAAAATTGGGTATTCATTGATTGGCACCAAGGGTTTTGGGATAGTGGCCGTATATGGCGCCAGGCGTGTGCCTTTTCCGCCAGCCAAGATTACTGCTTGAATTTTCATAAATTAAATATTATAAATTTCAGGTTTGTATTTGCCAATATTCTTTTTAATCCAGTCGATAGTTATTTTCAAGCCTTGTTCCAGTGAGTATTTCGGTTCCCAATCCATGTTGGATTTTGCTTTGGAGTAATCGCATAGCAATCTTTGCACCTCGCTTTTTTCTGGGCGAATTCGTTTATCTTCCGTAATTATTTCTTTATTTATACCTAGGATAGATTGAATGGTTTTTACCAGTTCACCAATGGTTATTTCCGAATTGTTGCCGATGTTTGTGGCTTGGCCAATGGTTTTTTCAGATTCCGCGCATTTGATAAAACCTTCAGCCGTATCCAGCACGAAAGTAAAATCTCGTTTGGGGCTTAAAGAGCCAAGTTTAATTTTTTCTTGGGTCAGCGCCTGGGAAATGATCGTAGGGATAATTGCACGGGCTGATTGGCGAGGGCCATAAGTATTAAATGGGCGCAGGATTGCCACGGGTAAACCAAAAGAAAGATAATAGCTTTCGGCAATTTGATCCGAAGCAATCTTACTTGCAGCGTAAGGTGATTGGCCTTGCACTGGGTGTTGTTCATTAATCGGTACTGTCAACGCCGTACCATAAGTTTCGCTGGTAGAGGTCTGAACAACTTTTTGAATTCCAAATTCTCGGCAAGCGCCTAAAACATGCGTTGAGCCGATAACATTTGTTTGGATAACATCAAGCGGATTAATATAGGAATAGGGAATTGCAATATGTGCGGCTAGGTTGAAAACCACCTCTTGAGGTTTTACGGCATTTCGAACTGAATCAGGATCCCTTAAGTCGCCCCAAAAAATTTCAATTTCTTTGAAAGTTTCTTTGGGCAGATATTCCAAAAGCCCTCTGTCAAGCCTAGAATTGTAATGTAAAAACACGCTAACCTTTGCGCTCGCGTGGACCAACTGTTCGGCTAAATGACTGCCAATAAAACCTCCGGCGCCTGTTACTAAGACTTTTTTACCTTTAAGTTTCATAATATAATAGTATCATATCTTTTTTAAAGCTCCGCTAGCATTTCATCAAAAGAGGGGATTTGTAGTTTTGCGCATAAATTTTTTATTGTAGCCAACCGTCTATCAATAGGTGATGATTTTGCCGCCTCAATATTCACCTTAGTATCGTATTTTTCCTTGAATTTTTTAACCATCTCGAATTTTGTTATTTCATTTGAAAAAATATGGTATAGACCGGTGGCGGGATAATTTTGGCGATCAGAAATTATTTTATCGCAAATTTTGCCAAATTGTTTGGTAGTAATACCATTCCAAAAATGGTTGGTAAAACCTTTTATGGTTTTTCCTTCTTGTTTTCTGAACCATTCAATAAACAGATTAAAGCCTTGAATTTCAGGTCCTATAGTCGAAGTCCGTAAGACCAGTGATTGTTTAGTCGGTTCGCCAAGGCTTCTGGTTAAACCATATGAATCTGTTGGGTTATGAGCAGAATCCTCGTTATATGGCGCGCCAGTCAGGCCATCAAAAACACAGTCAGTAGTAACATGTATTAATTTATCCTTGTAATGGTGACTTAAAATATGAGGTAAAGAGCTGTTAATAAAAAATGTCATTATCGGATCTTTGGCGATATTAGATTTAACTACGCTAGCGCAATTGATAAAAGCATCAACTGGACCAATTTCAGCAATCATCTTTTGAAAATTTATACCAACTGGTTTATCTGGAAAACCGGTAAGATAGTCTTGGTACAAGTCATCAAACTTAACTTTTACTCGCTTATGTTTTGAAGTATCACCGTAAGTTTTTTCAAGTAATGTAAGATCTTCATTATCATCACAAATGAGAATTAATCGGAATTTGTCTTTTAGAACATTATAGACCATGCTGCCAAGCATTTCTGTTGGTCCAGTAATTGCAACTGTCTTCATGAGTATTCAAATTTAAATAAAATTTCAAACACTTAAACCAAAGGGTCACCGCGTCTTTTTCTTGCAATTTTTGCTAAACCGACAATATGCCTTAAGACCTTGCTTGAAAAGTTAGTATCTTTGTAGGCTTGGGGAATATTAAACTTCACACCCTCGGCTTGTTGTTGGGTTACAATTTCAATTGACTTTAATACAATGTCCTTATCTAAACCCGTAAGGATTGTTACTCCTTCATCAAATGCTTCTGGACGCTCGGAACTATTACGAACTTGCACGGCCGGGAATCCTAAATTCGAGCATTCTTCCTGGATAGTGCCACTGTCTGAAAGCACGCAAAAAGCATTCATTTGCAGGTGAACATATTCAAAGAAACCAAAGGGTTTATGAAAATTGATAAGCTCATTGGGTTTAAATTTATGTTCGTCTAGCCGTTTTCTTGTCCGAGGGTGGGTGGTAACAATAAGTGGGAAACCGTACTTTTCCGCTACCGCATTCAATATTTCAATCAATGTTGCTAGCCGCTTTTCTGAATCAACATTTTCTTCACGATGGATACTCACTAAGAAATATTTTTTGGGTTTTAGCCTCAAAGTATCTAAAATTTTTGATTTAGCAATTGATTCCTTGTTGTGTTCAAGAATTTCAGCTAGAGGTGAGCCTGTAACAAACATCTTGCCTGGATGGATGCCTTCGCGCAAGAGGTTGAGTCGAGCATTTTCACTATAGGGGAAGTTAAGGTCGCTGATGTGATCAACAATTCTGCGATTAATTTCTTCAGGAACATTTTCGTCAAAACTCCGGTTGCCAGCTTCTAAATGAAAAATCGGGATTTTCATCCGCTTGGCCATGATAGTGGAAAGGGCGCTGTTGGTATCGCCAAGCAATAATAGGGCATCCGGCATTTCCCTTTTAAAAACCTCTTCACTTTTTTGGATAACATTCGCAATCTGGCCGCCTAAGGTATCAGACTTTATTTCCAAAAAGTAATCTGGTTTGCGGATTCCCAATTCCTCAAAAAAAACTTTATCCATTTCATAATCAAAACTTTGACCAGTATGGACCATAATATGGTTTACGAATTGATCAAGCTTGGCAAAAACTCTCGACATTCGGATAATTTCCGGCCGGGTGCCGAAAATTGTCATTACTTTTAAGTTACTTTTTTTCAAGTCCATAGGATATATTGGTTAAGTTGCTAAACTTCTTCCGGAAAGGTATCAGGGTCTTGGGGATTAAAAATTTCACTGTTCCAAACTAATAATTTCATTTCTGTTTTACCGACATTTTGGATGTTATGCGTCCAATTAATTGTCATTTCAATGACTTGAGGTTTGTCGCCAGATACCAAAAATTCTTTTCGTTTATTCGTTTCTCGATTTCTTAAGCATATTTTCCCCTGGCCTTCAATGACGCAAAATTTTTCAATTTTCCTGGTATGGTAGTGGTTGCCTCGGATTACCCCCGGTTTGGAAGTAGAATAATGGATTTGGCCGAAGTTGGGTATCTTAAAAATTTCAATTAATTTTCCCCGCGGGTCTTCTTTAATCAACAAATCTTCTGTCATATAGCAGGCTAGTTCTTAAAATTTGTTATTTCCTGCCTAACTTCCTCTAAGCTTAGGAGCAGGTCTTTTATTTCAGGCACAGTTAATTGTTTTGTGTTTGCTGAGGTATATCCAGAGCTTGTCACTGTTTCATTACCCTGACCTTTAAAAAAGTACGATTTATAATCCATGTTAGGAACTTCAGGGGCAATTCTAAAATAGTCGCCCTTATCTTCGGTCCGAAATGTTTCTTCCGAGGAAATCAAAGTCTCATGCATTTTTTCGCCTGGGCGAATGCCAATTTCTTCCATGCCTTTGTTATATTTAAAAATTTCAATCATGGCTTTGGCCAGATTTTCCACAGTACCAGCCGAGGCTTTTCTGACGTAAATATCACCGCCACTGCCATTAGTCAAGGCAAAAAGCACTAAATCAATAGACTGGTCTAATGACATCATGAACCTGGTCATTTTACCGTTGGTCATTCGTAAAGGCTTATTAGCTTTCATCAAGTCAATAAAATAGGGAATTACCGAGCCTCTGGTGTACATAACATTGCCATAACGCGTTCCACATAATATGGTTTTGTTTCTATTTTCACGAGCCGCGGCAGTCATGACTTTTTCCATCAACGCTTTAGTCATACCCATAACATTGATCGGATAAACCGCCTTATCTGTACTCAAAACCACCACGCGTTCCAAGTGGTTTTCGATTGCGGCATCGATAACATTATGCGCGGCCAAAGAATTGGTTCTAATTGCTTCTAGCGGGAAAAATTCACAATTGGGAACTTGTTTTAAAGCGGCGGCATGAAAAACATAGTTTACTCCATACATAGCATGGGAAATTGAATCTTTATCCCGGATATCACCAAGATAAAATTTTAATTTATCCGAGTTGAATTTATTGCCCATGTCGAACTGTTTTTTTTCATCACGGCTAAAGACAATTACCTTTTTAACATTTTTTGCTAGCAATTTTTTTACAACCGCGTTGCCAAAAGAACCGGTGCCGCCGGTGATAAGAATAACCTTACCCTCAATGCTACCTTTGTAGTTTTCCATAGTTTTTTGTAACAGTCAGGTAAAAAGTAATGCAATTATCGATATGTAAATCTTAACCTTTACAAGTTATGTAAGGTGAAGTTTCCAAAAAATCAATATAAATCATACCATTTTCAGTATTTCTGTCAATTTTTTAGCATTCTTTCGGGCATCATGATTTTGGCTGAAAATTCTTCGGGCATTCTGTACATAGGTTAAGGCTTGGTCGGGGTGGAGGAGGAACTCGCGAATCGTATTTGCAAGATACTGTACGTCATTTTTATCAACAACTAGACCAAGTTTTTCCTTTTTTGCATATTTACTCACGTAGGCGTAGTCTGGTGCATGAATCAGTATTGGTCGTCCGGCTGCTAAATAGTCAGTAAATTTTCCAGGGGTCGCAGTTTCAATTATATCTGGACCTTTAGTATCCCAAGCTAAAGGTAAAAAGAGTAGGGAAGCACGGCCTTGTATTTCTGGCATCTTGCTATAAGGAGCGTAAGTTAGGCGGACATTCGGGTGACGCGCTGCCTCCTCAATAATAGTTACTGGTGGGCGGTTTATATAAATAGAAATAGTTAGTGGGAGATCGGTAAGCAGGGTTGCGGCTTTCAGTAAATTAAGCAAGCTACCTTCTTGAGCCCAGGAGATATTGCCGGTAAAAATAATTTCATATGGAGGTTGCACCGTGCAGATCGTGGGTTTGGGTGGATATTTTTCGGAGAAAACAGAATTGTAAATGATCTCCATTTTTACCTTATTGCCGTACAATTTTTGGATGTGCTCAACTGTACCTTCATTATTAACAATAACTTCTTCTGCATGCGTTAATAATTCTCGTTCAAAGATACGTGCAATAAATCGGTCAATCGGTGGAAAGCAATTACCACGGTATAAATCAAAAAGATATAAGTAGTATGGTATGTGGTACTTGCGCGCGATGTAATATGTGGCAAGTAAAGATGGTCCGCTATCTGAAATTCCTAGCAGAATTGTAGGGCTTGTTCTTGAAATATTTCTAAATTCATTGATGAAATACCGAATAGTTTTGTAGTTACTTACTAAACGTATGCAGTCATGAAAAACTGGTACATTCTCTACGGGTCGGATAATCTTATGTAATAAGTCTAACTTTGCTGGTTTATCGCTTTGTCTTGCACTTAAGTTAGATGCGGTAATTTCTGCTTTTGTTAAATGAGGGTGATCAACAAAAATGTATTCACCCGAAAGCCAAGTTGATGGGTCAATGCCCGTTGCCATCATTCGCGAATCAGTCATGATTTGATATTTTTCTGGAGGAAGTTGGCAGAGTAGGTTATATAAAAGTACTGGCCCACCAATCATCGGCGGAGCCCAGCTTGAAAGAATTATAACTTTTTCATTTATTTGCGATGTCATTTTCCTTCTTTACCTTTGTCAGATGTATGCGTTTTAGAAATAATGTTCCGATAGAAGGATAATGTCTGTTGTTTAATCAAAGTACTGTCAAGTCGTTGTTTTGCTGTTTTCCAATTTTGCTTAGTCGCGTTATCAACCAAAATATCGTCATTAAGGGCTTTTCGAATAGCTTGCTCAACATCCTCTGGGTCTTCTGGTGGGACAATAAAGCCGGTAACTCCATCAATGATCCACTCATTTGCGCAGGAGGTATTTGATTGGATGGGGAATGCTCCAGTTACAAGCGCTTCTAGCATTGACACGCTAATTCCATCACTAATACTCAAGCCAAGATATACTCTTGATTTTGCAAAGTACTCAAGGAGCTTTTCGTACGGTGTACCGCAAGGAATGAACTCTACTTTACAGCCCGTGTCTTTAGCTAGCAGTTTAGCTGCAATTTCCACTGCTGAAGATTGCGCCCAAATACTTTTTTCGACAGCGTAAAGTATTATGGTGTAGTTTTGCAGTACATCAACACATCGTCTAAGTGCTTGAAGAGCAACAAGTGCGCGACCAGACCAGCCTTGATAACCTTTCACAATAATGTAGCGTCGTTGCGAAGGGCTAATGATTTCACGGAGAGGCTGAATTTTAGCTAAATCAAAACCCCCAGTTACCGGAAAACAAGGGAATGTAACACCATGAAAGCCAAATTGTTTTGCCAATGTAATATCGCGATTACACTCACACAAATAAAAAGCGCTTTGTTCAAGCACTTGCTGAATTTTTTGTTTATGTTCCGGAAGTCGACCGAAAAGATAAATATCACTACCCCAAGCGGTGAGAATCCAGGGTGGGCATAGTTGTCGAAGATATTTTTTTGCTTCTAACATAAGGTAGCCAGCAGCCTGAATTTCCATTGAGTGGATGAGGTCTGGTTTAATTTTTCGAATTAGTCGCGCTAGCTGTCGTGCGCGATAGGAAGAAAAATAATGCTTAAGAATGGTTCGAAATAACCAGGCGATGTTTTGTGAAATTACGGGTATGCCCCGTATACGTGCTTTGTTGTTATATTGTTTGCCAAAAAAGGAATGGTGCACGGTAATGTTTTGCAGCAGGGAATGAGTTGCACCAATATCATTACTTGGAAATAAATGAAGTTCCCAGCCTTGATCGGTGATATTTGAAATCCACCGTGCCGTATGAATACTTTCTGACATGCCAACAATTAATAGACGAATTTTTTTATTTTGTCTCATAAGTATAAAACTGGAGAATTCCAGGTTAAGGGAAAATGTATTTACTTATCAATTGAGATATATTCATAATCGTATAACCTTTAAATAAAAGTGAAGATAATTCAATTACCAAAAGTTAAAAATTATTATTAAACTAAATGGAATTTTAGTGATTTTGTTTTTTTTCGTCTTTAAGAACTACTTGATAAAAGTTTGCAATTTTATTTTCAATAATTTTAAAATCAAGCCGTTCAGAGGCGGTTTGCCAATTTTTTTGAGCAGCTTGATCAACCAAAGAATCGTCGGTCAGAGCACGCCGGATTGCTTGCGCGATGTTAGTTGGGTCTTCAGGGTCAATCAAAAATCCAGTCTCCCCGTCCTTAATCCACTCATCGGCACAAGCGGTCCATGATTGGATGGGGAATGACCCCATTGTTAACGCTTCGAGAAATGAAGTGCTAACCCCATCACTAATGTTCGCGCCAATCGAAATGCGAGCTTGTCCGTGCAGTTGGAGTATTTCCGTATGATCCGTGCCATTAGAAATAATCTTAATAGGCAGGCCGACTTTTTTTGATAGAAGTTCAGCAGAAATTTCCACATCAGACTGTCCAAATTCTGATTTCGAACGATCAATTGAATAAATTACGAGTGTGTAACCCTTTAGAATATTTGCACATAAATCAAGAGCTTTTAAGACAAAAAGTGAACGTCCGGTCCAACCTTGATAACCTTTAAGCATAATTAACCTACGACCAGATGTTTGTCCAGGTTGCCGTAACTTGTAAACTTGTTTTAAGTGAAAACCTCCGGTATTTGGAAAAACTGGCAATATCTTTCCTTGCAGACCCTCATTTTGAGCGAGGCATACATCCCGCTGGCATTCACAAGAGTAGTAATCACAATTTTTTAGAATATCCTTTATTTTTTGAGAATGACTAGACAACCGGCTAAAAAGATAAATGTCATTGCCCCAGTTTGTGGCGATCCATTTTGGAAAATTATCCATTAAGATTTCTTTTGCTTCCATAGTTAAATACCCGGCATGTTGAAATTCCATTGAGTGCACAATATCCGGTCGCAGTTTTTGTATTAGCTTAATTAATCGATTACGGCGGAAGTTTTTAATTCTGCTGGTAATTTGATTTTGCAAAAATCTTAAAATAGTCGAGTGGAGGACGTTAATGCCTTTAACCCGAATTGAATTATCAAGGTTCTTTTGAGGAGTGTAGATAGTATGATGAACAGTTACATTTCTAATGCGGGGATTAACATAGCCTATGTCTATACTGGGGAATAAGTGAATATCCCAATCAAGCTTTGAGAGATTTTCGATCCAGCGGGTTACATGAATGCTATTAGACATCCCAATAATTAAAAGCTTGATTTTTTTGTTATTTTCCATAAGGTCAGAAAGATAGTCGACTAAGGTTTTGGTGTTGCAGACACAAAACACCGCCCATCGGAATTTTCATGAATTAATTCCAAAGAGTATCCTAATTCCTTGAAAAAGTTACTTGCATGCAAGGCGTTAAATATAGAATGTATTTCCAATAATACGCAGGTTTTATTTTTACGGAGTGTATCGGCCGCTCCTTCTAAGACCAAATTCTCAGCACCTTCAACGTCAATCTTAATAATTAACGGTGGTTCATAAGTTACTAAAGAATTACAGAATTTATCTATAGACACTGTTTGCACCGTACTTTGTTTAAACCCCATTATTTTGTATTCTTTTTCCGTGGACGGGGTATGTGCGCCTGAAACATAACCCCCAGAACTCTGGCCGTTTTCGATATTTGAGTTAAAATGAAAAATTGTCTCGTCATTTTTGTCAGAGATAGCAAAGTCTAAAATTTTAATTCTTTGTTCTAAATCTTTATTCTTGGTTAATATTTTTTGGAAACGCTCGATATTGTGTGGATTTGGTTCAAAGGCATAAACTTTACCCTCCGACCCGACTAGCCGAGCAAAACTTAAAGCATGATATCCAATATGGGCCCCGACATCAAAAATGGTTTTCCCCTTTAAATTAAAACGTTTGAGGTAATCAAAAAAGAATTGGTCATAATTACCTTCCACAACTTCGCGTTGCCAATAACCATCATGTGGGTCAACGAATATTTCTCGGCCTTGTAATGGTCCAGACACAATCGTATGCCAAGTAGGGGAATATAAGTATGTTTTTACTTCCCGTTTTAATCGTAAAAAAATTAAAGTTTTATTAAGTATGGGGACTAGAAATGGTGGCGAAATGCTTACGATAAATGAACGGAATTTCATAAGTCAGTTAGAGTTAAAGTTGTATCGCAAAGTATTGGCCAGTCTGGGTAACGAACCAATGCTTGACTTTCTTGCTTGTCAATTAAAGTGATGTCAAGAGCATTGATAATATGATCAAAATACGGTAAACCGCCCCTTGGCCCTAAAGCCAAGTCGAAGGTTAAACCGCTAACCGTAAGGAATGGTGGACTAAACAGAAGTTTGCAGTGTATCCGTCCCTTTTTGTTTAGGGGTGGCAAATTGTGCATCTGATGAGTAAAGTTCCAAAGGGGACGTCGCATTCTGTCAAAAACAGATAGGGCGATTTCAACAGATTCTTCTTTGGGATTCTCAATTAAAATGTTTACAACAAATGGATTTCCATTATAAAGCTGCATTAAAGAACGATCATTTTCATCAGTTATCCATGATTTAATAATTTTAGGTTTGGTTTCAGAAACAATTTGCTTTGCTTCGTAACTCGTACCCGCAGAATGACTTAAGTATTGTTCAATCGCTTTTGTTGTTGGTCCGATAAATTTAATTTTTCCGTGATCTAATACGATACTGCGGTTGCAAAAAGAGGATATCGCGCTCATATTATGACTAACAAAGATTATTGTGCGTCCGTGGCTGGCAATATCCTCCATTTTGCCCAAACATTTTTTTTGAAATTCCGCATCGCCTACAGCCAATACCTCATCAACTATTAATATTTCCGGTTCTAAGTTGGCGGCGACAGCAAAGGCGAGGCGTACGTACATGCCACTGGAGTAACGTTTAACCGGAGTATCGAGAAATTTTTCAATTTCCGCAAAGGCAACAATCTCGTCAAATTTTTCCTTGATTTCTGATTGTTTCATCCCTAAAATTGCACCATTGAGAAAGATATTTTCACGGCCGGTTAATTCAGGATGAAAACCTGTTCCAACTTCAAGCAGGCTCGCTACTCGGCCACGCAACGTAACCCAGCCAGATGTTGGCGGAGTAATTTGAGAAAGAATTTTTAGAAGAGTGCTTTTGCCTGCACCATTAATACCTATAATCCCAATACATTCCTTTGGTTGAACATTAAAACTGATATCTTTAAGTGCACTAAAACATTCTTGATTGAATTTATTATGACGGTAAAAGGGTTTTGTAATTAGATTTGTTAAAGAATCACGTAAAGTGCCGTACGAAGCACGGTGAGAAATAATGTAATTTTTAGAAATATTTTTAATAGAAATAATTGGTTCGGGCATATATTTAGGCGATATCAGCAAAAAAACGTTCGGTTTTTCGGAAATAGAATAAACCGAAGATGAATAAAATACTAATAATGATTAGCGAGAAACCAAGTTCACCATAGGGGATTGAGGTTTGGTGCAGTAAAACCGCGCGGGCCGTGTCAATAATTCCAACCATTGGGTTAAGGTTTAAAATCCAGCGATACTGGTCAGGAACTAGGGAGGTTGGGTAAATGACAGGAGTTACGAAAAAAAGGGTTTGGATGACAAAGGGAAGAGCGTAACGGACATCGCGAAAACGGACATTGATTGCCGCAAGCAGTGAGCCAAGTCCTGAAGCAGCCATAAAACTCATGAGCATTAATAATGGCAAAAAAACAATTACCCACCAATTCGGAGTGAAATGGTAATAAACCATCATTCCTGCAAGGACTACAAAAGCCAATAAGAAATCAACAAGGGGAGTGATGGTTGCAGAAAATGGTAAAAGCAAGCGAGGAAAATAAATTTTTTTGACAATATTTTCGTTAGTGACCAATGAATCGCTTGAGTTGGTCAAAGCCGTAGAAAAATAGGTCCAGAATAATAATCCAGCGTATACAAAGATTGGATAGGGCGCGTCGTTTGAGCCAATACCGGCAAGCCGACCAAAGAAAAATGAAAATACCAGCATTAAAAGAAAGGGTTGGAGTATAGCCCAAATTATTCCAATAGCTGTTTGTTTATAACGAACTTTAAAATCACGCCAAGAAAATATATAGAAAAGTTCTCGAAAACGCCAAAGTTCTGGGAGGTTAAGACTAAGCCAACCCTTAGCTGGCTTTATTATGATTGTTGGCGTTTCTTTTAGTTTATCCATTTTATATTTTTTTATACCAGTCGATTGTCCGCTTCAAACCATCATTAAAATTTATTTCAGGCGCATAACCCAACAGTTTTTTGGCTTTTGAAATTTCGGCCAAAGAGTTTTTTACATCTCCGGCCCTCGTTTGGTCAAATGTCGGTTTGATTTGTTTTTTTAAGATTTTATTTATTGTGGCGACCAATTGTAAAAGCGTGATGGACTCATGACAAGCTATGTTGATTGTTTCACCCTGGCCAACTTTTTCAGAATTCATTGCTAAAATATTTGCCCTGACAACATTGTCAACATAAGTAAAATCTCGAGATTGGGTGCCATCGCCGAAGATTACAGGTTGTTTATTATTTAAAATTGAAGTAATAAATTTGGGAATTACTGCGGCATATTCTGAATTTGGATTCTGATTTGGGCCAAATACATTAAAATATCTCAAGCAAACCGTGTTCAATCCGTAAATATGGGAAATAACTTTGGCATATTCTTCACCGATTAGCTTATTCACGGCATAAGGGGAAAGCGGCATGGCTTTCATGGCTTCTCTTTTCGAAATTGTTTTTTTACTGCCATAATATTTCCTATTGCCATAAATCGATGAAGATGAAGCTAAAACAATCTTTTTTACTTTCGCATCTCGGGCGGCCAGCAAAACTCTAAAAGTTCCGTTAACATTTACATCATGCGAAGCAAACGGATTATTTATTGATCTGGGTACAGAAGGGAGCGCAGCCTGGTGAAGAATATAATCAATTCCTTTAAATATTTTTTTTAATAAAACTTGATTTCGAATGTCGCCTTTAGTAAAATTAATTTTTGATTTAAATTCTTTAATATTTTCTAAACGACCGGTTGATAAATCATCCAAGATTGTCACTTGATATTTTTGGGCCAGTAATTCACGGGCGATATTTGAACCGATAAACCCAGCACCACCTGTGATTAAAACTTTCATAGCTTGTTTTTAAATAAATTCAATTTAAGTAGATATTTTTTTGCTAAAAGAATAAAAACCGGAATTATTATGGCAACTAGAATGGCGAGTAGTATGTTTCCATAAGACAGTTTAAGGCCCAACCGATTAAATAGGTAAACAAATAATGTGTCAAAAATCATTCCTAGAATTATAGTGTTGATTATTCTTTCAGAAGATTTTATTGAACTTTTTTCAAAAAAAATCAAGCTCCAAAAAAAGCCCGATGAAGTAATCAACAATAAACTAATCAATACTTTAATAACGACCATTAATATCTTAATTATTTTTATTAATAAAAGGAGAATTAAATATAATGAAATGGCGGCAATTTGTCAAAAGAGACTTAAAATGATATTTTTAAACCGCTAATACTTTATTTTGTAGGTGAAAAAATGATCAATAAAGGGTCCATAGTTACTTTTTTTAATGCCTTTGCGACTGTAGATTTTAAGAAAATTTTTGGCGTGCTGATCGGAGAAATCTTCCAAAACGCCCTATTGTTTTATCTTTTTTTGAATTTACTAGAATATTACCAACCTGGTAGCATAACTCGATATTTTTCGCTAAAGCTCCTATTATTATTGCTCCTGGCTTCTGGCACGTTTGTCATTGCATTTCCAAAAGACTTAAACCAGGACCCCAAGCAAAAATTCAAAACCAAACATTTCGTCTATCTCTTTTTGCTATTAGTCGTTTTTAACTTATTAATTTATAATAAATTGAAAGCTTTAGGCAGCCTAGTCTGGATAATCTTAACAATTTCATTAATTTTTAGCTTATCAGCAGCGTTTTACTTAATTTGCGAAAACAGCAAAGGAAATCAAGATGATCAATTTTTTGTTTAACTTTAGAAAAAGGAAAATCAACATCAGTGCATTGATAAAGTATTCAATATTTGGCCTATTTATTTTTTTGACTTTATGGATCGTCAATGAAAACATAGCTTTTTTTGGCACTCACAATATAAAAATTTCAAATTTTCTACATTTCCCAAATTCAGTGGTTTTATCGCCTGGTTATGAAGTTGGAGTGTTTGATTCAAAAGAGGGATGGATTGCCAGGCCTTTTGGAAATAGAGCGGAATTTCAGGTTACTTTGCCCAGAGGGTTTAATTCAATGGACATGAAGGCTGAAGTTCAAATGGACACCAGCGGTACATTGATTATGGGCGCAAACTCTGCTGGTCTTGATTCGGAAAGTATTTTTGTTAATAATCCGAAGATTCTAGAAGATGGCTGGAATTCTATTTCGGTGGAAGGCGGCAAATTAATGACAAAGGATAGCTCGATTAATACAGCCGAGGATTTTTTTAACAATTTTTTCAAGTTCAAAAAAATAGTCGGAATCGGCCCCAGCCCTGAAAGTTTGGTACTGCTTCCAAAAACACTTGCTAAGCTGGGGCTGATTAGTTTAGCCATCCCTCTTCGTTCAAGCTTTAGTCTGAATATCTATTTAGATTCCAGCACAAAATATTTGAAATTTATCAAGCAGGATTTGAATTACCAGGAAGGCCCGGATAATTTAACTGTAGTCATAAGAAAAGGTAATAAGAAAATAGCTTCAAAAACTGTTCCCGATGATGAGGAATCTTATACGGGCCGCAATAAACCCCAGGATGTTTTTATTAAATTAAAGGATTTACAGCCGGGATTTTACGATATTTCCTTTAAACCCAATAATGAAGATAGTGTTGTCAGAAATCTTGAGATTTTTGGTGTCGAGCCAAGGTTATCGAGCAATCTTTTTTTAGGGCCGGCTTTAAAACCCATGGTTTTATTCACGACCTGTCAAAAAGTCGAAATTGAAGCCGTTAAAAATTTAGGATTTCAGGACTTTGTTTTTGATGGAAAAACAGTGAATTTAAATTCAGCAAAAAAGCCAATAAGCTTAAAAGCCGCAGGCAATCAGCCGGTTAACAAATTAGAATGGCGCAAAGGTGATATTTCGATTAATTCTGCCTGTGGTTTTTATCTTCAAGAGCGCGAGCCTTTTAGACAAG
>Ga0066637_10000280_pt1 | contig 30185 bp, 34 predicted proteins | sample CryGeyCG2014_020_FD_62737 | JGI IMG/M metagenome (GOLD analysis project Ga0066637, IMG submission 62737) | Groundwater microbial communities from aquifer - Crystal Geyser CG08_land_8/20/14_0.20 | ecosystem: Environmental > Aquatic > Deep subsurface > Groundwater | place: USA: Utah: Grand County...
ACAACAGTTTTTGCAGGACAAGACTTGCCACATGTCAAATTCGTCTGTTAGGTTGCAACCCTTGTGGCCTAGGCTGGTTTACCTGCACTATATACGGGTTAAACCTTGTCTTCTAGAATTCTGCCTTTGCTGTAAGGAATGAACTCTCTAATCTCCTCAATCGGCACGTTCAATACCGTTTCGCGCAGCTCTCTCGACAGTTTACGACCCAAGAACGTCAGAACACGCTTAAGTAGTTCTTTTCCCTCAATGTCTCCTGGCACGATTACAACGCAAGCGTTCGACTTAGCCCTGACAGCCTCAACTGGTCCACCGCCGATTCTGGCCCCACTCTCTTTGTCATTGATTGCGACGCCGACTGCTATCCTAAGCGGGGTGCTGCGCATCCAATTCCTTTCTCCGCGAACGGCGAATGCTCCGTGTGCAACAGACTCGCCTGAAGGCCCACCCTTGCTCAGTTGCTCGGGCTTAACCCAGTAAACATCAACACTTCCGAAACCTTCACGCCAGCCTCTCGAAAACGCAGCCCCAAACTCGGCGGCCTCACGCAGACACCGCTCGCTTGGTTTTTTCCCCTCAGTCTTAACCACGACGAACGGCGCGCCGACAATGTCAGCGTGAAAAACCACATCCTTGTCCTCAGTGTGCTTCTTGATAAGAACCTCATTGCTCGTTGCATCCTTGCCAGCCACAACCAAGAAACCGTCTGAGGAGACAAACCATCTGAACTTTTCAAACCACTCTTTATGTTTCACCTTGTGCTTGGCAAGCTCTTGCATGGCCTCAGCAGGCTTTACCTGCTCAAGCTCCTCTGCCTTATGCATTTTCTTCTCCACCTCAGCCAGCTTCCTGCGGGAACCTTCCAAAGCTGCTCTGGCACCTTCCAGCTTATGCCTAGCTTTCTTGCCTCGTTCGTAAAAAGATGCAGCATTCTCAAACAAGCTTCTTTGCAGTTCCAGACCAAAAATCAAACCTTCGACGCAGACATTGGCTATCAAACCCTTAGCATCAAGAGACTCGAAAAACACGCTTGGCTTCAATCCAGCCTTCTTCTCAGACAAGACCTCAGAAACAACGGCGTTCCAGTTTTTTCCCATCTGTTTTCCAACAGAGAATTTGTCCAACAAAGCTTGGAAGTCGCCGCTATAGGCGTAGATGGTGTCTCCGATCCTTTTGTCTCTGTCAGCCTTGGCTTCTGCCTCAGCCATTACCTTCTCTTGATCTGCAATGATCCGCTTCAGCCTCTCTGCTTCCCTCTGCAGCCGGTCAACTTCCACGCCAGCCAAAGCCTTCTCAACAGCCGTGACTCTAGCATAAAACTCGTCCAAAGCCTCGTTGAAACCGTCATAAGACTGAAGCCTGAAGCCATCATAACGCTTGAGCTTGAAAGGGACCACATCAAGAAGACTGCCGCCTTCATCAAGAACTATAGTGGGCTCCAAATCGCCAGTTTGAACACGCGAAAGCAGAACACGCAAACTATCAAAAATGCTGTCAATTTCTTTCTCGCCCAAGGCATCGCAGTGTTTGGTCTTGTCAACATCAGCTCTCAGTAAGGCTTCTTCAGCATAAACCCCGCCAACACCCAAGAAACGCGCAACCACCCTGACAACCTCAACATCGCCAAAACCCTTCAAGCCAGAACGCAACTCTCCCATACTTACTTTGAACGGGTTCTTGCCGCTTGGAGGCGGAAAAACGAAAACCTCGCCCCGAAGAATGTTGCGATCTCGCATCCGCTTATAGCTCAAGGCTTGAAGAATTCTGCCGTCTTCCCCTACGAGGATGATGTTTCCTTCACCGAAAAGCTCCAGAACAAGCCTCACCGTGCCAGCGTTGGTCTTGAAACTGAAGACCACAACCCGTTCAAACTCGTACTGCTCAACACTCGTCAACCGACTGTTCCGCAGATATTTGCGCAAGGCCATGCAAAACGCAGGCGGCGCAGGCTGTTTCTCTGAGACGTAAGAAGTCAAGTGCAAACGTCTTCCAGCCTCCATCACCAGCTGCAGTGCAGGTTTGTCTGGCTTATGCAACTTCAGCAGCAAGGTTTTCTCGTCAAGCTGGTAGACATTGTTGACACGAGAGTCCACGATACTCCGTCCAAGTTCGCGAACGACAGCCACCGCATCGAAACTCGTGAACTCCTTCTTACGCAAGGCTCTGGCACCACTTGCAAGGTATATCTAAAACACTATAAATAGACGCTCTTACTGCGCTAGCACGATCCTGCAGAACGCATATAAGTCAATTGCGGCTTAGCACCTGGTAGGACACTTGAATGGCAAAGCTTCGGTGCCTCAATTGTGGAAACGTGTTCGGCAAGAAGACCTTGACTTCTTGCGTCGGGGCAGGTGTCAGTGGTGTTGGCTTCGGCGCTGGAGCAGCAGTACTAGTATGGCCTTTTGTCCTTCGAGTCTATGCAACATGCCCAGTCTGCAAGCAGAAAGGATGGATCAAGGTCCTCCCGCCTTGGGGCAAGCACCAGTCTATGCAGAGCCAGCCTCGTCTGTCTCATTGATTCTTTTGTTCAGGGCCTATCAGTAGTGGAGAAGTCGGGAGAACGCGTGAGTAGTGAAAATGATTTGGTTATAGGCAACTTTAAATCTGATTTCAAAATATAACTTGCAAAGGCGCTGAAGCATCATGAAACCTTTGGAAACAGTCTACTGGCTTAGACTTGGCTTAGGCATAGCTGCAGCCCTCATATGTATGGGCTACGGACTGGCAGTAAACGGAATAAGCAGAACAGATTTCCCGTTCACAACCTTCATGAACAGCATGTCCCTAGCGATTCTGACCTACCTCGGGTCCTATTTCGTGATAAAACGGCGCTTCTTGACCAGAGTGGAAAAAACAACAAAGCTGTTCACAACGGGAATCGGCATCTACTTCATCTCGTGGATAGTGTTCTGGGTCCTAATCTACACCGCACTCGCAGTCTAGTCTTCTTCCTCTTTCAGAAAATTCTCCATAGTTACCTGACTCTTGTCACTCTTCAAAGTCTGAATCCTGCCATTCTCAGACATCGCACCGTTCGCGTTCGGAAGACTCGCAACATCAATCCTGCTCAACACTCGCATGCAATCAGCCCAAGCTGAGAAAAACCCGCGGTCAAACTCTCCATGAAGCCCATTTCTCATGTGCTCCAAAAACTCCCGCCTGTAGGCATGCAACGCCGCCTTGTCGCCCAAGTCAAGTTTCGGAAAGAAAGCATACGCATCGCCGTTTGTTTTCCTTGAAAGCAACATGCCGTACAAGGCTCTGAAATACCCGCGGTTCCACTCTGTCTTATGCATTTTCTGCTTGAGCTTCTCCAGCTCTCGTTCGGCTTCAGTAAACTGTCTATTAACCAGCAGCTGGAAGAACCGAGTCACCAAAGCTTGCGGAATAGGCATGATTAATGACCACGAGGCTTTTTGTCCTGTTTCTCCTCTTCGGAAACATCCTCTATACCGTTCTCTGTTACTTTAAATATTTCCTCTCCCTCTGGCAGATACGGACTTGAAACCAGCCTCGCAATCCGCACCGGACCATGCGCAGCCCTGCGCAGATAGACCCGCGTGTGGCTCGTGTGCCCGACGATGTGCCCCCCAATGGGATAAACAGCGTCGCCGAAAAACACGTCAGGCTTAGCCATAACCTGATTCGTCACCACCGCCACAGCGTTGAACGCTCTAGCCAAGCCGATGAGCTTGTGCATGTGCTTGTTCAGCCTCTGCTGTCTTGGAGCCAACATCTCGCGCCCAATGTACTCGCTTCTGAAATGCGCCGTCAAAGAATCAACAATTATCAATTTCACATTGTTCTCCTTAATGACCTGGTCAGCGTTGTCCAGCAGAAACATCTGATGGTCAGAAGTGTACGCCTCAGCGTAGATGATGTTCTTGGCAACCTGCTCAGGGTCCAAGCCCAGGTGCCTAGACATTTGCACAATCCGCTCAGTCCTGAAAGTATTCTCACTATCCACATACAACGCCGCACCGTTAAGCCCGCCGCGTTCAGGAGGCAACTGCACATTCACGCACAGCTGATGGCAAATCTGACTCTTCCCAGTGCCATACTCGCCGTAAAACTCCGTTATAGTCTGCGTTTCCAACCCGCCGTCAAGAAGCGCATCAATCACCTTGCTCCCACTCGTCAAACGCAAGACACTCTTACGCATCTTAAGCAGCTCATCAGCCCTGATAAATGAAACACCAATATTGGAACGCGCCTCCTCAATAATCGAAAAAGCCTTCTTCTCACTTATCCCAGCAGGCTCCAACTCTCGCGCAGTGGCCATCGCCAAAGACTCAATAGTGCGAAAACTCATCTCCTTCAGCTTCTGAGCAGTAGCCGGACCAACTCCTGGAAGATCCTCCAAAAACTCGTACTTCTTCTTAATCGGTTGCGTGTCCTCTTTCACTTCATCCTCAGCCATCGAACATCCCCCTCTTCACAATCCATCTGAAACAGTTGAGGAAAGCCATATTTAAAACACGCGAAGCACAAAAGCCGTCTGTCTATGGAGAGATAAGTTAAAGTGATTAACATCATTTCATGAATAACATAAGGCAAGATATAAGTACACGGTTTTTCCATAAAACTGACCACTTGAGAGGGAAAGGAATTTGGAAGCAGCAAAGAAATTGGAAGAAGTCGCGTTCAACATTCTGAAACAGGCTGTCATTTACTTGCCTGACGACGTCAGGGAAGCGTTGAAAAAGGCTTACGCTGAGGAAACAAGCGCCACGGGCAAAACACAGCTTAAGGCAATCCTGGACAACATTGAACTTGCCGAAAAATACCAAGCTCCAGTCTGCCAAGACACGGGCACAATAATATTCTACATCAAAGCCGGAGCAAAAGCCAAAAACCTCGACAAGGTCGAAGAAGCAATAACGAGCGCAACGCGCAGAGCCACAAAAGAAGTTCCGCTCAGACCGAACGCCGTGGATCCGTTCACTGGAAAGAACAGCGGAGACAACACTGGAAAATACATACCATACACAAACTGGGAAATCGTGCCCGGCGAAACCTTGGAAATGACAGTGATGACGAAGGGTGGAGGCTCGGAAAACGTCTGCGTAGGCGGAATGATCGTCCCAGGAGAGGGAATAAAGGGACTGAAGAAATTCGTCATCGACGCCGTGGTAAAAGCCGGCGCACAACCATGCCCACCGAACATTCTGGGCATTGCAATGGGAGGCGGAGCAGACATATCAATGAAACTTGCAAAGAAAGCATTACTGAAACCTTTGACGGAGCATAACCCAGACCCTGAAATCGCGAAACTAGAAAGGGAAATATTTGAGGCGGCAAACATGACAGGAATCGGTCCCATGGGACTTGGCGGAAAAACAACTGTTCTCGGCGTTCACATAGACTACGCCTACAGGCATCCAGCATCATTTCCCGCGGCAGTGGCTTTCAACTGCTGGGCAGCGAGAAGAGCCACAGCGCGAATCAACGCCGACGGAACAGTTGATTACCTAACGCATAAACTGAAATGGTGAGGTGAAGAATGATGGCAATATACAAACTCAAAACCCCCATCTCAGAGGAAGACGTTCGCAAGCTCAAGGTCAACGACGTGCTTTATGTGTCTGGAACGATAGTGACCGCGAGAGACCAAGCTCACAGAAGAGCTCTGGAATTCTTCAAAGAAGCAAAACCTCTGCCAGTAAACCTTGAAGGCCTAGCCGTTTTTCACTGCGGCCCAGTGGTAAGCAAGGAACGAGACAAGTGGATCGCCGTAGCTGCTGGCCCGACGACAAGCACGAGGATGGACATTTTCGAAGATGAATTCATCAAGGACTTCAAGGTTCGCGTGGTCATCGGTAAAGGCGGAATGGGCAAGAAGACAACGGATGCCATGGCCAAGTACGGCGCTGTTTACGGAGCCTTCACGGGTGGAGCCGCAATATTGGCTGCGAAGGCAATCAAGAGCGTCAAGAGCGTTGAGTGGCTGGATTTGGGAACGCCTGAGGCCATGTGGATTTTCGAGGTTGAAGAGTTCGGCCCATTGGCAATCGCAATTGACTCGCATGGAAACAATATTTTCATGGACGTAGCCAAGAGCGTCGAGGAGAACAAGCAGAAGATCTATCAGAAACTTGGCATAACGCCATAGTTTCAACCACTTTTTTCTGATTTGTTTTTGCATTTCATTTTTTTGATAACTAGTTTCGATTCGGTTTAGTATGTCAGAAGATTTAATATGACTTAGCCTCTTTTAGCAGCGTGGGACCTTAAGTATGTTCAAGAACTTTAGAGACAAGATAGCCCTTTCGGGAATCACGGTGCTGATGATAGGCATAGTCTTGTTGATATTCACTTTCGTGAGTGCCTACGGATTTCTCACGGCGGGCTTAGCGATAATTGCTTCTGAAGACTTGGTGCGAACTTTCGGCGAGGCACTGGCTCCACTGATTGCAACTTGCATACGCATAATGTACCTTGGAGTGATGGGTTGGATAGGTTCACTCATCACCATAAGAGGAGTAACCATAATCGCCCACACGCCCCAACCTGTACCAGTCATGCAGCAGAAAGAGCCCATGCCCGAGCCGAAACCACAACCGCAGCCACAACAGCCACAGCCACAGAAGCCAAAAGTTGAGAAGCCAAAGGCAGAGAAGCCTAAGGAAGAGAAACCGAAAGAAGAGAAGCCGAAGGAAGTACCCATGCCACCTGAACCAGAAATCATGGTGATACCCCCAGAACCAGTCACACAGAAGCAACCGCAAACACCGCAAAAACAACAGCCACAGAACAATTCATCGCCTCCACCATCCAACAACCAAGACTGATTGCAAACTGTCGGAAAAGGGTGCGTCCATGAGAATACCGATTCGAATGATAGGCATAGCCACGACATTTTTCTGGATCTTCCTAATCGCCTTCGCCGTTACGGCAGTGTATTCTCTTAAGGACGTGCAGTTCGATTTCGGCGAACCACAAACGGGAACCACCGCGGACAACAGACTCTTCTTTTCCATGCCGATAAAAATTTTCAACAGAGGCTTCTACGACATCGGCTACTTCAACGTAACCTCCCAGATCACAAGTGGAGATGGCGCAATTGTCGCGAGCGGAACAACCTTTGTGCCTGTCATAAGGAAAGGCGAGGAGATAACCACGTCTCACATGGTTACTGTGAGCATTGGTGATTTGTTGCAAAGTAACAGGAATTATTTGTTTAACAACACGGAGCTGAGAATCTGCGAGTCAGTGGGCATGAGGGTGGCGGAGATGATTCCTGTTCAAGCCTCAACCAACTTTTCTGTGCCTTGGGGTGCTCCGCTCTACGGTTTTGCGTTGGGAGCGCCTGAATACTCAACGTACAATGTCACTCATCTCAGAGTTGTTGTTCCAGTAAGTTTCGAGAACCACTCATTCTTCGACTTAGCGGGCACCGTTCAGCTGCGCATGTTCAACAGCACAGGAGTGTATGCAGGCTTTGGGCAGACATCAGTAGGGGCTCGTCAAGGTTCCTCTTACGATGGTCTTGTTGAGTTTTACGTTGGAGCATCAGGACTTACTCGAAGCGGGAGTTTCGAAGTTTCTTTCCTCTCTTCTGTTTTCAACTACGGACCTTGGGTGATTCCTTATGGCTAACACGAACACCGGTTTCAAGAAGAATCTCCGAGGCATCGTGTTCAGAGCCTTGAAGGCGGCAATCAAGGGAATCCTCTTTTACATTATCTACTTTGTCCTCTCGCAGTTGCTTGCCCCAGTTTCAACGTTGGTTCCTAGTCTTCAGCAGATGATCGAAACTTTCTTCATAGCATACATAGTACTAATGATTGTCGGAGACCTCACTTCAGGCACCATCTATCAACACTTCTTCAACGCCGCTAAAGCACTGTTCGTGATTGGATACTTGCTCTTCTCCTTGAGGGGAGGAGTATTCGGCGCATCCTTCGAAAACGTAAGCTTAATGGTGGACTTGCGTCTGTTTCTAGTCATCGCTGTGCTTTTGAGCTTGTTGGGACTTGCGAAAACGGTGCTACAAGCGATAAACTACATGACTGAAAAAGCAGAGATTACACCAATCTGACCATTCCGTCTTTTTCTCGAAGAATTGCGGCTGACTATGTGAAATGCTTCGCTAGGCTCATTCTTCTCTCCTTTCTGGTTCTTTCACTAGCGCAAGTGCTAGCAGAAATGAGGGCAAGACTGTTACTGCCGCGATCACGAATGGTGCCTGAGGAGAGACGTGCTCATACAAATATCCGCCCAGTAGACTGCCAGTGGCCATGATTATGTAGTTGGCGAAGTTGATGAAGCCGTTTACTTTTCCTCGTTGCTCTTTGGGAGTCAAGTCAGTTTGCAGTGCTCCGAAAGATGCGGTCAACATTACTTGTCCTGCGCCCACGAGGATGAGCGATGCAGCAACTTTCGCCAGGTCTGCGTACACGAAGACCCACATTGCCAGTCCGAAAATCAGCATTGACGCCAGAAGAGGTATTTTCCTTTTTGCTTTGTCCACAAGCTTGCCTACTGGTATGGCCAGGATTATGGTGGTTATAGGCACGATGGCAACGGTGAAGGCCCACACTACCTCGTCTATACGGAGCACTCTTGTGGCGTAGACGACTGTAAGGAGGTTGGTCGCTGAGAATCCAAAGATCGTTATAGAGAAGGATAAGAACAGGTAGAGCATCGATTTGGGCAGTTTTCTCCATACGCTGAAGCTTTCTTTCAGAGCTGCCGGATAGCTGTGTATTATCTCTTTCAGGTGCGGTTTGGAGGTGTTTACGACGGTTTCTTTCAAGAAGAAGAATCTGAGAAATGCTGCAGCCAGAAAGAGGACTACAACGATGGCGTACGCTATTCTCATGCCATCGACTAGGCCGAAGTGGGCACGCAGCAGACCAGCGACGGCTGGGCTTGGTGTCGTGGAAGCGCTTGCTATGAGCATGACTATGCTGAATCCCATTCCTCTTCTTTCGGCGGGTAGCGAGTCAGACACCATTGCGTTCAAGGCTGGCTGATAAGTCGAGTTAAATATGCCCATCAGCACTACACCGATGAGCAGAAAGTGCCATGAGGGTGCGATTCCATAAAGAATGAAACTGAGGGCTACGCCGAAGGTCATTGTTGAGATGAGCCATTTTCTTCCGTATTTGTCTGCCAAGTAGCCGCCTGGAAACTGCATTGAAGCCAATGCCAAGAATTGGGAGAGGCCTATTACGCCTAGGATGGTCTCAGTGGCACCAAGTCCGAGCACGTAGAGTCCGAAGTAGGTGGCTGGCAGTTCGCTGGCGAAATCCACGATTATCCAGCTGACTATCAAGACTGCATAGTTGCCCTTTATGAATGAGAATTCTCCTCTCAACTTTTCTGTGAGCTTCATCTTTCTCCCTTGCCAACATCAACGCTCACCATGCAAGCCTACGAGGTCCTACACGATGTTGCTTTTAACTCTAACCGAACACAAGGCACACATTACTTTCTTTCAATCAGCTCTATCAGAGTCCCGTCAGGGTCTTCAATGAAAGCTATGAGTGGGCCAGTGGGACCGAGTTTGAATGGCTCGTCTGTGATTGTGATTTTTTCCTTTCGCAGTTTGGAAATGGTTTGTTCCATGTTTTTGACCTCAAAGGCGATGTGGTCGAACAGTCGGTCCTCGTAGTCGGCTTGGATGAACTCCTTCTGTTTCTTGTAGAAAGTGAGTTCGAGTTTTGCTCCCTTGTCTTCGGGGTCGTGCAGGAAAGCGATTTCAGCGTTGTTCTGAGGTATTTCTCGCCTGCTTAGGAGGCTGAGCCCCATTAGTCTGGTGTAGAAGTCGATGGACCTGTCCATGTTGCTTGTCCGAATGCTGGTGTGAGTAAACATGATTCCATTCACCTACACTCCTTTTTGCATTTATTCTCGTATATAGAAGCGACGGTCGTTCTCCGATGCGCGAGGGAGTTCTGCTTATTTTGCCAAGAAGAACAAGAAACGATTCTTCTACAACTTTTTTGTCATTACGTAGGCGTCTTCACCGTCTGCATAATACCCTTTAATCGTGCGAGTGACTTGGAATCCCAACTTCTTGTACAGGTTGACTGCAGGAGTGTTAGTCGCCCTGACCTCCAGATAACATTGCTTCGCATTGTACACAAGCATGTTTTCCATAGCCTTATTGACCAGGGCTTCACCTATGTGCTTACGCCTGTACGAGAGCATCACCGCCACAGAAACAACGTGCCCCTTCTTGATCAGCCCGCTGAAACCCAGATTTGACAAGCCAACCTCGATGCGGCACATCATGTAACCGACAACCTTCCCGTCTTCCTCAGCGACGACAAAAGTCTCGGGAAACCTACGATACAAATCCACAAAAAAGAAATCCGTGTAATTCTCAGGCAGGCACTCGCGGTTGATTCTAGTGACGCTTTCCAAATCACTCGTAGTGAATTTCCGCAGACTAAACGTGTTCTGCAAACGTCTTCGTCTCCATTCAGTCCATATGCATAGTTCCAGACAGCTTAATCACTTTTCCCATTTTAACCGCTCGGCGAAACAACCTGCTCCTCGACAACCTTAACCTCTGGCAAAGTAAAGTTCCCATAAGGCATCGCCCAAACCTTGCCAGCCTTGCCAACGATGTTGAAAGCCTCATTCAAGGCATCGTTCACCGCCCTCGCCGTCTTAACCTTGAAAACGTTAGAAGCGTAATAGTCAGGCATAGAAGAAACCAAGATGATCTGAGCTTTCTGCAAAGCCTTCAACAAGTAATACGCCTTATGCCCGCCCAACACAAAATTGCGCTTGACCTCCCTTTCAACAGCCTTCAACTCGCCGAACCTGACCATCCAATCATAAAACACCTCATTCCCGTGGCCTTCAAGGCACTCAGCCACCAAAATTATCACACCGCCACGCTTAACCACATCAATGGCGTTGTCTACGCCCTTGTAAGCTTGAAAAAGGTTCACGTCCGCCGGCTCACCGCCTGAACTTACCACAACAATGTCTGCCCTGCGGTCCACCGTCACACGATACATCTCGTCAACGGCCTTGACACCTTCCATGAACGCCTGCTCCAAATCACCCGCAAAAGCCTTCACAACCTCACCCTTGCCGTTAGTGACAACGTTCAAAATGAAATCCACCTTCGCAAGCCTAGCAGCTTCAACCATGTCCTCATGCACAGGGTTCCCATCCAAGACGCCGGTTCTAGCGTTTGCATCTAAAAGCATGGCATGATTGTGCTTTATGGTTTCCTCGCCTGAAACGCCTGGCAAAACGCTCTTTCTTCCTCCACCGTAACCTGCATAATAATGGAAACACACGTCTCCAGTCAAAATCCTCACGTCTGCCTCAGCGAAAACACGGTTCAGAAACACATTAGTCCCATGTTTGTTAGTCGTGCCAACATAGACCAAGTCCGCTGCCTTGCAATCATGACTCACCGTCTTCACATGGCTGAACACGCTTTCTCCCAACAGCCTTACAGCTTCATCTCTTGTCACAGCCCTGTGTGTTCCGCAACCAAAAATAACCGTCACATTTTCATCCTTGACACCAGCCCTGTTCAACTCATCCAGTATGGCCTGAACCATCAAATCGCTCGGCGCAGGTCTAGTCGCGTCATCCACAACGACTGCAATCTTGTGTTCCGGCCTGACAATTTCGCCCAGTTTCTTGGAATCGATAGGCTCCCTTATGGCTCTTTCAACCTCAGCCTTAGCATCTGGCACGGCAGGCTTCTCCCTCGGCTCGATTGAGCCTAGGAAGTTTCTTGTTGGGACTCTCAAGCAGACCTCGGTCTTTCCGTAAGGAAGCCAAACGTCAACCATGATGCACCACTTGAATATGAAGACACATGGGCGGAAACTTTTAAGCCTTATCGAAGAGGGCTCCGTTAACTCTTAGGGTTTAGCGTAAAAAAGGTTGAGTGTTAACAAAGCTAGGTTTTATGCTTGGTTTACATCACGGAGTTCCATATATTCATCGAGTATGTGCCAGGGACTATATAGCTCATAAACGCTGATGCGATTGTCGTGTTGAACTCTTTGTTGCTCCATCCTATTCATAACCTTTTCAAGGTCCGCCAAGTTCTCAAGCTCCCAATTCGACATATCCACCAATGTTGCCGCCAATCATTTGAGCGAACATTTTCCATGATCCCAGCTCTCTAGGCCTCTGCGGGTTCTTTTCTTTCCATGCGACGAACTTTCCGAGTGCCATGAACCCATCTTGCTTCTCTAGTTTGACAACGTATGTTTCTACCATGAAAACAGCCATTATCACCCTCTTTTCGTCTATTACGTCATTTCAAGTCGCATAAACGATTCAAGAAAAATCTCCCATCATTCAAGTCCCGAAGAGTTAACATAACCTTGAAGAAACGCCGGGTCAAAATAGGAGAAAAGCTTGCACAGCTAGGGCTTGAACTTAGCGGAAGTTCTTTAAGACCCAGAAATAGTACTTATCCAATGTGAGGAAACAGGTATGTCAATCGAGAAGAAGCCTCAAAAAAACGAAATCCTCTTTGTATGGTTTAACAGATACGCTGGAGTGACGATCAAAACGCCGTCAAAAACGCTGGTCATCGATCCCGTGGATGTCAAACCTCGCAACTTCCAAAACATCGACGCAGTTCTGATCACCCACGAACACTACGACCACCTAGACCAAGCTCTGGTGGCAGAAATCCACAAGCTCACCCAATGCACGGTAATAGCAGACCCAACGTCATTCAGAAGACTGAGAAATACTATTCCGCAAGACAAGCTCCAAGAAGCTCAACAAGAGTCCGAAATCAAACTTGACGACGTCACTGTGAAAGCAGAAAAATCCAACCATCCGCCAGCTGCCACACCCTTATCCTTCATAATAACAAGCGAAGACGGAGTGAAAGTCTTCCACACCTCAGACAGCCTACCATACCCCGAAATGGCAGCCATGGGTGAAAGAGAAAAACTCGACGTTGTCTTCTGCACCATCGGAATAGCCCCAGGCGCTTCACCCGAAGCAGGAGTGGAAATAGCAAAACTAACCAAACCCAAAGTCGCTGTCCCCTATCACACTGGCTCAGCAGCAGACCAGAAAAGATTCGCAGAACTCCTGAAGAAGGAACTACCGAAAACACACTGCCTGATACCTGAAGTGGGCAAAATCTACGAAGTTTCAAAAAGAGGGTGAAAAACTGCCGAAACAAAAGGGCAACGAAGCCCCCAAACGCGAAATCTGCAAAATCCTCAACAAAATAGGCGCTCTGCAATTCGGAGCCTTCAAACTCACAAGTGGAAAAATAAGCCCCTACTACATTGACCTGCGCATCGTTCCAAGCTTTCCAGACGTCTTCCAAAAAATCTGCGATTTTTACGTCAGCTTCATCAAAGACGAAATAGGAGTCAAAAGCTTCGAAAGAGTAGCGGGAATCCCAGTTGCAGGCATACCCTTCACGTCAATAATTGCGTGCGAATTGAAAAAGCCGTTTCTGTACATCCGCAAAGGCGTGCCCCTTCACGGAAGGCAGAGAAGAATAGAAGGAATTCTAGCACCTGGTAACCGCATCTTACTGGTTGACGACTTGGTTACGACTGGCTTGTCTCTGATAAAAGCCGCGAAGGCCATAACCGCTGAAGGCGGAGTTGTAACTGACGCTGTGGTGCTCATAGACCGCCAAGAAGGCGGCAAACAAAAGCTTCAAAAAGACGGCATAAAACTTCACGCCGTGCTGAACATCACGGAAATAGCCAGCAACTTGCACGAGATAGGAACAATAGACGAGGAACAGCTGAAAACCATTTTGAAACAGGTCAAAAAAGAATAGAAAAACCAAACGTAATGAAGAAAGCACAGGGCTTATTCGTAGAATATGAGGGCCTGATCCTCAAGTATCCCATGAAGCTTGTGCACCGCATCGTAAACATCCTGCTCCTTCTTCGCTCCAGTGCAGACAAGTTTCCCGCTCGCGAACAGCAGCATGACCACTTTGGGCTCATCCATTCTGTAAATCAAGCCTGGAAACTGCTCAGGCTCGTACATCGTTTTCACAAGAGTGTAGGTTGCCTTTTCCAAGTCTATCATCCCGCCTAGGCTTGCGGAAGCAACGATGTTCTGAATCTTTAACTCCGGCTTGCTGATGATAATTATACCGCCCTTCTTCAACTCCTTAGTGACCTTCATAACTGCTCTGCGCGCTTCCTTCTCCGACTTGGCACCCGTGCAAACCATCTTTCCAGAATTGGAAAATAAAGTCGCCGTCTTCGGCCTCTTAAGCCTAAACACCAATCCTGGAAACTGCTCAGGCCGATACTCCACGCCTGGATAACCTTTCACGACAGCGTTCAAGTCAACCTTCTGATTTAAAGTCGCGGAAGCAACCACGTTTTGAATGGTAATTATGGCCTTGCTCTTCAGCATGAAACGCCACTTCTTAGTAGTGGAGTGTTTAAATACCCTTTATAAAGGCTTAGGTTTCGGAAGACTTTTCGGCGTTCTGCTGCAGCTTAGCCTCGGTCTTCTCCTTTCCTGCTCTTGAAACAGCAAACTCGACAATCAGCCACACACCAAGCATGATCACTGCGGCGAGAACAAGGACTCGCAAGAACTTCCTCACACATGCCTTCAGAAACCTTGCCAGGCGCGGTCTAGGCGATCGAAGGCCCATGCTTTAGAATAGCCTTTCTGTTCATATGGGTTTTAAGCTTTCATTCCGGACCGTTTCTCTCTTCCTTTTCCTTATGAATCTCGCCAGTTCCCAGATGTCAAAAACGAGGAGAACGACGATTGCGGCTTGGGCCCATGAAAATGTCGTAACGCCTAGTCGCGTGGCCTCATGTATGCCGTCACTTGCAACGCAATTGATCGTGTTGATCGTGTAGGTCAGGAAGCCCTGAGAGAGGAGAATCCCTGTAATATTGTTGTGGCTCTGCTTGAAACTTTCATGGAATTGTATGTCGGTGTACATGCCGCGAATGGTCACATTTTCAGGTGGTTGGGCGCCCACTTGCCAGAACGTCAAAGCACCTATCAAACTGAAAACTGCAATGCTTATGAGGAGACCGTTCAGAACTAGTACGTAAATCATTCTGAGGGTTATTTTTCCAAACAGTTTTCTTTCTTCTTTAGGCTTGTTCTCATTTCCGCTTGTGAAGGGAAACATCAAGATAATAACAGCTATGATGATTATCAGAACAATTAACAGGTACGAATTTCCCATGGAGTGGGTGAACAGGGAAAAGTTGCCTACATACGGGATTCTTCCCACTACCTTGCCAATATAGTAGTCTTGGGAAAACGTCTCTTCGGCAGACGGGTTGTTGTTGTCTCCATGCGTGTAAAACCAATAGACGCCGTCTCTGAGCTCCATCCTGACGGCTCTGTGAACTATCAACTCCTCTGGGCGGCTAGGACTTCTGAAGACGATTATGTCTCCTGTCATGTACTGCGCGTTGATCTGCTGCGGCGGCGTTCCCTGGACTATTATCAGGTCGCCCACGTTCAGTGTTGGCAACATGCTTCCAGAAGCCACAGCAAGCGCCGGATAAGGCGTGTTCAATGCCGCTTGTATGCCAAACCAAAATCCAAACACTATTATCACTACTAAGGCAACAGACACTACTGTCTGGAAATACTCGTTTCTCCATAATTGTTTGAGCGTTGCAGTTGCCAACATACTGCCTTCTTTTACGATGAAGCGTTCTTGTTGAATAATGCAGTTGTGCTTTAAAGCTTAACGTTTTTGAAAGTAAAAAATAGGGGGAAGGAGGGGATAAGCCTGAAGGTCGCCAGCGTTCTTGGGCGTCTAAATCTTCTTCTTGCTTAGGACTTCTCGGAACGCCTTCTTGCACTTTGGACAGTCAAAGAGACCGATTTCTAACTGAATTCTCTTTCCAGCCTTGTCTGGGCGTCCAGCCATTGTCCACTTCTTCCTAGGCGCGTTCACGACGGTTCCGCATTTTGGACACTTAGCCATTTAATTTCCTCCAATATGTTCGTATCCATGGTTTCTGATGATGATAGATAAATAATTTTCCATTGTTTTCGAATAGAAAATCTGTTTCCCAACATCGGGTTTAGACATTTTCTTGCAAAGAAAACAAGTGGTTCTGCAGAAACTTTTGAGCTAAAGCCTTAAAATGCCTACATAACCCGCATGGAAAAGGCCATGGAAGAGGGGTTGGCGCTGTTTTCCGTTCAACATGCATCCAAACTCGGTGCAAATCATGTTGATGCAGGGCTTGAAGGCCATTATGACGGGCTTATAACCGTTGCGGACGGCAAGGTTCAACATGGAGTCATCAACCGCAGGCGAGGAATGGGCATCAGAGCATCAGTCAATGGTGCATGAGACTTTCAATCAATAACAGATTTAACAAAAAAAGGTATTAAGCGAACCGCGAAAATTGCGTTCAAAGCGTCAAAAGCATCAAACAACCATGGACCATTGCTAGCCAAGCTTGCATCTACATGGGCTTACGAGACTTGTTGCAGGACAAGGGTCAAGGCGGACATCGAAAACATCACTTTTGAGGATAAGAAGAGAACTTGTTCAGCATGCTTCAGAACGTTGAAGCAGTCTCCGATAAGCTCATTATAGCTGGAGGCTACTGAAGCTACTACCCTGCTCCAGCATCATCGACAAAAGCCCATGTCACGCCGATGGACTGACCTTCTTTCATTCTTCTGTCGATTTCAAAGATTCGAACACACGAGGTCTCCCAAATGCTTTTACCTACGGTTTTGTGCTTATTCCGTGAGCACTGGGGTCCAGCTAATCGTGAAAGATTCTTCAGAAAATGCTTTTGGGCTACTTGTTAAGCCTGTTCGAAGGCTTGTTGAGCAGAGAGGGTTCCCGAAGCCGTCTGAGCCGCAGGAGAAAACCATACCCAAGATTCTTGAAGGCAAAAACGTTCTCCTGATCTCACCTACTGCTACAGGCAAGACTGAAGCTGCTTTTCTGCCTGTTTTGAGCATGCTTCTGCATGGGCAGCAAGGAGTACCAGGCATAAAGGTTCTGTATATTACTCCGTTGCGGGCTTTGAACCGGGACATGCTTGAGCGGCTTGAGTGGTGGTGTAACAATCTTGACATCAAGTTGGCCGTCAGGCATGGAGACACTGAAACTAAGGAGCGGGTACGCCAGTCAAGAAGCCCGCCTGATATTCTGATTACGACTCCCGAGACGTTGCAGGCCATCCTGTCCGGTTGGATTATGCGTCAACATCTGCAACAGGTGCGTTGGGTCATCATTGACGAGGTGCATGAAATGGCCGGCAGCAAGCGTGGGAGTCAGCTTGCGTTGGCTTTGGAAAGACTCAGGAGCATGATTGGCCGCGACTTCCAACTGATAGGTTTGTCCGCCACCATCGGAAGTCCTGACAAGGTTGCGCAGTTTCTAGTTGGAAACGGTCGCGAAGTTGAAATCGTGCGCGTTCCAGTTGCGAGAATGATGCGGCTTAAAATCGTCTATCCGACTCCTGACGATGAAGATGTTCGGCTTTCTTTGCAGCTTTACACGCATCCTGAAGTTGCGGCTAGACTGCGGATTATTCGCGATTACATCAGCAAACACAAGTCCGTACTCCTATTCACTAACACCCGCGCAGTTTCCGAAGTATTGGCGAGCAGGTTTAAGGTTTGGGACATTGATTTCCCAGTTTCCATACATCACGGTTCACTTGCAAAGCCCTCCCGCATAGCCGCTGAGAGGGGGTTGAAAAGCGGTGAGTTGAAGGGGCTTGTCTGCACAAGTTCACTTGAGCTCGGCATCGACGTGGGCAGCATTGACTTGGTTATCCAGTACATGAGTCCTAGGCAGGCGACAAGGCTTATTCAACGTGTCGGCAGGAGTGGTCACCGCATTGGGCGCATTGCTGAAGGGATAATCGTGGCGCTTGATTCTGACGATGCGTTGGAGGCTTTGGCCATCGCGAAGAAAGCGTTGAACGAGGACTTGGAGCCTGTGCAGATTCCGCCCAAACCCTATGATGTTTTGTCACATCAGATTGCGGGTTTGCTCATCAAGAACAGGAAGCTTGAGTTTAACGTCATTCTGGACCTGTTCAGGAAGGCCTATCCCTACGAGGATTTGACGTTGGATGATGTTGAGAAAATCCTGAAGTACATGCATCAACGCTTTCCGCGTTTCGCGTGGGTTTCCTTCGAGGACAAGATTGTTCTGAAGCCTCGGCAATCGAAAGCGCTGTTTGAGTATTACTTCAGCAATCTGTCGATGATTCCTGAAGAGAAACAGTTTCTCGTGGTTGACGAGTCAAGCAACTCCGCTGTGGGAGTTCTGGACGAGGCGTTCATGGCGGAATACGGCAAACCTGGAACAAAATTCATCATCAGAGGAACTCCGTGGATCATTCAGCACGTCTCCGAGGAAAAAGTCCACGTCAAACCCGTCGACGACCCAACAGGCGCCATACCGAGCTGGATAGGTGAAGAGATTCCAGTCCCATACGAAGTGTCTCAGGACGTCGGCGCAATCAGAGGCTTTGTTGAAGAGCAGATGAAGAAAGGAGTTTCGCCAGAAGACATAGCTGCAAAACTAGCCGAAGACTATCCTTCCGACAAAGATGTCATCTTGCGCGCTCTGGCCGAAACTGTGGAGCAGGTCAAAGCAAGCTTCCCTGTTCCGACTGACAAGCGAATCATCATCGAAGACTGGGAAGAGTTCGTTCTCATTCACATCAACTTCGGTTCGCTTACGAACAGAGCTTTAGCACAACTTTTGGGACAGTTGCTTTCAGATAAGGTTGGATATGGTGTTGTGGTTCAGCATGACCCGTACCGCATTTTCGTTCAGACTATGGGAGCTGCAAACGCTGCTCGAATAGCGTCCTTGTTTGAGGAAATGCAGAGCATGTCTGAACAAGCGGTCAGAGACACTTTGACGCTGGCGACCGTGAAGACCGGGCTTTTCAAGAGGCGAATGATTCATGTTGCCAGACGTTTCGGCGCGCTGGAAAAGTGGGCTGACTTCAGTAGCGTAAGCCTTCAGAGGCTTGTCAAAAGCTTCGAGGACACGCCGATTTACGAGGAAGCCCTGAAGGAAGTTTTCACCAAAGACTTGAACTTGGAAAGTCTTGTCCACGTTCTCGATAGAATTCGCAGGGGCGAAGTCAAAGTGCAGAAGCTTGAAACTGGCGGAAACGCCACGCCCATTGCGCGTGTGGGTATTGAACGGATGAGCATGAAAACTGATCTGATTCCTCCTGAACGAATGCGTGCCGTACTTGTTGAGTCAGCCAAGGCAAGATTGCTCAACGAAACCAGTAGCTTCCTTTGCACGAACTGCTGGAGCTACATGGAAATGCTGAAGGTAAAGGACTTGCCAGACAAGCCGAGATGTCCAAGATGCGGGTCCAACGCGATAGGGCTTCTGAAAGTTGAGGAAGAGAAAGCGCTGCCCATCATTGAAAAGAAAGGTGAAAAGCTGACCAAGAACGAAGAAAAGCTACAACAACACGCGCTGCAGAGCGCACAGCTAATATCAAAGTATGGGAAGGCTGCAGTCGTCGCGTTGTCTGCTCGTAGGGTTCAGCCCTCAGACGTTAGGGAAGTTCTTGAAAAAGAGCACAGGCTGAGTGACAGGTTCTACGAAATGGTTCTTGACGCCGAGCGCAAAGCAATGAGCAAACGTTTCTGGTAGAGACCAAGCACTGTTTGTTCTGGCTTCTTCAGTTTGGTCACTAGATGTTTGTGACTCACAACAAGTCTTAAATCAACGGCTACGTATTTGTGCGTAGAAGTTTCACTGCTTGTCACTAGGAGACAGAGGACTTGGAGATAAGTCGGAAGAAACTCCGCGACGAAGTTCTTGAACGTGTTAAATATGTGAAAACATGCGTCTTGGCAAGAGAGATCTGCCTAGTCGTGCGTACAAACAGAGCCGTACTGGACCCGAAAGACGTGCAGGAAATCTGCCAATATGTATCGAAACTGTGTAAAGACGCTGGCTGTGAAGAGCAAAGTGAGCTGTGCCGCAAAGCCGCTGAAGAAGTGTTGAAGAACGAAGAAAAATACCTTGAAGTGTGCACTCAGAGCTGCATGAAATGCGGTGAAGCTCGAACGCCACAGCCCAAGAAGGCCTCGTACGTGTCGTAAAGGTGCGGAAAGTCTTTTAAAAGAGCAATACGACTGGTTAAACCGAATAGCTATCTCTCTTCAAACGGAGGCTAAAAGGCTGTACGTAGCACCTTATGTTCCAAGTCCGCCTCAGGTAATACGCCAAATGCTTCTGATGGCAGGCTTGAAACCTGGAGAAGTGTTCTTCGACCTCGGCGCTGGTGACGGCAGAACAGTGATAATGGCGGCAAAAGACTTCGGGGCAAGGGCGGTTGGCGTTGAGCTGAGAGAGGACTTGGTGAAAAAGGCCTTAGGCACTGTTTATGAAGAGGGGCTGCAGGACAGGATAACAATCGTGAACGGTGACATGTTCAACGTGGACCTGACCTCGGCAGACGTCATCTTCCTGTACCTTACGACAAGTGCAAATGAGAAGGTCAAGCCCAAGCTTGAAGCCGAGTTGAAGCGCGGTGTGCGCATCGTTTCACACGACTACGAGATTGTCGGCTGGAAGCCGTTAAAGGTTGAGAATTTCTGCGAAAACCAGCTGCTAGGATACCCATCGCACACGATCTACCTCTACGTGAAGCCTTAGCCGTTCAGTGAGTGTGAACCTATGTCGAGCAAAACTTTCAAGGCCTCGTTCAGAGTTTCGTGGGCAGACACCGACGCTGCGCAGGTGGTGCATTTCTCCAACTATCTCAGATTTTTCGAGAAAGCAGAAGAGGAATTCTACATACACCTCGGTTTCTCCTTCACAGATGCCAAGCTGACCCGGGGGCTGTGGTTTCCAAGAGTTGAAGTCTTCTGCCAATACAAGAAACCCGCCCGATTCAACGACACAATCGAAGTAGAGTTATCAATAGAAAAGCTGAAGGAAAAATCCGTGAAGTATGACTTCAAGATCGTCAATAAGAAGACTGGGGTTTTGTTGGCAAACGGCTACGCAGTGATTGTGGCCGCAGACAAACAAACTGGGAAAGCTACACAAATTCCAAACGAAATCGTGGAGAAGCTGAAACCCTTCACCAAATAGGTTTAATAGCAAACATCCGTGTGTTGATTTTCATGGCAGATAAGATGCAGTTTGTCCCATGGCGTCACGTTGCGGACTGGAGATGCACCATGTGCGGGGACTGCTGCAAACTCTACAGCGTCGTCATAAACTTCCACGAGTGGCTCAAAATCGTCAAACAGTACGGCGTCGAACAGACTGTGTCAGGCTTGGACAGGCTCTTCATCAAGAGAAGCAGCGACGGCTCATGCGCTTTCCTCTGCAACTTCGCAAGCAACTATCTGTGTGGGCTTCAGTACATGAAACCCAAGGCGTGCAAGCTCTGGCCTTTCAAAATCATAAACCAGCCAAAACTCGGCTACGCAAGAGACGCGGCATACGAATACAGGGAGAATGAGCTGTTCGTTTATGTTGACCCCATGTGTAACGGCGTGAGATACGGAAAGCCAACGTGGGAATTCAGCAACTCCACATTACGCGAGTTCGTGGAAATCGCGATGGGTATCAGAGACAGTCAGGCCAAGACCACGGCAAATTTGGTTTTCCCTCAGAGGTATCGCAGTTTCAGAGCTTCAGGCATGAAGTTTTAGCCGTAAGGGATATATCAGAAAGGCAGTTATCGGGCACTGGCTGATTCTGATAGTGACTACGATCGCCTTTGCCGCAATAACGGCCAAGAAAGCTAGATGGAGAGAACCCTGAGAGTAATAACGAACCTGCTTGGTTCACGTTTTAGTATTGCGTCGACACTTCCCGTTGCGTGTGGCACATTGCCCATTCCTAAACTGTGAAAATGAGACTCTGCGATTTTCAGTTTCTGGTCGTGCTCGCACTGAGGTTCTCTCTATCTTTGCTTCTTCTGTGTAATCGTTTTCTCTTCTTGCAGTTCTTTGACTCGAGTTTCTATGAATTCTGTGACTCTTTCTTGACTGTACTTCTTCTCTTCTTCGTACTTCTTCAGTTGATCCTTGATTGTCTGCAGCACCTTGTCCATGTCGAAAGGCTTAATTATGTAGGCGTCTGCGCCTTTGTTTAGGGCTTCGACAGCGTTCTGCAGGGAGGGAAAACCTGTGATGATTATCTTTCGCATTCTTGGCGTCGTTTCTCTCATCATCGCGATGAGCTTTGAACCTTCAATGTCCGGGAGTCGAATGTCCACTAAAGCCAAGTTGTAGAAGTCTTTGTCGGTCTTTTCGATTGCTTCCTTCCCATCATCTGCAGCGTCGATCATGTACCCATTCTCTTCCAATACAGCTGCCAAGACTTTTCTGATGCTTTCGTCGTCGTCAACGATAAGGATCCTAGGGCCCTCACCCATTACATCTTCACCTCCTTCAGTTCCTTTTAGTTCGATTCGAATAGCAACGGTGAATGCACGTGCTAACGAATGTGTGCAATCAAATATATTAAGATATCATATTTCACCTCTGAAAATAAGTTCTGAATTATGGGTAACAACGCATATTCGGAATCCGACCATGAATAAAGCTAAGCTCAAAGAATGGCGGAGGCTTTCACAGTCTCAGCGAAAGAAAAAAGGTGGAATGACTCCAGTAGACTGCTGAATAGATCAAATTATAAGCGTGGAAAATAGGCTAGTATCCTCGTCTGAACCAGCTGGTGCCAGCCTATGGGTAGTCCTAAGATCGGCTTGTCCATGCTTTACTGTTTTGGTGAGCCTTTCGACGGTATGATTGAGCAAATAAAGAAAGCGGAGATAGCTAACATAGAGCTTGTAGATGATGGATTGCACGCTTTGAACAGAAAAAGAGTCCAAATCTTAAATGACTTGGCTGCCTCGTATGGCTTGAAATACACGGTTCACGCCCCATTCATCGGGATAAACATAAGCATGCCTTCGGACTGGCTGTTGAAAGCGATGCTAAAAGGTTTGAAGAAGTCCATAGTCAACTCAAGTGCCCTGAACTGTCAAGTTTGGGTCTTCCATCCGGGTTCAAAGTCTGTCATGAGCAACCTATCCCCGGGTATGGATTGGGACAGAAACCTGAAAGCTGCGGGTCTACTGTCAAAGTTTGCGAGGGATCATGGAGTCAAAGCCGCGATAGAGAATGTGCCTGAACCTTTCCTTTTTGTAATGAAGACGGTAGAAGACTTCAGAAGGTTTTACGACGAAGTTGATGAAGACATAAGCATGACCCTGGATCTTGGCCACGCAAACATCAGTCACCAAATAGAAGCATTTCTAACAACCTTCGCAGACAAGATTGTCCACATGCATGCTCATGATAATGACGGGAAAAGTGATTTGCACCTTGGGGCGGGTTTCGGCACGATCAACTGGGAGAAGACTGCTGACCTGATCAAGAAGACATCTTATGACAAAATCATAGTTGTGGAATCAGCTGAACATGTCCAAGAGAGCCTAAACAGGCTCAGACAACTGTTTGCCTAGGAGTTTCGTCTCTTCAATTAGAAAAACGAGAAGGCGCCTGCACATTATCATTTTTCAAGCAGGGGCAACTCAATTCTCATGAAATCTTCTGCCACCACAGTGTTCTTGAAGATCTTCCTAGCCTGGTCCAGAAGCAAAGCTGCATCAGAATATCTCGCGCTAATATGTGTCAAGATCAGCTGCTTCACCTTCGCCTTCCTTGCGGTTCGAGCCGCTTGACTTGGCGTCGAGTGACCATCTTCTTCAGCCCTTTCTGCCAACTGCTCATCTAAAGTCGCGTCGTGCACAAGCAAGTCCGCACCAGCCGCCAGCTTGACCAAGCCGTTGAAAGGTCTTGTGTCGCCGGTGTAAACGATTCTTCTTCCAGGTCTAGGCGCTCCGATCACCTGTTCGGGTTTCACAAATTGGCCGTCAGGCAGCTCGACTCCAAGCCCTCTTTGAAGCTTCGACCACAGAGGGCCTTCTGGAACTTTCAGCGCCTTGGCTTTTTCTGGGTGAAACTTTCCAGGCCTTGGTTTCTCTTTGAACTCGTAAGCAAGGCTCGGGATAACATGATTCGCCCAGACAGCTTGAACAACGTATTCGTCTTCGTCACAAACGGTGCCCTCTTCTTCGATCTCGTGAATCTCAACTGGAAAAGTCAAGACGAACTGAACTGTTTCCCTGATGCCTTCCAAGAAGCGTCTAATTCCAGGCGGTCCGTAAACGTCAAGTCTCCTTTGCCTGTCAAGCAATGCCATCGTCTGCAGCAGTCCAGGCAACCCCAAGACATGGTCTCCATGCATGTGTGTTATGAAGACTTTCATCTTCTTGTGAAAGCCGACCTTGGCCTTTATCATCTGTCTCTGCACACCTTCGCCGCAGTCAAACATCAACTGCTCACCGTTGCGTCGTATGAGAACGGCTGGCAAGCTCCTGTTCGGTGTCGGAACGCTTCCGGCTGTTCCGAGAAAGATGATGCGCAAGCTCATCGTTTCACACCTTTTCAAGCACGACTATCTCTCTTGTAAGACTTCTGTGAACATAAACGAAATGGGACTCTAAATGCTTATACCCCAATGCTGTGGCAATAGACGCAATGTTCAGTTTCTTCGGCGCGGCTAAACATACCCTTTGTCCTTTATCGAGCAATCCGTAGACTGACCTTAGGACCTCTTCAACTATCTGAACTGTGCTCCGCTTGAGCGTAGTTGAAGATATTCCGTAGGGCGGATCAGTGACGACGCAGTCAACCTTGGTTAGGGGTAGGGCCTGCGCGTCTGCGACAACGACGCCTTCAGGCTCAATCTTGAAATGTGCCAAGTTTCTGAGAGTTCCTTTTGCCATTCGTCGCTGAATGTCCATACCAAGACTTCGGCAACCGACAAGCGTGGCTTCAATGAGCATCGTTCCGGTTCCGCAGAATGGGTCAAGAACAAGCGCTCCAGTCTTAGGTTTTGCGAGGTTTACCATGCACCTTGCCAGTTTGGCTTGCATGGCAGAGGGGTGGAAGAACGGTTTTTTTCTCGGGCGTCTTTCGACAAACGGTTTCGCCGGTATTTCAGCAAGCTTCAGGCCGAAAATGAATCTCTTCTCTGTCAGAATCCCTACGAAGGCTTTGTCCGGATTTCTTAGTTTCACTCTTGCCTTAACCTTGTCCAGTACAAGTTCGCCCAGCCTTTTCTCGAGGATCATTCCGTCAATCTTTGGAGCATAATTCCTAACGTGCTTCACACGAACCACAAAGCTCTGATCCTCTCCGAGAATTTCGTCCAAGCTCTTGGAACCTGTGGCCTTCACTATGCTGCTGACCTCTGCCTCGCAGTTGAACAGCTCCCGAGCACAAATTCTCGTCAACGCTGCTCTACGCTTCAGCGATTCTACGCAATTCTGATCAGCTTCAAGCCTCAGAACCTGATCAAGCTTCTCCAAGACCTTGTAAACGTAGCCCTCAGTCTCAAGTATTGCCTTGAGTTCTGAAACCGGTAAGCTCTCATGTTCGCCGGAAAGCAGAAAGAAAAGCTTGGCCACACTTAGGCTCCTTTGCGGATCAGCGCCTTGCTTACAAGCGGAGCGACTGAGACCTTGCTCACCGGACTTGGCACACAGTCGGTGCCTACTATCTCTTCAGCTCCGTTTTCTAGAATCTTCTTTTGTGAATCACCAGTCAGCAGCGGGTGTACGCAAGCGGCATAGACCTTCGTTGCTCCTTGATCTTTCACTGCCTTCACCGCCTTTGCCATGGTTCCACCGCTGCTTATGATGTCGTCAAAAACTATCACGTCTCTGTTCTTCACAGGCAACTTTTTGTCTTCAAGTGTAACGTTTCCTGTTCGCACATCCCTCTTCGTAGAAATGTAATCATAGCCGCTCTTCAAGACACCGTCAGCTTCCGTGGCCACACAGACAGCTTTCTTGCCCAAAGACAGTGAAAGGGGATTTCTGACTAGACCTCTTTCTTTGAAGTATTCCGCTAAGAGAGGAATGGCCGACAGGTCTTCAATCGGAATCTTCAGCATCTTCAACACCGCGGGGTTATGAGCATTCACAGTTATTATTCTGCCAACGCCGCAGTCTTCAAGCATTTTCACAACCGTTTTTACGCTAAAAGCCTCGCCGGGTAAGAATCGCTTGTCTTGCCTGCTGTAGGCGAAGTAGGGAACCACGGCGGTTATGCTTTTTGCCTTCATGTCTTGGGCGTTGTCAGCCATCAACAGAAGCTGAACCAGTCTTTGGTCTTGAGGGGGGCCCGTAGTCTGCACTATCACTGCATCTTCGTCTTGTAGAGACTCTGCCTCAAATCGGATGTAAGATTCTCCGTCTGGAAAAGTCTTGAAGTAGACTGGCACCACTTCTGCTCTTGTCAGCTTGGCTATTTTTTCGCCCAGTTCTTTTGAAGCTGGTCCAGGTATTATCTTCATTTTCTCGCCGCGTGTAGAGTGCGGTTGCCTTGTGCTTTTAGGTTTTTCCCGTTTTCATATGCTGTTCTATTAGCTCTTGTGCTCGATCCATGCGGATTTTCTTTTCCTGAACCATCTTTTCCGCCACCAAGTCTATCAGTTCACCGGTTGCACCTGCAGCGACGGCGATGTTGCGCGCGTGAAGCGACATGTGGCCGCGCTGTATGCCTTCACTTGCCAATGCTCTAAGAGCGCCAAGATTCTGAGCTAGGCCTACAGCCGCTAGGACTTCGCCAAGCTCGTTAGCCGTTTTGACTCCCAGAATCTTTACCGCTATTTTCGCTATCGGGTGCGTTCGCACTGCTCCACCGATCAAGCCTACGGCCATGGGCAATTCGATTGAGCCGACCAGATCCCCGTTTTCGTTTTTCTCCCAGGTGGAAAGTGAAGTGTAGTGCCCGTTCTTGACGGCGTAGGCATGGGCTCCGGCTTCGATTGCGCGGTGGTCATTGCACGTTGCCATTACGACGCCTATTATGCCGTTCAAGATGCCCTTGTTGTGCGTTGCCGCGCGGAACGGGTCTGCCGCTGCAAAAGCACAAGCGTTCACTACGCCATCAACGACCTCTTCGCCGCCTACAGCCTCTTTAGGCACCATGCACCAAGCTCTCACCAAGCGTTTCGTAGCCAGATTCGAGATAATCCGCAAATAGACGCGACCTCCTGTCACCTTCTCCACTATCGGAGCCACAGCCTCAGCCATCGTGTTAACGGCGTTCGCACCCATGGCATCTCGACAGTCAACATGCAGCTCGGCGATAAGCATGGGTCCTTGAGTGGTATTGATCACTCTTGCGTCCAAGTCTTTTGCTCCGCCGCCGGCTGAAACAAGCACTGGATCCTGGTCGTTTGCTTTCTTCAATATCTCCTCTTTCGCCTGTATCACCTTCATCTTGCCCGCGTAAGGGTCCTTGACGCCTACAACCTGTATCTGTCCAACCATAACGGGCGGTGTGCTGCTCGCGTGAAAACCTCCGCCGTCCCGAACCATTTTTGCCGCGTAGCTTGCCGCTGCCACCACAGAAGGTTCTTCAATAACCATCGGTATCAAGTAGTCACGGTCGTTTATCAAAAAATTCACGGCTATGGCGAACGGCAGTGGAAACACGCCGATGACGTTTTCTATCATGCGGTCAGCTGACTCCAAAGGCAGAGAACCACTCTTCTGCAGTAATTCGCATTCCTCATCTGACAGGTCTGCAATTTCCTTGACGAGTTGCAGACGCTCCTTAGGAGTGTGCTTATAGAAACTTGAGATCGACGACGACTTACTCATGCTGTGTACACCACACTAGTTAAGGTTCGCTGAAGACATAAAACATTATTTGCTTCGGCTTCTTAAATCTTCATGCGCGCGCCTATGGACTCCAGAACATCGGCTGCTTCTATAGAGGCTAGCGTTTGGGGAGAGCGACAGCTGAGATTCCGAATCTTTTGTGGATTTCTTTGGCCAGTGTCTCAGCGTGGCCTACGCGGTAGTTGTCTGTGATGACGAGTTGCGGTTTGGAGCGTCTTACGTATTCGATGAGGCCGTCAAAGTCCGAGTGGTCGCTTAGGGCGATGATGTATTCATTGTGGCTGACCTCTCGAACTGGCGCGTCAAATTCCCATCCGCTCACGTAAATGCGGAAGGCGTCTTGGCTGACTCGGTTTCTTGCGTCCATGTGGTAGAAGGCCAAACATGACGAGTTGTTCTTGAGAAGCTCCCTTGCCTCCCATTCATCTAACAGCATCAAGCGTCCCACGCGCATGCCATGTTTCTCGCAGACTTTAGAAACTTGAAACACTTTTTCCGGCACGACTGAAGGGGCTCGCACATTGGCGTCGTGCAGAATCTGCATGACTTCTTGAAGTTTGCCATGATAGCCAAAAATGTAGACAATTCCTTGTTCCAGCCCTTTTTCCACTAAGGAAACGAGGAGGCTTTTCAAATCAGTTCCAAACGAGCGTCTGCATTGTGGGCTTCCATACGTGGCTTCCATCACGAGGATGTCGGCGCCTATGACTGGGGTTTCGTTGATCCTGAAGTCGCCGGTGAAGAGGATTCGTTTTCCCTGAGAATCTTCAACGAGCACCTGAGCGGCTCCTAAGATGTGATCTGCCTTGAAAAATGTTATCCGTTCCTCTTCATATTGTATGGTCTTGCCGCAATCGAGGGTTTCGACGAATCCGCCCATGAGAAAAAGTGGGCCTCGCATTACGTCAATCAAGTCTTTCGTGGCCTTTGTCGTCAGAATCTTCTCGCACGTTCTGATGCTTCGTTGTAGACCAACCATGTGGTCGGCGTGAGCGTGGGTTACGACTCTTAGTGGCTTGGATTCGTCAAAAGCGTCGCATGCTACATAGTTACCTAGCAGAACTGCCCCTTTTTCCGTCACTGTTGCTTTTTCAGTCAAAGACTCTGCGACCATGAAGCTATCTTCATCGTGTTAAACGTCTTTTGAGGTAAGCCAACCAATGAGCATGCGAGGGTTCTCGCATCGCATCTTGACTCTCAACGGTCCTAGGGACGATTCCGCGGTGTCTTTGGAGAAGGAAATGTGTCCGGCGTATGCCACTTGCTTGTTTAAGCAGAAACTGACAGTCTTCCCGTCTAGCCCTTCGAACAGAGTCTTTCTTGCCGCGTCTCGAATGCGTTCCCTTCGAAGCAAGTTGTAAAGCTTGCTGAGTGCCTCTGTTCCAGCGGCTTCGGCAACAAGAAGATTTCCTTTATGTAGAGGTTTGGTTTCTACTGGTATGCTTCCGAAAACGTTTTCGACAGCTCTTTTCACTTTCTCTTCAGATTCGGTGGGGTTGATTTCAGCTTCCACATGAACGCTCACTTCATCCATTTTTCCTCAACTTTCCCCAAGGTCTCCCTGACTTTCCTCTTCACGATTTCCGCCCGTTCCTCATTTACTACAATGTACTCAGCCATAGCTATAGCTTCTCCTAATCCCACTCCTAGCTCTCTCACGTCTCTTGCGTGGAAAATCTCCCAACTCTTTGGGTCGTCACTTCTTTGGCGATTGTAGAGCCGCCTGAATCTTGTTTCTGGAGAAGCGTGAACGGCTAGAAGAACAAATTCTTCGAAATGCTTCTTGAACTCCTCAACTTCGCTCAGGCTCCTTATTCCGTCGACGACAACTTTGTGTCTTTCCGTCTTGGCTATTTTCGGGATGCATCTCTTGGCCACCACGGCTTTTCCTTCTTTCTGCCTGAGTTCGAGCATGATCTTTCCAATGTTCTCTGGGCTTGGTTCTAAATGCTGTCTCTCTGCTTCTTCTCTAACAACGTCGCCCATCACTACAAGGTCGTAGCCGTTTTGTACGGCGGCTTCAACCACCAAGGATTTTCCAGCGCCAGGCATTCCGGCAACGCCCACGACGAGTTTGCTGTTCATTTTCAATCGTCCTTTCAGTCGTTTCTGTATGCGAGTGCGTTTTTATGTTTTGGCTCTGCAAGGCTGAACCAGTTTTAAGAGTAGTCACGTTAAACCATATGTCAACTACCACCCTTGAAAGGGGTGGCTTGCAACTGCCTCATTCATTTGGTTAGGATGCTTGAGGCGTCGCGTATGGCTCGTTGACAAGAGCCTGCTCAATGGAGAATTTGCCCCTTTGAGCGATGTTTCGTGAAGCGTTCAGGTCAGCGTTCGACTCGAAACTGCAATGCTTGCATTTGAAGACTAAGCCTTTCCGAGTGCCTCTTTGTCCGCATCTGCTGCAGGTCTTACTTGTGTATGTTGGGTTCACATACACTACGGTTTTGCCTAAAGCCTCAGCTTTGTACTCAATGAATGTTTGAAGTTGTTGCCATGCCCAGTTGCCCA
>Ga0066637_10000286_pt1 | contig 29829 bp, 38 predicted proteins | sample CryGeyCG2014_020_FD_62737 | JGI IMG/M metagenome (GOLD analysis project Ga0066637, IMG submission 62737) | Groundwater microbial communities from aquifer - Crystal Geyser CG08_land_8/20/14_0.20 | ecosystem: Environmental > Aquatic > Deep subsurface > Groundwater | place: USA: Utah: Grand County...
GCTGTTGGCGATGCAAACCTCGAGACTGTAAGGCGTTATGTTCGCTTTGACAACGACCCTTATCAGCAAACGCTGGCGGCGTAGGAAACCCCCGACTTCAGTCGGGGGAGGAGGTCATTTTTGCAAGTGGTTTGCGAAAACCAAAACAATAAAACTTCTTTTTCCTTTGTTCTTTTCATGCGAGTGGCGATGGTTGGATGGGAGTACCCTCCGTTCATGAGCGGGGGGCTAGGCGTCCACTGCGAGAATTTGTCGCGCAACCTCGTGGCCGAGGGCGCGGAGGTGGACTTCTTTCTGCCCGAAAACGCCTGCAGGTTCGACGCGGGCGGCGTGCGCCTTGTCCCCGTGCGTTACGCCGAGGCGCAGGCCCGCATGGGCAGCGGCTTCGTTGACCCCTACCGCTACGTGAGGCGCGAGATGTCCTTGGTTGAGTCCAAGCGCGACGCGTTGAAACTCTTGAAGAAGAGGAACCGCAGGAAGGTGGACGCGTACAACGTGCGCCTGGCAAAGAAGATAAGGGCGTTGCACAAGAAGAAGCATTACGACCTCGTTCACGTACACGGCCGCTTCAACATTTCGTCGGGCGTCCTCGTGCAACAACTGGCGGGAATCCCGTTTGTTTGGACGGTTCACAGCACGATTTTCGATGAGGCAGCAGAGCAGTCGCCAGACTCGCTGCAGTACGCAATTGAAAAGGTGGGTGCGGATTGCGCGGACCGCGTGATCGCCGTGTCAAAGCGCACCAAGAAGCAGCTCGTGAAGAGGTTCGGGGCGCGTGCGCGCAAGGTGAGCGTGGTTTACAACGGCATCAATTACGCGGACTTCGCGGTGGAAAAGCCGCGAAGGAAAAAGCGCTCGCGCGTGCTCTTTCACGGCCGGCTCACGAACCAGAAGGGTCCCCGCTACTTCCTGCTCGCCGCAAGGCAGTACCTCAAGAAGTACGGCTGCACCGCGCGCTTCACGATGAGCGGAAAGGGGCATTTAACTGATTACTTGAAGCGCTTGGCAAGGGACACGCACATCGCGAGCCGCGTATCCTTTCCCGGCTTCATACCGCAGGAGAAACTCGCCGGTTTTTACGCTTCGCACGACGCGTTCGTGTTGCCCAGCGTTTCCGAGCCCTTCGGCATAACCGTTTTGGAGGCGATGGCGGCGGGCACGCCCGCCGTGATTTCCAACACGTGCGGCGTGGGCGAGATAGTGCACAATTGCTTGAGGACGGATTACTGGAACGCTGAACGCATCGCGGACCAGGTGCACGCGCTCCTCTCCGACGACGGTTTATACGAGGAGTTGAGTTGGCGGGGGAGGGAGGAAGTGCGCAAGTGGTCGTGGGACAGGATTGCACGGGACACGCTCAAGGTTTACGGGGCGGTTTCAAAGTGAAGGCATTGTTCGTGGTAACCGAATTGCAGAAGCCCGTGGGCGGGCTCCACCGCTTCACAATTGAATTGCTGCCGGCGTGGCGCAAGGCGTTTGAGGAGGGCCGCACTGAATTCGAGCCGCTTGTCTTCTCCTTCAAGGACCCCTTTGCCCCGCCCGACGACTTGGCGCCGTGCAACGATTTCCGGGTTCCCGAGGGAGTCAAACTTTTTTCGGCCGCGCGCGGAGGCGAGAAGTGCTACTTCCTTGAATCGTCTTTGACTCCCGAGCAGTTGGCCGCGTTCCAGAAGGAGTTGTGGGAGGATTACGGCGTCCGCTCGCTGAAGCACGCGGCATGGAATTTTTACCAGCAACTCAACGCCTTCTGGAAGAACCTGCCCGAGGTTTTTCCCTCGGTGCGGGACGCGCACGACGTGGCGCTGGTTGACTGCCAGGACTGGCTGGCTTACCCCGCGGGCTTCCTGTTGAAGAAGCGCTTCGGCTTGCCGTTGTACTGCCGAATGCACTCGTGCGAGTGGGGGAGGGCGCTGGGCGCGCCGGAAACGGAGAGCCCCCAGTTCACGATTGAAATCGCGGCCCTGCAGGAAGCCGACTTTTTTCAAAGCGTTTCAGTTGGGGAAGCGCGCTTTGACTTGTACAAATTGTTGTCGTTGAAGGAAGCCCTGACCAAGGAGAAGTCCGCGAAGCGCGGACCCGAATGGACTGAACGCCAGAAGGTCAAGGAAGCGGAGTACCAGGCGTTCCTCTTGCTCGAGCCGCGCGCGAAGAACGCGCTCGCAGGAAAGCGGTGCGCCGGCGTGCCCAACGGGATAATCCTGGGCCCGTGGAAGGCCATAAAGAGGGAGGAAGTTGTTGAGGGGAGGAAGGCCTTTGAAGGCATCCTGCCCGGCAAGGAGAAGTACGCGTTCTTCGTTGGCAGGCCCGCGAAGATCAAGGGCATCTACGAGTTGTTGGATGCGTTCAAGGAAGTTGACCCGCGTTTCGGCCTGGTCATCGCGAGCAGTTTCACGCCAAACAACTTCGAGGAATTCATGCGCGAGGTCGGGGAGCGCGGCGTGCAGGACCGCGTGGTCGTGCGCAACGGCTGGATAGACGAACGCCTCAAAAAACAGTTGTTTTGCGCGGCAGACGTAATCGTGCTCCCCTCGCTGTACGAGCCGTTCGGCATCGTGACCCTGGAAGGGCTGGCCGCGGACCTCGCCTGCGAAAACAACGGGTTGGCCGGGCCCGTGGTGGTCGTGGGCGACACTGGCGGCATGACTGAGACCATAGAGAGCGGGGTGGACGGCTTGAAGGTGCCCATGGAGGAAGACAAGTTCGAAATCAAGGCCGAGTTCCTGGCGGACGTCTTGAACACGGCTTTTCGCGACGGCGACTTCAAAAAAAGGATTAGCCGGGGTGGAGCCCTGCGCGTGCAATCCCCGGACTACGACTGGTTCAACATCGCGGTAACCTACGGCTCGCTTTACCGGAAATGTGTGGACAACTACAACGAATACCGCAACGCCGTTGGGGGGACGCCGGGTGTTTAAACCAGCGCAACCCGTTTAACTCCTCTACTGCGCTCGGCGTTAAATTCCCGAATCCTCCGCCGCGTTGTTTAATAATTTTGAGTGCATGGTTTTGTGTGAGGTGGTGGGAAAATGGCTGAACAATTCGGGGTTTATCGTTGTGAAATCTGCGGAAACGTGGTCTCGGTAGTGGAGCCGCACCCGCCCGAACTGGTTTGCTGCGGCCAGGCCATGACCTTATTGAAAGCGAAGACGAAGGAAATGGAGGGAGAGGAAAAACACGTGCCCGTCGTGCAAGTTGAGGGAAACAAAGTCGTCGTGAAAATCGGTTCAATCCCGCACCCCATGGAGGAAAAACACTTCATTGAACTCATCCAGTTGTTCGCAAAAGGAAAACTGATTGCCGAAGCGCGCCTCTACCCCGGCCAAAAGCCGGAGGCAACCTTCCTGGTGGAGGACGCGTCTGGCTTGAAGGCGCGCGAATACTGCAACGTGCACGGGTTATGGGGCTGATTGATGGGCGCATTGGCTGATACGCACACCTTTTAATTTTTGTTCTACGTTAAAAGAGTCATGGTTTTCTGGTACGTGGTCGGTGCCACCCTCCTCGTGTGCTTGCTGTCGCTCGTGGGAGTTGCGTCGTTCTGGGTCAAGCCCAAGACCATGAACCGCGTCCTACTCCTGCTGGTCGCGTTCTCGGCGGGTGCGCTCATGGGCGGCGCCTTCCTCCACCTCTTGCCTGAAGCAGTTGAGGAAATCGGTGCGGAGTGGTTTGGCGTCGTGTTCCTCGCGAGTTTCGCGTTGTTCTTCGTGTTGGAACGGTTCGTTCACTGGCATCACTGCCACGAGTCCGGGCACTGCGATGTTCACTCCTTTGCCTACATGAACCTGGTGGGGGACGGCATACACAACTTCGTTGACGGCGTCATCATAGCAGCGTCGTTTGCAACCTCAATCCCGCTCGGCTTCACGACGACTCTCGCCGTGATAGCGCACGAGGTCCCCCAGGAAATAGGGGACTTCGGCGTGCTCGTGTACGCCGGCTTTTCAAAGGCGAAGGCGCTCGCATACAACTTCTTGTCGTCGCTCACCGCGCTTGCGGGTGCATTAATCGGTTATTATTTGTCCGGCTCAATTGCGGGGGTTGTCCCCTATTTGTTGCCGGTTGCCGCCGGGAGCTTCGTTTACATTGCGAGTTCGGATTTGATTCCCGAGTTGCACAAGGAGCCGCGCCTCTCAAAAGCGTTGAAGTCATTCGCTTTCTTCTTGCTTGGAATCGCCTTCATGTATGGCTTGAAATTGGTTTTTGAGGGTTGAAGGCAAAGCGTTGCCGCGGCTGAAAACGATTTTATTGGCGTTGAACCATGATTCCTCTCGTGTTGGAGAAGCGCGGAATAAAGGAGGGAAAAAGGTACGCAATCATCGAGCGGGAGTTTTTGCACCCCGAGATTCAGGCCAAGATAGCTGAAATAAGGGGTGCCCGCTCGCAACGCTTCAAGAGCGCGGCCGAAACAGGCGCCAAGTCCGTGCTTGCTGTTGGCTCCTTGGCTGTCGGCGCCGGATTAGAGTTGTTGTTTTTTAACCCTAAAAGCGGGTTCCAAATGGACCCCGCAGTATTGCCCCTTATCGTGGCGGGGGCTGGCTTGGGCGGCGCCCGCTCCTTTGGCAAGGCCGCCCTTCGTGCCCGCAAGGCGTCTTCGGAGGCAAACCAGGAGTATTTTGGGCTTCACCGCGAACTCGGCGAACGCATTCGGGAGGGCGGGATTTTTGACCCCAATTTAAAAGTTGGGAATGCCGTCAAACGGGAGAAACAATTGAGAAACAAGTTCAAGTACTGGGTCATTAACGGGAAGGGCCAACTGGAGCTTATGAACAGGGGTTATTTTCTCGGATTATTAGGCCGAAAACGCGGAACGATTTGAGATTATTTGGTTAAGCCCGCTTTCTTCAGGGCGGCGTCAATTGCCTGCCTGTTGAAGCCAACAATTATTTCGCCGCCTATGTCGAGCACGGGCACGCCCATCTGGCCGCTTTTCTCAATCATTTCCTTGGCGCGCGCCTTGTCTGCTTGCACGTTTACGTCCTCGAATTCAACGCCTTTTCCGTCCAGGTATTGCTTGGCGAGCACGCAGTAAGGGCACGCCGTCGTGCTGTAAATTATTACCTTGGTCATCTTCAAACACCCGTCAACATTTCGCCGCCAAGTTTTTTATTTGTTGGGGTGGCATCTACATTATTATTTTTTGATGCAAGTGTGGGGTTTATTTTCAACGCTTCATTTTCTTTGAACCACCGGATTGTTTTCGGGTGTTATTTCTACTAGTGGCGAGCTTATTTGATTGGAAATTTGGGCAAGTCTATGATATAACCCTTTGACACATTCCGCCATTCTCAGAAATTGACTTGGCCTTTCTAGTCCAATTACGTGTGTATGTAAAATCATTCTGGGGGCGCCTGGATGGGTTTCAAAAGAAATAGCGCAAGCGTATAACCTTTTTCCCAGCTTTTCTTCCAAAAAACAAGACAAGTCTGTTATAAACTCTTCTACCTCTTTTTCTTCCATGTCCATGCTTTCATCGTAAGTTATCTTTTTACATTTGTGTTGATCCAATTGTCTGTCATTCAATTCCATGCGCCTCTTTCAACTCCTTCAATAACCGTCCCGGATTTAGTATTTTCGCCCTCGCGAACTCCTTTAACGCGATAAAATCTTTGTCCCAAGAACAGATGTAATTCGCGCCAACGTAAGCCGCGCACTCCAACACGCGGTTGTCGTCGTCATCCCTCTTTATTTCTCTGACTTTAAAGTTCGGTTCAACCAACTTCAAAAAAATCAAGTAAACCTCAACCATTTGCTCCGCTCTCTCAAGAGATACCTGGTAGTCGCGTTGAACCACTTCCTTGAATTCCTTCATCAGCGTTTTTGAAGTGTAACCCGTTATTTTTCCTTGGCTGCATAAGTAGATTACTTTGTAAGACGTGCCCGTAGTGGAAAGCATTGCGGAAAGCAAGACGTTGGTGTCGGGCACGACTTTAATCATTTTTTCCTCCTGAATTCACGTACTTTTTCAACCGTCGCTTTGGGCGACACATCTAACTTCCTTGCTTTAGCGTGTTTTTCCCCCCATTTCGCCATTTCTTCAAATGCCTTTGTCGGCTCGGGCAACTCCAGTTTTTTTAAGAGTATTGAATCGCTCTCTGCCCGACCGTAAACCGCAAAAAGTGAACCCGCGCTCAATTCAAGTTCGTCGCGGATTTCTTCGGGGATGACCACCTGCCCCCGCGAAGACATCTTTGTTACCTGAGCCACCCCTTCACTTGCCAAATCCATCACCCAATCTTACTAATAAGATTATCTTATTAATAAGTTTTTCGGTTTGTTGGTTTCATTAACGCAGCAGTTGGGGCGCGAACAGCAGGAGGAAGCCGATTACGAGGATGATGAGCCCGCCCAAGAGTTTGGACGCCTTGGAGTATTTCTCGTTGGCTGCCAGCGAACTGATGCCGAACACGGCGATGCTGAAAACAATCAAGTCGTCCAGCATGAAGAACAACACGTATAACGCGATGTAGGCGTAGTGTTCAATCCACGAGAGGGGCGCCAGCGCGAGTATCTGCGTGAATATCGCGGGGAGGGCGGCCGAGCAAACGAATTCAATGGTGTTCACGGCGAAAGCCAGGACCACGATGGCGGCAACAGTCCCCCACGTCAGGGGCGACGACACCAAGTCCTGCATTTCCTTGATTTGTTGTTCCTTGGTTTCAGTGCCGGTCACCTCGCACGTGAGCGCCTTGTTGCGCGTCTCCCACCACCCCTTGAGGTTGAGGATTCCTGCGGCCAGCGCCACCAACCCGATTAAAATGGTTATGGCGCGCGTGTAGCCCAGCATGAGGAAGGCGTTGAGCCACGCGGTCATGAACAAGAAATACATTATTCCGGAAACGAATACGAAGGTGCCCACGAGGAAGAACATGCGCTTGCGGCTCTGCAACCCCATGCACAACGCTATCAGGTATACGAGGACCCACATGGCGCACGGGTTGAACCCGTCCACGAGGCCTAGAACGGCGGAGAGCGCGGGCAGGGACATGGAGCGCAAATCGGTTTTGCCGAGGAACGGCAAATCGTATTCAAAGGTTTTCTCTATTGCCGTGCATTGCTGGCCGGTCAAGGGGTCAACGCAGTTCCCGCTCTCAACGCATTCCGCGACCGCCGCCCGAATTTCCTCCCCTATTTCCTCGTTGTAACCCACGAACTGCTTGTCGCCGACCAGCGTGAGCGGCACCAAGCCCTTCAAGCCCCGTTCGTCGCACACCTGGCCGAAAAGGACGTGGCCTTGTTCGCTTGTCACGTCGTGTTCTATCACGTTGACGCCGAACTCGGCTTCAAGCGCGGGGTTCAACTCCGCCATCTGGTCGTGGCAGTGCGGGCAAGTGGGCAGGTAAAAGAAGTGGACGAAGCTCTCCGCGCCCTCCTCCTGCACGGGTTGCGGGCTCCACACCAGTATCGCGAAGCCCAGCAGCGCGAGGGCAACGACGAGCCACTGGTTGAACCTGCTTGAAAAAAACTTTTTGACGAGGTCCTTGACCATTTACCAAACCCGTTGGTTTTCAAAATTTATATGCCTTGCTTTAAGCAACTGCTTTTCGGGACCTTGCTCTCAATTGCTTTGCCGCGCGCGAAACCGCAGCCGACCACGATTCCATTGGTTTTCACTGCAACGAAACCGCGCCCCGCTTTTTTCTCCAAATCCCGGCCGCGAACGAATTTTTCGGCTTCTTCGCGCGAAACATTCACGACGCGCTTTGCGGGGGGGAACGTGCGCAAGAAGTCCGTGGACGGCTTCCACTCCGCGTTCTTCTTCGCGGCAGCCAGGCCAACGACCTCGAATTGCCCCCCGATTTTCTTGGCGAGTTCAACAACTTGCCTGGTTGCAACGCGCGCCTTCTTGGTTCCGAAGACCATGCAATCCCCAGGCAATTCAATGCCGTAATCCTCCCACCAGTTCACGGCTTGCCCACCCTCGCAACGAAGAACGCCTCGCTGTTTGATTCCTGCGGGTAAATCCGCCGCGTTTTCTTGAATTCCTTTCCGTAATCGCCGAGCCCGCAACTCGTCTTCAAGGGGAGTTGCGCCTCCAACAATTTCGCGTCCGTTTCCTCCAACAACTTCGCGATTACGGCCTCGTTTTCTTCTTCTGCAACCGTGCAAGTGGAATAAATTATTTCGCCTCCCCGCTTCAACAACTCGTATGCGCGCTTCACGAGCAGGAATTGGAGGCGGTCGTGCCTCTGCTTGCGGTAATTAAGCCACGCGCCCGGAGTTCCCAGGCACGAGCAGGGCGCGTCCACCAACGCCTTTTCAAACAATTCCTTGCCGCGGAGTTGCGTTGAGTCGCGCACGGAGCACGCCACGTTCACGCACCCGAACCGCGCGCAGTTCCCAACTAAAACGTTGACGCGTCTCGGCCTTGCATCCACCGCGATTATTGCGCCGCGGTTGCCCATGATCTGGCTGAGATGCGTGGTTTTGGCGCCCGGAGCCGCGCAAGAGTCCAGCACGCTGTCTCCGGCTGACGGGTTCAAGCACAATGAGGGAAGCATTGAGGAAAGGGATTGCGAGAAAGCGCAGCCGCACGCGTGCTCTAACGTGTTCCCAATTTTTTCGTTGCACGTGAAAGCGTATTCCAGCCACTTCACGGGAGCGCATTCAATTGGGAAGCCCTCCAGGAATTCTTTTACCCCGATTTTAAGGGTGTTCACGCGAAACGATTGAGGTGCTTCCTCCAGCGCGGCTACGAATTCGTCGGCGTCAGCGTATTGCGACAAATAATCCTTGAACTCCTTCTCGTTCATTCCTACCCCTTTTTATTGCGGTTTTGTTTTTATTGTGGTTGTATCAACGAATGCAAGGTGATGGCTTTTGAGGAGTTTGATGGTGTTAACGCTTTTCGCGGCGTTACTCGTGTTTGGGTGCATTGGCGACGGGACAACCACCGCAACCCCAACAACGGGCTCCCCTTCTGAGGGAGCAGGAGAGCCCTCGGAGCAAGCGCCCACTGCGGCTCCAACCGAGGCAGCCGAAGGCGGCTTGTTTGAGGGAATGGATTACGCGGGCCTCCTCGCGTCAGGGCAGTCCGGAGAGTGCACGGTTATTGTTACCGGCGAAGAATATTCGGGCGTGACCAGGATGTGGTTCGCGAACAACAAGGCGCGCAGCGAAACCGAGATGCTTCAAGACGGGCAGACGCTTACCGTCACCGCGATTTACAAGGACGGCAAAACGTATTCGAGTTTCCCCGAGGTTGCCAAGGTTGAGGGCTCGCTTTTCGCGGACTGCGACTGGATCGAGTTTTCGCCGGACGCCGCCGAACAGGATTATGCGGAAACGGAAACCTATTCTGCTCCGGACCTGGAGGATGTGCCCGAAACCAGTTTCGAGTGCCACGCGGCAGTTGTTTCCGCAAGCAAGTTTGACACGCTTGGAAACGTGTGCAACATGCAGGAAATGATGGACGCGTTGACGGGCGGCCAGGAATTGCCGGACATGACGGCTTGCGAGGGCTTGGAGGGACAGGAACTCGCGGACTGCCTCGTGCAGCAAATGGGTTGAAGCTTTTTCAGCCCTCCCCCTTTTTTTTTCAGAATTCTTCGGGAACGATTTCGGGGCGCTCGTCCGTTAGGAACCCGTAATACGCAGCGAACTTGGCGCGGTAACGCACGCGCGCGAGAATTATTTTTTGCAGGGTCTTGTTGCGCTTGCCCGCGAACAAGACGACGAGCAACTGGATTACCCAGCACACCGCCGCCAAAATGCTGAGAATCCACAACACGATTACCAGTGGAATCCAGTAGACGAGGCGCATTGCGAGCTCCCACCGCGACGCCTTCTCCTTGTATTTCACGTCCAGTTTGAACGACTTCATTTTTCCTCACCGTATTCCAGCATGCACTTGCGCACGAAGTATCCTTGCGGGTGCTTGCAAGTCGGGCACTCTTCCGGCGCTTTTCTGCCTTTGTGGATGTGCCCGCAATTCGTGCAAAACCAGTAAACCTCCTCGTCGTCCTCGTATAACTTGCCTGAGTCAAGCAATTCCTTGAAGCGCGCGTACCTCTTTGCGTGGTGGCTTTCGGCCTTGGTGATGTTCTCGAAGAAAGCGGCGGCTTCCTCGTCGCCGTTCGCCTTCGCGTCCTTGAAGAAGCGGGGGTACATGTCCGTCCACTCGTACGTTTCGCCGTCAAACGCGCGCTTGAGGTTCTCGCTCGTGTTGTCCGCGAACACTCCGTTGCCCAACAACTTGGCTATGCGGCCGGCGTGCTCCACCTCGTTTTCCGCGGTTTCCAGGAAAATCTTTTCTATTGCCTGGTGGCCCTCCTTCTTGGCTATCTTGGCAAATCGCACGTACTTGTTGCGCGCCATTGACTCGCCGGCGAACGCCTCCCACAAATTCTTCTTGGTTTTCTCGCTGACCACCTTTAATCACCCGAAACCCTTATTCACCCAATTTTTTTAATGCCTTGGTTCACTAATATATCAAGCCCCCGTAGCTCAGCGGTTAGAGCGGCGGTTTTGTAAACCGTAGGTCGGGAGTTCAATTCTCCCCGGGGGCTCTTATGAAAGACGAGAAAGGAATGAGGGTGGCGATCGCGGCCGCGCGGCGAGGCCTGAAATCAGGTGGGGGGCCCTTCGGGTGCGCCATATTCAGGCACGGCAAACTCGTTGCCAGCGCGTGCAACCGCGTAGTGAAAACCAATGACGCGACCGCGCACTCCGAGGTGCGCGCCATTCGCCTGGCAGGCAGGAAGCTGGGCACGCCGTTCCTCCGGGATTGCACGCTTTACTCAACGACCGAGCCCTGCCCAATGTGTTACTCGGCGTGCCACTGGGCGAAAATCAAGCGAGTTGTTTACGGCTCGTTCATCGCGGACGCGGCGCGCTTCGGGTTGAATGAGTTGCGCATCCCCGCCGAGAAAATGAAGCGCATCGGATACGACAAGATAGAGTTGAAGGGCGGCGTGCTCCGCGAGGAATGCCTTGAATTGTTCAAGGGGTGGTGGGCGTCCGGCGGCAAGCCGTACTAAAACCTTTAAACCAGTTTCAACGAAATGAATCAGCCATGTTCAAACCGGATTTCTGGAGGAAATTGAAGCGCGGTCCCCAAGTAATCCTTCCAAAGGATGCAGCTGCAATAATTGCTTTTTCGGGCTTGCAGCAAGGCGACTCAGTGCTTGAAGTGGGCGCGGGCTCCGGCTTTTTGACAATTGCGTTAGCCAACGCCGTGGGCGAAAAAGGACGCGTCGTGTCTTATGAGCGGCGCGAGGAATTCGCCAAACTAGCCGAAAAAAACCTTGAACGCGCCGGTTTAATTGCCGAAATAGTGGTGGCTGACGCGTTGGATGGAGTAAAAGGCGAATACGATTTGATTGTTTTGGATTGCGGGGAGGCCGTGCCCGTGTTCAACGCCGTGAAACAAAACCTCAAGACGGGCGGCGTGCTCGTCGCCTACCTCACGCAGGCAACCCAGGTCAAGGAGTTCCAGGAACACTGCGATTTGGGGCACGAGCGAACAATAGAGGTAATCGTGCGCGAGTGGAAGCTTGACAACAAGGCGTGCCGACCGCAGAACACGGGGTTAGTGCACACCGCGTTCCTCTCGTTTTACAGAAAGAATTAAAGCGTTTGACCGCGCGAATATTGTTGGTATGCCCAGAAAGCCGCAAATGGATTTGCACGTTTTGGAGAGTGCCCACGCGTTTTTGTCAGACCGCGCGAACGAGTTGCGTCGAAGCGTTCCCGAGGAGCACTTCAGGAAAGTGGAGCAACTGCTTCACGAATACGACAAACTGGCCGGGGAATCTATTCGGTTGGCCGGCACTCAGAGCGTCACGGGTCTGCCTAATGACCGCGCGAAGGCGTCGTTCATCACGCGTTTCAGCGAGAGGCGTTCCCTACCGTCAATGAGGGACGAGAACGGTTGCGTCAAGCCGGAATGGGAATTCTCCGCCCTGCACTTTGACTTGGGTGGGTTGAAGGCGGTCAACGACGACGCATTGCTGGGGCACGAGTATGGCAACAGGTTGCTGCGGAGAACGGGGCGCATGCTGGAAATAGTTGCGGGCAGGTTCGGCGTGCCCCGCGAACAGGTTTTTCATCACGGCGGAGACGAGTTCTCCGTTCTCGTGACCGGCGAGGGCGCGGGAGTCAAAGCGCAGAAAATTGCGGACTTCCTCGTGCGCTTCCGCAACCGGTTGTCCACGCGCAAATATCCGCACGACCCGGACAAGGCCTTGTTTCTCCCGCAAAACACCTTCAAAATCGGCGTGGCAAAATCCAACACCGAGCCAACGCAAAACCTTTTTGACGGCGTGTTCAACAAAGCCGTTGAAGCCGGCAAGCTCGTGGGCGCCACCACGAACCACGGCTACTTAGCGAACTGGCACCTCAAGCGCCTTTCAGGAAACGAAACGAATTTCCTTAACCTCGTGACCCAAAACGTGGACACGCGGTCTTCGGATACGGAACTTCCCCACGTCGCCGAAAACGACGAGTTGAGGCGGTTGTTCTCCAAAGGGGAATTGCACTTGTCGCGCGAACAACTGCGCCAGGCACTGGAAAGAATCGGGAAACGCGAGTATTTTGAATCCATTCTAAACAAGATTTCAACAGTGAAGGGCGCCGAAATACCGCACCGACAATGATTTATTTTCTCAACGCGTTCCGGTAACGTGTTCGCCCGCCTCAAAAACAAGTGGTCCCTGCAGTTAGGCGAGCGAAGCATTGCCTTGGACCACGGCGGCGAGGAAGCATTCGTGTCGCACGCGCACTTGGACCACGCCTTTTCCTTCGGCGGTGTGCAAAAAATAATCGCGTCAGACGCAACCCTTGACTTGCTCGCCGTGCGCGGCAGGCCGTGCAATGCCGAGCGCTCGAACGCCGTTGAATTGCTGCGCGCCGGCCACATACTGGGGGCAACCCAGTTGCGCGCCGAAAAAGACGGGTTCGCCTCAATTTACGCGCCCGACTTCAAGCTGTCAGATTCCTTGACCGTCAAGGGCGCGGAGGTGGGTGAGTGCGACGAGTTAATTGTTGACGCCACGTTCGCGGACCGCGACTTCCCGGACCGCCACGAGACCTGCCAGGAAATCAGCGACTGGGCCGTGAAGGAGCAGGAGGCCGGCCGCATCGTGGTGCTCGGCGGTTACGCGGTCGGGAAAGCGCAGGAACTAGTTGCGTGTTTGAATGAGTACGCGGGCAACGCGCCCCTCGTGAGCGGAGTTGTTGCGGAAGCGTGCCGGGTTTACGGCGGCCACGGCGTGCAATTGGATTTCATCGACGTGGACTCCAACGAGGGAGCGGAGGCGTTAAAGCAATTGTTTTGCGCGGTTGTCCCCATGAGCCAGGTGAACGCGGGCCTCGGCCGGCGGCTGGAAGAATTGTATCACAAACCGGTTTCGCTCGCAATTGCAACTGGCTGGGCTTTGACGCACCATTACTCAGTGAAAGCGTTTGCGTTGAGCGACCACGCGGACCGCTCGGAACTCAGGGACTTCGTGGAGCAGACCGGAGCCAAAAAGGTTTTCACGGAAAAAGGCGGCCAACTGCTTGTTTGAGAATTTTGATGAAGAAAAAACTAAAATGCGTTTTCTTCTTTCCCATCAAAGGTTCCCAGCAAACGCTTCGCGTTTGCGGGCACGCGAACCAAGGGTTCGCTTGGTTCTTCTTTTTCTAAAAGAAGAAAGGGTTTGAGTGAGGGGGCCGAGATTCGAACTCGGGTCACGGCCACCCCAAGGCCGTATGATGCCAAGCTACACTACCCCCCCGCGCGGTTTAGTACCGCTTGAAGTCGAGGATTTCGTCTATCAGCGGCACTTGGCTTAACAACATTCTGCGGCAGCAGTACCTGTCCAGGCCGAGGTCGTCCAAGACCTTTGCGGGCTCCTCGCCGTTTTTCACGCGTTCCTCGTATTCCTCAAATGCTTCGCTCACGGGTTTACCGCACGTGAAAGCACCGAACTGGTATCAACATACCTGCATCACCCCAGCCATACTTTCAATGGCCTTGGAATCGAAGGAGAGTTTTCCTTCCGTTGTTTTACCGAATAACCACGCTTCTTTTAATAAATCGGTTATGTAGCCCTTGTTTGCTTCCACCCATTCTTCGCCGAGGCGGGTTACCACGAATCCTTTTTTGTCTTTTTTGATGTAACCGGCTTTTATTAAAGCGGGAAAAATATAATGCAACCTTTTCTTATTAAATGCTTTGGCGACTTTTTTCCTGTTGCTTGTCGGGTTGCGTTTTAACCACAACGCGATTAAAGAGTATGATTGTTTTGTTGTGTCGCCTGCGAGCAGTTTAGCAACCCCTTGTTTTTTGCGTGAGTTCAGGAAAGGCAGCATGGTCCGACCAATCCGTCCAACGTCTTTGACTACTATTGATGAGTCGTCTTGCCGTGCCCCGAATTCTTGAAGGGCTTCAAACAAGAATTTTTTAAGCGTTTTCCCCTTTTGACAGAACTTCAAGTTGCAGTCAATCGGGTTTACGTGTCCCTCCGCGTCGAAGAAGCCGGCAAGGAAAGCATTTTTTTTGAGGTTATTGAAACCCGCATATAATCCGCGCAGGTTCGTTGGGCGGGAAAGCCATTCAAAAAACCCTTTTAACGGCGCGTTGAGGGAGTAAACCACGAAAGTGGGTTTGTGGTTTCTCTTTCCAATGAAACTTTTACGCGGTAGAGACGTTAAAAACAGAGGAATTTTGTGTTCTCCCTTGCGCGGCATCAAGACGTCCAACCGGACTTCTTTTTGCAAGAATTTTTTCTTTAACACTTTCAACGTTTTTTTTAGTATGCCTTCGTCTTGGTTGGTTATTCCAAACCTTCCGCCGCCAGCTTTGTCCCCCAACCACAAACCAAAAAAATAAGCGAAGTCCTCGTCTAAAACCAAGTGCTTGGGGATAATGGTTTTGAATGTTTTCTTGAGAACCGCGTAATGCAACACTAACTCATCTTTTTTTTCGGTTACGTTAATTTGGCTTATTAACGGCGAAGCCCGCATCAACGTCACTTTGTTTGAGGCCTTGAACCAGCGCGCAATCAACGACTTGCCTCCAACCAAAATTTTTTTGAGTTCTATTTCGGGGTTACGCAGTTTTTTCAACTGGTTTAAGCGTTTTTGTCTCCCCACCCTCAAAACTTCGTTGTTTGAACGTTTTCTGGATTTGAATTTGACGATATTTTCTCTTAGTTCTTTTTTCAGGCCAGTTAGTGAAGCGGCTTTTAATGCGGCAGAATAATCAACGAATTTTGCTTTGTGAAGGTAGTGAACCAGCGTTCCCCTAGCCATACCTAATTTTTCTGCGGCCTTAACTTGTGTTCCGAATTCGGCTACGCTTGTTTTGAATAATTTTCGTCTAAACTCAGGCCTCAATAAGACGAGTTTGTCGTCCATGCCTATAAAAAGAAAAGAGGGTTTTAAGGGGTTTTGAGACCCGTGCCTTCCAGTATCTCACCTGTACGACTTCGTGAAGCGCGCGCGCGCTTTTGGGCCCTTGAATTTTTTGGGTTCCACGCGGCGCGAGTCCTCTACGAGTAGGGAACGGTCCCAGTCCAGCATTTTTTTCTTGGTTTGTTCGCTGCCCGTGAAGCGCACGATGGCGCGGGCGAGCGCGGTTCGCGCGGCTTGGGCTTGACCCATTTTTCCGCCGCCTCTGACGGTTATGGACACGTCATGTTTTTGGATGAAGTCCTCGTCCACGAAGGCAAGTGGTTCGGAAACGATTTCGCGGTAGTAGGGGTCTTCAATCGCGTTCAGCGAGTAGCCGTTGACGGTCACGCCGTTTCTTCCCTCCTTGACGGTTGCGCGGGCTATTGCGCGCTTGCGTTTTCCGCGCGCGTGCACGAAGCGGGTTTGCTTGGATTTTTTGACGGCTTTTTTAGTTGACTTCTTTTTTTCGGCCATTGCTTTAATCACTTCCCTTTTGCCATCCGAGGTCGAGGCATACTTTTTCAATGCTTACCGGCTTGTGGCTCAACTCGTCCGCGGTCTTCACTTTTTTTTCGGCTTTGCCCTGGAATTGTTTTGGAACGCCTAGGTAGCAGCGTAGCCTGCTCATGCATGCCTTGCGGGTGCTTCGGCGGCTCGTTGGGAGCATGCCGAACACGACTTTTTTGAGGAATAGGTCGGGGCGCCGCGGGAACTTGGGTGACTTGTCGGGGTTGGATTTTTGCTGGATTCCGCGCTTGCCGGAATAGCGTTCAACGATTTTTTTTGGGTTGCCGGAGAACACGGCTTTCCCGGAGTTAACGATTACGACTTCGTGGCCTTCCAACAGTTTTTTGGCCGTGTAAGCCGCGAGGCGTCCGGCAATTGCTTTGTCGGCGTCCAAAACGGTTTTTTCGTTAGTCATTTCTTTTTTTCACTTCACGATTCTGACTCCTTTTCCGGAAGGGTTGTCCTTCATGAGTTGTGAGAGGGATATGTATTTGCCTTTTTGGTTGATTGCTTCAACGGCTTTCTTGGAGGCGTCCAGCGCGGCCACTGTGAGGGAGTGGCTGATGGAGCCGACGCCGAGGACCTTGCCGAGCACGAGGGCGGTTTCGCCTTCCTTGGTGACATTGTCGAGTTTGTAGAGGTTGACTTCGGCGCGGCTCCTCCGGCGCGCGTTGAGGGCTTGGGCTACGCGCTTCCATAGACCGGACTTGTTTTGCCTCGCAGTTTTCTCGGCTTGGGCGGCGAGTTTAATCGTTTCAGGGTTTTCGGGTCCGTATTTCATCGTTTTCACCGTGTTAATGCAGGGGCAGGGATTTTCAGCCCGAAGGCGCTCCAAATCAAAACGCTCGTTTTCTTTTTTGGTGCGCCTAACTTTTTTCTTTTCCCAAAAGAAAAAAAGTGGGCCTTCGAACCCTGGCACTCCTAAGAGACAGGCACCTCAAGCCTGCGCATTTGACCAGACTCTGCCACCCCTGCTCTTACTTGAATTCCACTTCCTTGATCCTGCTTTTACCTCCCTTCGTTAGGCGCGCTTTTTTCCCGAATTTTTTTGAGAGTTGCTTCAACAACTCCTTGTTTGCCGCGCCCCCGACCGGCTTGGCTGGGACGCGTGCGACCCACGCGCCGTCCTCTTCCTTGAGGGAAAAGGTTTTGGCGTTCGGGATGACGCGGATCTTCACTTGGTTTTCAGCTCTTCGATTTTTTCCCCCACTTTGTTCAGCCCGCGCAACAATTGTTGTTTTGCGGGCACGTTGTTGTATGACTCGCACCAGAACACGTAGTCCCCGTCCGAGTCCTTGAAGGCGTCCGGCTTTTTTTGGAGGGCCTTGCTTTCGCATTCAAAACAAATCCCGCATTGTTCCGGCGTTTTTCCGTTGACTTTGTTTATTGCTTCCTGCGGTAGGCGGGGCTTGATTGCGGCGCCGCATTTCTTGCACTTGGTTGAGAGCTTGTAGTTGCTTAACAGCCCGTAGGAGGCGATGGCGCTCTGGTAGCGCGCGTGCTTGGCTCCGGTTCCGATGTCGGCGGTTGCCTGGAGGCGGAGTTTCTGGCCCTTGCCGAGTTTTATGATGGGAATGTTTTCGCAGTAAACCTTGATTGCTTCGTCCTGGCTGGCGAGTTGTGCGGAGTTAACCGTCACCTCTCCGTCTTCGGCGGCGGCGTCCAGCGTGAAATAGATTTCGGCGTCCTCGTTGAGGGATTCCTCCCACGTCAGGGGAATCAAGCCGATTCGGTTCGCGAGGTATTCGTTGAACACGGCGGAAGTGTTTTCAAAGAAGTCCACTTCCCTGACCGCGAAAGCCGGGAGGTCTGCGATTATGGCGCGGCGCAACGCGTTCAACAACTCGGGTTCCGCTCCCGTGACGCGGTAGAACACCTTGCTTCCTTCGTCCTTCAACAAATCTATCTTCATTTTTCAGACTCTCCTTCCACGCCTTCCGCCCGGCCGCTTCGTGGTGTCCGTGGGCACGGGCGTAACGTCTTCAATCTTTCCAATTCTGAGGCCGGAGCGCGCCAACGCGCGGATTGCGGCTTGTGCGCCGCTTCCCGGCGTCTTCGTGTGGTGGCCGCCCGGGGCGCGCACGCGCACGTGAATATTGGTTATGCCTTTTTCCTTGACGGCGTCGGCCGCGCGGAACGCGGCCTGCATTGCGGCGTAAGGGCTTCCCTCGTCGCGTTGGCTCTTCACGATTTGTCCGCCGCTGACCCGCGCCAGGGTTTCCGCGCCGCTCAAATCCGTTACGGTTATGATAGTGTTGTTCTTTGAGGAAAAAATGCTTGCGATGCCCCACTTGCCTTGAACTCTGGGGGCGACCTGCGAACGCGGCTCGTGGTCCCTGTGGGGTCGCCTCTTTGGCGTCTCGTCTTCACTCATTATTCGGTCCCCTCCCCCGCGCTAGCAGGATCTTTGGTTTCTTCTTTGGATTGGTTTTGTTTTTCTTCGGGTTCTTCATTGGTTTTATCGGCCATTTCAGCCAGGGTTTCCTCCTTCTCTTCTATTTCGGGTTTTTCGGCTTCCTCTTTTTCCTCGGCCATTTGCTTCAAGGTTTCCGCCTTTGGTTCATTGGTTTTTTCTTCGGCTTCCTCGTCTTCTTCAAGAACCGCTTTTTCTGGGACCACGACGGGCTCGCCCCACCAATCAACCGAGTCCTCTTCCGCGAACGACACGAGGTAGGAAGGCGCGTTCACGCGCTTGTCGTTGACTTTGACGTGGCCGTGAACGATGAACTGCCTCGCCTGTTTTGGGGTGCACGCCATGTGCTTGGCGGTCACGAGTGATTGCAGCCGGCGCGCGAGCACGTCGCGCACGGTGAGCGTGAGGATGTCGTCCAGGGTGATGCCGGGCTTGCCTATGAAGTATTTCTGCACCCTCACGAGCAACTGGTCCCTGCGTTTCTCGATTCCGCTGCCTTTGCCGGATTGCAGCCGGCGGGCTTCGCGGCGCATCTTCCTCAAAACGGTTTTGGCGCTCCACACCTCGCGCGCGTTCTTCAAACCGAATTCGTTGCGCAACGCCTTTTCTTCTTCTATGCGGCCTTCGTCCCACAAGCGTTTGGGGCGCTCGAATTGTTTCCTCTTGCGTTTTGGGTCACCCATGAATCATCACTTTTTGCCGGTTTCCTGCGCTTTTTGCGCGGCGGCGCCCTTTTGCTGTTTTGCCGCCTTCTTCAACACGCCGACGCTCATTCCCGAGCGGCCCGTGGTTCGCGTGTGCTGGCCGCGCACTTTTTGTCCCGTTGCGTGCCTGAAGCCCTTCCAGGAACGCGTTTCACGCATTTCCATTATGTCTTGGCGCGTGGCGAAGCGCAAGTCGGTTCCGAGCACGTGCCGGGCACTCCCTTTTTCGGGGTCGGCCAAGCGGTTCAAGACGAACGGCTTGACTTCGTGCTTTACCGGGTTCTTGAGTATTTCCTCGATTTCCTCTATTTGTTGGTCGGAGAGGTTGCCGCACAACTCGTTTCCGTTGATGCTTGACTCGCGTTCGATTGCGCGCGTGAGGGAGGCGGCGAGGTTGCTGCCTATTCCTTTCACGCGTTGCAGGCCGCGTTTCAGGGGGTCGCTTCCCTTGACGTCCTGCCCGAATATGCGGACGATTCCCTTGTAGTCCTTGCCCGCTTTGTCCGGCGTCCTCTCCGGTTTTGGCGCCGCCTTCTTGATGACATCGCCTTCATCGCTTTTTTTTACTGCCATTCCACCAACTCGTTTAAGCGCCGGGACTGAGATTTTCGCTAACTTCCTTTCTTTTCCGAGGTTTTCTTTCGAGAAAGAAAAGCTCATTCGAACTCAGGCGGCCTTTCGGCCACACGCTTTACGGCTTTAATCGGTACGCCCCTCTCCGCTTTCACTCGGGGTAATCCGATAAAGAGGTTCCAAGCGTGCGCAATAACCACTCTGCCATCCCGGCACTCTATTATTGTGCGCGTTGAGGCAATTTAATGGTTTTCGCTCTTCCGAGCCCTTCTTTTAATTAGTGCATTCAAAGCATATAAAAATCAATCGTTTTGAAAGGCGTGCACGACTCGTTCCACGTCGGCTACGATGCCGTGCTGTTTTCCCGCGATTTCGTCGGCGTCAAAAAACGATTTCGCGATGCAGCACAACTCGCCTTTACCCGATAAAACCTGTGCGAACCCATTCTTTTTCACGGATTCGTCCAAGGCGAGCACTCCCGGCGCCGCCAAATTTGCGCCCGTGCTCACGGGTTTCAACGCGCCGTCGGACACGACTATTTTCGGCAGGTCCAGTGCTTCTTCCACCGGGTGTACGAGTTTTCTTAAAGCGGATTGGTCTCCGCGCTCTTCAAACAGCCAGTACGCGTCGCTCAAGTCCTGCAAGGTGGAGCAGTTTTTTTCCGTGAACCCGCCGGCGGCGGTGCGCCTCAACTCAGCCATTTGCGCGCCGTCGCCTAGTATTTCGCCGGCGTGCGTGCAAATCGTCCTGATGTAAGTGCCGTGTTGGACGCGCGCCTTGAACAAGGAGTACTTGCCGTCGACTTCCAGCAATTCCAGGGAGTGGACCGTGCGCGTGCGCAGGCGTTTGGCTACGGCCGAGGCAAGTGGCGGCGTCTGGTAGATTTCTCCGCGCAGGTTTTCAAGGGCCTCGTCGATTTCCTTGAACGAGTGCTCTTCGCTGGTTTTCATTACGCAGACGTATTCCTTGTCGTGCAACGAGAGGAAGCGCGAAATTTTGCAGGCGTGATTGAACATTACTGGGAGCACGCCGGAAACGTCGTAGTCCAGGGTGCCAGAGTGCCCGCTTTTTTTGGCGTGAACGAGTTTCCTGCATAAAGCCGAGGCCTCGTGGCTGGTGGGGCCGGCGGGCTTGTCCAGCAGGAAGAAACCGTAGTCAATCAATTCCTTTACGGTGCGCTCGCCGGGTTTTTTGCCTTTCACGCATTCCTCTTCGCGGAGGGTGATCATCTGGATTGTTCCTCGAGTTTTACGCCGTAGGTTACAGCCAATTTCTCCAACTCGTCTCTCTCCGCTTTAAGCCTCTCCGCATGTTTGTTGCTTGCGTCCGCCATCCTCTTTATTGAGCGGAGTTCCTCCAGTTCGCCGCGAATCATTTCCCCGACTTTTCTCCTTTTAAATTCGGCGAGTAGTTCGTGTAGCGGCGTTTCAAGAATGCTCCGAATGCCCTTCTCTGCTTTTTCCTTGCCTAGTTTTGGGTTCAGCAAATTTTTCTGGCGCAACTTTCTGTTGAGCAGTTTGATGAATTCATCGTTGGCCGTGCCCCCGATGCTCGCCGTGTGGTATGCGCTCCTGTTCAACGGATGCCACGGCCCGGGATAGTTTTCGGCAAAGTAAACTCGTAGTTCCGACGAATAAATCGATTTCATCACGCGGTGAAAATTCTCGGTTGTCACGCCTCGGTCCTGCCGGAGCATTTGCAGGGCGTTGTCCTCCTTCCTCCCGGCCTTCGCTTCTTCAATCATGCCTAATAAAACTCCAGGTGTGCCACGTTGCACTTGCGCGTCTTGCCGCCGGGCAACTCGATTTCAACGAAGCTCTTGTCCAGAATCTTCGCTATTTTCACTTTGATGCCCGCGCGCCTGCCCTTTGTGAGCACGGCGCTCCTTCCGACTTGTATGACTTGTTTACCCATTTTTTCACCCTTGTTTTTAGTGCGGTGGGCGCTCCACGAATCGAGGCATGTTCAGCCGCTCGGTTTATCCAATCCTTGGCTCGGCCCTGGTTCTTGCGAGCATACCTTGAAGTCCTTAGAGTTGCTCCTTCCGGCCTGGCTCGATTCGAACAACGAGGCATAACGCAAGGCAGAGCGTCGTCGCCTTGGAGAGGGCCTCGCGGATTCGCTTGCTTCTCCTCGCGGACTTCACCCGCCGTAAAGAGGGTTGGCGTAAAGGAGACCTCTAGCCTCCCGGCTAGCCCACCGCATTATTACGTTGCAGCAACCACAATTTAATAGTGTCGCCGTGCAACGCTTAAAAACGCGGGGGAAGTATTCATTGCATGAGAATAGGATTCATTTACTTCGCGGGGTTTGACGTGAAGGCGGCGGCGGACAAGGCCGCCAGCGAGCGCACGGGAGTGGAAATAGTGCCCGTCCAGGCGCCCTCAATTCTTCAGGTGCCGATGACGTGCAAGAAGGTGTTCGCCGAGTTCTCGCTTGACTGCGCGGTCGCCTTCGTGCAAGCCGAACCCGACCAGACCAGCGAACTCGACTTGTTGCACGAGAAACTCGTGGACGTGGAACTCACGCAAATCAAATACATTTTTCCGGTAATCCTCTTGAACGACGAGTGGCGCTCGGAGGAAGACCGGGATGAGAAGGCAATTCACAGAATCAACGAGGCCCTGGAAAAAGCGGCTGCTTTCTCTTCTCATTCGCCGACCACGCCTGAAATGCCGGATTGGATGTCGGGCGCACCCGAGCAAACCCATAACGAGGACGACCTGGGTTTCATGGACGACGTCGGCCACAAACTCTTTTAGAAACCAAACGAGGACTTCCGTCTCCGCTTTCTTTCATGGGTTAATTAGTCCAAGTTGACGACGCCGCCTTTCAGGGAAGGCAACTCCAACACGAAGCCGGTTTTTTGCATTAAGGGCGCGGCCTTGCACACGAGTGTTTTTCCGAGTTTTTCAACGCCCTGGGTTTCGTGGACGTGGCCGCACAAGCAAGCCAACGGCTTTTGCTTCAACAAATAGCCGCGCACCGCCTTGCTTCCCACGTGCAATTCGTTCGGGAGTTCGTCCGCAAAAGTGTTAAAGGGCGGGGCGTGCGAGAGGAGCACGTCGGTTTTGCCGAGTTTCTTGAGGGACGCCGCGAGTTTTCGTTCGGTTGTCTCCATCGGGGTGTTGAACGGCGTGGGATTGCTTCCGCCCAGTCCGCCTATCACGTAGCTGCAGATCTTCACGGTTTTCTCGTGCAGGTAGCGTTCGCCGAGCGCGTCCACTACCGCCTGGTTATCCATGTTGCCGTGCACCGCGTAAGCGGGGACTTTGCACGCTTCAAGCATAGCCGTTGCGAACGAGGCGCGCTCGAAGTCGCCTCCCAGAAGAACGGCGTCCGGCGAATGCTTTTTGATTAAGCGCTTCAAGTAGTCAATGCACGGCTCCTCGCCGTGCGGGTCGGTAACGAACAATATTTTCACGACTAAACCTCCGCGCCCGCCATTAAATAAGAACCGATTACCCCTTTTTGGTGGTGAAAAAACCCGAAAGGTTTTATAAGGCGTTTTACCCAACTCTTCTAACACCTGATCTTTATTGGTGATTAATTATTAGTGTTGGAGGCGCGTGGCAAAATGAACGCTGACTGGTCTAGATTATTATACGTTTTTCTCGGGTTCTCGTTGCTCGCGGTGATGGCGAACGCCTCCCCGGTAACGCAGTCATTTAATGCTTCAAGAGATTCGTATGTGAGTTCGTTAAACCCGACCACAAACTACGGGTCTGCAACCAGTTTATGGGTAGGCAACAGCTTCTTCTTTATTTCAGTTCGCCGCGAAACCTACCTCGCCTTCAACTCCCTCACCGTTCCCGCAGGACATCCAGTTTCCTCGGCGAGCCTTGAATTATACTTGTATGACGCTCCCAGCAGTTCGCGCACCTACCATATTCACCGCTTGAACGGCAACTGGAACGAGAATTCGATTACTTGGAATAACCGCCCGGACTCCTCGAACAGCACCAGCGACGGAAGCGTTGGAAGCGGCACCACGAACGGCGCCTGGCTGTCGTGGGACGTGACTGCTAACGTGCAGGCATTTCTCTTGGGCACGCCCAACCGTGGCTGGCGCATTTCTCAAACCCCATCTAGCCTATTTATTATTGATGACGGCCTGTTTCGTTCGCGCGAATACTCGAATGCTTCATTGCGCCCGCAACTCGTCGTGACATTTGAAAACAACGCTCCGAGCGCGCCAGTCGTTGACGTCACGCCCGACGTAGCAAACACGACGGACGACTTGACTTGCACGATTACAGTGCCCAGTGTTGACCCCGAAGGCGACGCCATCGTTTACGATTACACTTGGCTTAGCGGCACGACGGTAATACAGGAGACCAACGGCACCGCCTCACTTACGGACATTTTGCTCAGCGCGCTTACTGCGAAACACGAAACCTATTCGTGCGTGGTGACGCCCCGCGACCCCTATGATAGCGGTCCCTCGGCAAGCGACTCGGTTACGATATTGAATTCCGCGCCCGTCGTCACGGTGACCTCGCCGAACGGCGGGGAAATATGGAGTGGGGTGCACACAATCGCGTGGACCGCCTCGGACGCCGACGGCGACGCGCTTAACATAACCTTGGAGTATTCCATTACCGGCCATCCGTGGCTCGAAATCGTTAACGACACCGCGAACGACGGAACGCACAATGTCGACACGAACGACTCTGCTTACGGCGACCACGACGGTTACTGGGTGCGTGCGACCGCTGACGACGACGAGGACACGGCGATCGATGTCTCGGATGCCGAGATGGTTGTGGACAACACTGCGCCGGTAACCTCATTTGTCGTTCTCAACACATCTGTATACAACGACGGCTTTTGTGGTTGGTACGCCTCCGTAGTGGATGCATCCCTGACGGCGGTTGACAACCTGGCTGGAGTTGACACCATTTTTTGGAACGTTACAGACCCGCTTGGAGCGTCTTCGGCTGGAACGTTCGATTCAGGCGGTGGTTTTGTGCAAACCACGGCGGAAGGCACAAACACTTGGAGGTATTGGGCGAACGATTACGCAAACCTCTCCAACGAGGAAACTCAGCACATAAATTTTGTTTGCGTTGATTTGAATCCGCCGGCGCCAGCAACCAACCTCGAAGGCCCGCAGTGGATTAACTCTTCTTCATTCACGATAACCTGGGACCCGTCCGCGGGCGACGGCCCAGGCTCGGGCGTGCGTGGATACTATGTTTACGTTAACGGAACCGAGTATTACCTGAGTGGCTCCGACAACTGCTCGTTCACGATAACCTGGGGCGCAAACAACAATCAATACAACTACTATGTTGTCGCTACCGACTTCGTCGGCTGGAATGCCACGGCAACGCCCGAACTTTGGACGGGTGTGGACTCCACCAAGCCCTCGAAACCCTCGTTGACGCGCACCACTCCACAATGGACGAATACCGGCATTGTTGGTTTGTTTTGGACGACGGGAGACGGCTTCTCAGGCGTGAATATTTCGCGCGTATACCGGAACGACGCCGTTTATCCGAACCCCGTGCCGCCGACCACTTATCTGACCAGCGTTTACTGGCCGACGACGACTTATGACGATTTATCCGCGAAAGTTGATGGGACTCGTTACCGTTATCAGGTGGATGCGGTGGATAACGCAGGAAACCCGAGTTTGATGTCCAACAACCGGTACGCGATATATGACGCTACCGCACCTTCAAGCGTTGCAACGGTTTGGTCTGGCAGCGCCGGAAACAATAGTTGGTATGTTTCCCCGGTCGCAGTGCAGGTATTCTCCTTTGACGCGGTTTCTGGAGTAAAACGCATTTGGTATAACAACGGCACCGTCGGCAGTTCAGTCATTTTTGCCCCGACCGGTAACTTCGCTTACTTCATCGTGAATGCAGAAGGGGACTGGGACACCACCTATTATGCGCGCGACCGCGCACAAAACACCGAAGGCACGAAGCATTTCAACATAAAAATTGATATGACGCCGCCCGTAGCGCCGGTTCTGGGTGCTCCCGCCGTCGTGACGGACGGCTTCATCCCCTTGACGTGGAGCGGCGCTTCCGACAGTCATTCGGGAGTTGATTATTACGCGGTTTATTGTGACGGCGTCAACGTCGCAACCCAGCCAACCGAGAACTATAACTACGGTCCCGTGCTTGACGGCAACCACCAGTGTTACGTTGACGTGTACGACGTTGCCGGAAACAACGCGCAATCCAATTTCGTGGACGTCCTCGCCGACCTCGCGCCGGCTTTCATCTCCGTGAATTCGGACAAGGCGCGTTACGAGAACGGCGATTCAATCACGGTTATTGCCGTGCTCAACGAGTCCGGGTTGACCGTGACCGCGGACTTCTCGCAACTGGATTCCGAGTACGCGCCCGGCATGGAGGCGGTGACCGCGGACAACACGACTTACACTATTACTTACAACATCAGCGTAAACAACACGCGACCCGGCGCGTTCTACTCGTTCGGTCCCGGCTACAACGTGGTCGTGACCGCGAGCGACGCGCACAGCACGGTCGCGGATTCCTCGCTCTTCGTTGAACTCGACGTCTCGGACGCGGGCTCGCTGAACTCGTTTTACTCCGTGAGCGGCGCTTACGACGTCGTCTCGGCCGGAGTCGGGTTGAGGCCGGACCCGGCTTACAAGGCAATCACCTTAAACATTCCGGGCCCGGTTGTCAAAGCGTTCCTTTACTGGAGCACTTACAGCAACGACGGCGGCAACCTGTCAATCAACGGCACCGCAGTTAACGGCTCGGAAATCGGCCGCTTCAACACGACTGCGCCCAACGGCTTCTGGGTTCCGCGCTCTTACCGCGCCGACGCGACCGCCTTGATGAACGGCTCCGGCGACTACGTGGTAAGCGGCGACAACCAATACGTTGAAGGCGCGTCCCTCGTAGTGATTTATTCGAATGACTCCGCGGACAACATGGTTGTAATCAATGACGGCGCCGGCAATGACAAGCGCAACGCTTCCACTACGTTCAACGGCTTCACCGCCGAAGGCGGCAACTCGGCGCTTCGCATGATAGGCGGCGGCGCCAAGGGAATAGGCCCCGTTATCGAAGCATTCTCCTACTTCAACGAGAACCTGTTGAGCAACGAGAGCTGGAATGCGAGCGCGGGCGACGAATGGGATGACGACGCGTTTAACGTCAGCGCCTACATTTTTGCGGACGACGCGACCGCGACCGCCAAAATAAGCGGAGACGGCTCCAAGGTGATGAACTGGGTGGTTGCCGTGCTCACCGTCAAGAACAAGCCGGTACCGCCCGCCGCACAGCAATCATCGCCGGCGAACCAGGGTGGTGGCGGCGAGAACAGCCACGACATCCTGCTTCCGCCCTCTTCCTACGTGCGCGTTGGTGGTGGAGAGGAAAACGTTCCTCCGGCTCCCGGAGAAGAAACCGGTGAACAACCCGGCGGAAACGAGGAAATCGTTTTGGCTGAGGGACCCGGCTATGACATCGGAACCAATCCAATCAGGGAGACAATAACGGCTCCGGCAACCGGCCCAACGGCGCCGGGCGGGGCAACTGGTTTGTTCACGGCGGCAAACGCGCCGTGGTGGTTCGGGTTGTTAGTCGTCCTCGCGGGCTTGGGTTTGTTCGCTTTCAGGCGCTGGCGCAAATGAGGTTCGTGGCAGGCGGGCTCCCCAACCAACAAAGCATTAAAAAAGAATTAGGGGCAAGAGTTTAAGGTAACGTTTTATTCGGAGCGTGATTAATTGGGTAGAGGCAAGGAGCATACCGTGCGGTGCACGAAGTGCGGCAGGCAGGTAAGGAAGGACAAAGCCGTGTTCATAGATAAAGTGGTTTTCTCGAACCCCATAGACCGCAAAGACATAATCGAGGGCGAACCCTACACGCCCGTCATGGTCCGCGAAGTCGCTTACTGCCCTTCGTGCGGCAAACACATGCGCGTATACGAAAAAAAGAAGCGCATGCAGGAACGCCAGCGCGAACGACGCATGGACGCGCGCATCGGCGGGGGATTCCACAAGAGACCAGTTTACGAACGTTCACCCCAAAAACAAGTAGAAAACAAACCGGAGGATGAAAAACATGGCGAAGAAAGGAGTGCTTGAAGGATTTGTGGACTGGCTGAACTCCTTGTTCGGCGGCAACGGAAAACCCGCGCCCAAGAAAGCAGCCAAGGCAGGAAAAAAGCGCGGCCGCCCCAGGAAGCGCGGCAGGCCAAAGAAAAAGCGTTGAAGCCATAACCCCCAAAATTTTTTCGGGCCCGGAGTCGGTTGGTAAGACGCCAGTCTCACACAACCTCTTTCTTTTGAAAAAGAAAGACCCTTGACGAGAAAGAAAACATGGTATCGGGTGTGAAAACTGGAGACACGGAGTCCGATTCTCCGCGGGCCCACTGAACCGCTTTGGGGGTTGCACCCCCCGATCGGGTTCACGCTCACCCCCCTGCATTTAGTTGATGAATTAATTCCTTGGGCACTACCCCCTTCCTTTTTATTGGATGCTAATTGGTTTTCTTCATCAAAGTTCCTCCCCTAAAACTATTTATTCGCGCACTGAATGCAACACAGCATGTTAGACCCAAGCGCGCTGGTTGCCTCGTTCATCACCATCTTCATCATCATGGACCCGTTCGCGTCCGTGCCGTACTTCCTCGCGCTAACCCAGAAAATGACGCGCAAGGAAGCCGTGGCAGCAGCCAACAAGGCAATACTAATCGCCGGCGTAATCGCCGTAATCTTTCTCTTCGTTGGCCCCAACCTCCTGGACTACCTCGGCGTCACGCTTGCGGACTTCCGCGTTGGCGGAGGCATAGTGCTCGGGTTGCTGGGCTTGGAGATGGTGCTCGGATTCTCGTTTTCCCCTCCCGACGAGGCGCACAACTGGAACGCGGTAGCCGTATTGATTGCGACCCCGTTGCTGACGGGCCCGGGCCTGCTCTCCTCGCTCTTGATACTCTCCGAGGAACACGGCTTCGCTACTCCCCTCATAGCGACCGCGCTGGCGTTACTGGTTTCGTGGGCGTTGCTCAGGAATTCGGAGCGCGTCAGGCAAGCCTTGGGCCGCCACGCAATAGAGATAACCTCCAAGGTGTTTGGCTTGCTCTTGCTCACGCTCGCCGTGAACTACGTGCGCGTGGGCCTGACCGGTTAAGCGCAATCAATTGGGCAGGACTCAGGGGTTTCCGGGCACGGGCAACCCACTGCCATGCAAACCACTTCGTCGCAGAACCCGTCGCCGCACTTGTCCACGCACGAACCGGGAATGCATTCGCCGCGGTAAAACGCCCACTCCTCGCACTCGCCTTCCGGTAAAATGCAGACGCCGTATTGCCCGGCTTCGCCTTCCCGGATTTCCAGGGAGCCGCCTTCTTCAACGCAGTAAACCGAGGCCGGGTTCGCCAAGCCAGCCGGGGGGCAAGCCATGAGCGTGCTGGCCACGCCGTTCTCCGTGCAAGTGCACGTGTTGCACCCGTCGTCACAAGTCCACGACTCGCCCAACGCATGGCCCCCGCAATCGGGCGCGCAATACGGGCATTCAAGGCACCCGAACAAGGCCGCGCCCGCGAAAACGATTACGAACATTTTATTCAAGGCAATCACCTGCAATAATCATTTTCCTCCCTCAATTAAAAGGCCTCGAAACCTTCAACCAAAAAGTTGTTTCTCGTGCAATTGAATTATATTGTTTTAAGTTCATTGAATTGTTCGTGGCGCTCTCCAAGGTCTTTGAAGGCCTGATGAAAGACGGTTGCGGTGGCGGGAGACAGTTGTATGCCGTCCTGGGTTCGGCGTCCGGGCACGCGGAGCCCGACGAGCGCGGGAACCGCATGGCTGGCGACCTGGAAAAACTGGACCGCGAACTCCCGTCCTTTGCCGCCATCGCGGTGTCCGACCTCGTCCCAAAGTATTTACCCAAATTTTTCAAAGACCTGTGCGACTCCAGGGGCTTTGAAATCAAGACCTTCGAGTTTTTGCCGCGCGGGGAACACCTTGAACGCGCGTCAAGACACGACGCCTGGACGCAAACCCTTCCGGGCTCCCTTGCCCACCTCACCCTCGCAATAAACGCGAAGGAGGGCTCGGCGGTGCTCGCCCAACTCCAAGGCAACCTGACCGCAAACCGCTTCTCGAATTCCCTCAACGATTCAAGGGAGCTGGAATCCTATCCCTTGACCCCCGAGGAGTCCAGGAACTACCATGACTTCCTTTCAAAATACAAGAATACGCACCTGTCCCTGTTTTTGGCGGCCAAGCAATACTGCGACGAACGCGGCCTGGAACTGCAC
>Ga0066637_10000288_pt1 | contig 29594 bp, 17 predicted proteins | sample CryGeyCG2014_020_FD_62737 | JGI IMG/M metagenome (GOLD analysis project Ga0066637, IMG submission 62737) | Groundwater microbial communities from aquifer - Crystal Geyser CG08_land_8/20/14_0.20 | ecosystem: Environmental > Aquatic > Deep subsurface > Groundwater | place: USA: Utah: Grand County...
AATAAGAAAAAAGATTATATCGAACTCATTACAAAAGTTACGAATAGATTTATCACGCAGTTTGACAGGGATTATCACGCTTCGCTGGAATTGCTTTCTAAGATATTGGATAGACGCGATAGTTATACACACAGCCATTCTAAAAATGTGTCAAAATACGCCGGTGCCATATCAAAAAAGATGGGCCTCTCGGCGAAGGAAAAAGATATTGTTAAACATTCTTCCCTGCTTCACGATATAGGGAAGATGAGCATAGATATGAGCATATTGCAGAAGAAGGGCAAACTTACAAAAGAAGAGTGGAGCGAGATAAGGACTCACACCCATTCCGGGGCCGAGATCGTTAGCAGGATAAAATCTTTAAAGGACCTGGCCCCAACGGTTTTGCATCATCATGAAAGGTACGGCGGAGGCGGATACCCCTTTCCTGAAATGAAGAACGGGGAAATCCCGTTGTCGGCAAGGATCGTAACCTGCGCGGATGCCTACGACGCCATGACGAGTGACAGGGTTTACAGGAAGGCATTGCCAAAAGAAAAGGCGATAGAAGAGCTTAAGGGATGTTCCGGGACCCAGTTTGACCCCGAGATAGTTAAGGCCTTTCTTTTAGTTCTTGATAAGGGAGAAGAAAGTGAATAAAATCGGCGTTAGAATAATAGCCGTATTTTTTATTATTTCGCTTGTTGCGATCCGGCCTCTTTTTTCTGAAGAGATGCAAGTATCGACAGAGATGCAGGGTGGATCTGTCGTAGAGCCGCAAGAGGTGACATCGGCAGAAGGGGCGGCTGTAGCAGGACAAAAGGCTACACCTCCCGCCGAGATTATAGTAGATGACTTTGACAAAGGTAGAACGATGGGCGTATTTTCCGAACGCTCCACAACCCTTGGCGCTTTTCACGGCACATTTGCCAGACGTCCCAGCTATTGCGTCATTACCAAAACAGATAAGGAAAAAAGGGGAAAGCAGGGCCTCGGGCTCGCCATAGATTTTTGCGACGTGGCGGGATGGTGCGGCTGGTACACGCTTCTTAATGATATAGACGTAACGCCTTATAACGCTTTATCTTTCTGGGTTAAAGGCTCTGAGGGTAACGAAAAATTCGACATAGGTTTTGCTGACGCTAAAATGCAAGATCTAGAGATCGATGCTGTGTACGCAGGGCCGGTGACGGCGTTTTTGTCGAAGGGTGTCTCGACGACGTGGCAAGAAGTAAAAGTTCCTCTTGCGAAGGTCGGTTCGGAAATAGACTTAAGCCGCATGGGTTCGCTTGTTTTCTGGTTCAGGTACGAGACCAAAGGAAAAATTTATGTTGATGATGTAAAATTCATCAAAGACCCGGAAATAGGCAAGATAATAGATTATAATCTGCCCGTTTCCGTATACGGAAAAGAGACTGAGCGCAGCATGTGGGTTTGGAAAACAGACCCCGTCTCCAACAAAAAACAAAAAGACGAGCTCTTTGGCTTTTGCAAAAGGACAGATATTAATGTGATATATCTTTTCTTCGGGGCTACTCCTACCGAAGAGGGGCCCGAGTATTCGGTGAAGTTGGCAGAATTCTTAAAAGAATGCCACTCCAGAGGCATAAAGGTAGAGGCGTTGACAGGGAACCCTGTGTGGTCTTTAAAAGAATATCACGAAACATGCTTAAGTTGGATAAAAGGTTTTCTCGAATTTAACAAATCAAGGCCTGAGAACGAAAGAATGGACGGCATATCGTTAGATGTTGAACCGTACCTCACTCAGGAATGGACAACGAACAAAGAGACGATCAAGACTGATTATTTGGAGCTTCTAAAGAAGATCAAAGAAACGATAGACAGCTACGGGCAGAAATTTAATTTCGGGATGGCTATACCTATTTTTTACGACAAGGAAGACGGCGGAGAGTTTGGACGTAAAGTTTTTGGGTATATAGATTACGCCGCGCTTATGGATTATTACGACACTCCGGATGAAATTATCGAGAAGGCCCGTTTTCATATCGATATGGCCAAGCAGATGAATAAAACAGTTTTTGTGGGCGTGGAAACCCAAAATCTTGTTGAGATGAAACAGGGCAAACCGCGCAACACCTTTTTTGAGGAAGGCTGGGAAGAAATGGAAAAGGTGCTCCATGATACTATCGAGGTATATAAGAACGAGGCTTCTTTCGGCGGGGTAGCTATTCATTTTTATGATAGCTACAAGGCCCTGACCAGAGGAAGGAATGTGCCGCTTAAAGATAGGCCGGCAGATATTTATACAATTAATTCGTTCGGTAAAGGCTTGAAAGAAGTAAAGATAGACGGAGACTTATCGGAATGGGACATCTCGAATACTTATGCAGTAGAATATAAGGATAATGTCGTGTACGGCCAGGGCGCATGGCTCGGCACTAAGGATTTGAGTTTCAAGGCCTATAGTATGTGGGAGGGCGACGCTCTCTATTTTGCGTTTGACGTCACTGACGATGTTTTATTCCAGAATAAAACCGGTGCTGACATGTGGGAAGGCGATCATATAGAATTCTGGCTGGATGTTGATTTAAAGGGTGATTATAATGAAGCGATTAACTCGAACGATGATTTTCAGTTTGGCTTTAGCCCGGGCAACTTCAATAATTTATTGCCGGAAGTGGTAATATGGACGCCGAATATAAAAGATGAGGTGAAGAATGCGATCCAGATAGGAGCTAAAAAAAGAGAAGGCGGTTATATTATTGAAGTAAAAATCCCCAAAGAAGTTGTATTGCAGAAAAAATATACGCAGGGCAGCCCCGAGGCGGCAGAGGAAGCCGCGCTTAAGCTGTATCAGGGCATTAAATTGGGCATTAGCGTGGACGCAAGCGATACCGATAGCGAGAATATGCCGCAGAAGTGTTTGATGTCTAGTTCGGTTAATAGGGTCTGGGGCGATCCGACGACGTTTGGGATACTGGAACTTAAGTAGTTAGTAGCTAATAGTTAGGGGTCAGGGGTGAAAAGATGTTAAAAAAAGTAGTTTTCTTAAGCATAGTTATTAATATAGTAATACTGGCCCAGCTCGTGTTAGCTGAAACCGCAAAAATAATGGATTTACCGCCTCTTCCCGAAGGCACAGTGCTTTTCGAGGAAGAAAAAATGTTCGGCTACAGGGGAAGGCTAGGAGGCTTTGCCCTGCCGCCAAGCAAGATAGGCATTATTTTTGATTTGAAAGTATTTTACGAAGGAGGGGAACCCGAATTCTTACCGGAATCTTTGGACGAGTCCCAATCGAAGCCTGAGCTAAAAATAAAATCAATTAAGATAATGTATAAAAAGGAAACAAAGGATTTATCTTTTTGCGGAGCGTATATAATACTTTTGGCTGACTTAAGAAAATGTCAGACGTTAACTTTCATGATAAAAGGAAAAGACGGCGGCGAGGTTTTTGAGATAGGCGCAAACGATACTATTTCAAACAAGAGAGAAGACGCGGTATATCTAGGTTCTGTTTATAGGTATCTACCTAATGGTATCACGAAAGATTGGCAGATGGTAAAGATCCCGCTATCTGATTTTTACGGGCCTGACATGTCAAAGATCTATAGTTTAGTTTTTGAATTTACAGAAGCCGGAAAAGGGACTTTCTGGATAGACCAAATTCGTTTTCACACCGAAGCCATGGTAGACAGGGAATCGGAGATCAAGGGAAAAGGGTATCTTTTGCTCGACGACTTTGATCATTCCCTAGTAAACCTTCTTGGAAATAAGACCAACGCTTATAAAAGGCTGCCCTCCGAATGCGCTTACGAACTTAGCGCGGAGGAAAAATATAGCGGTCAAAAAAGCCTTAAATTGACTTTTGACAAAAAAGGGTCCGGATGGTGCGGCTATTACACTCTTTTAAACCAGATAGACGGCGATTACTACGACCTTACTTTATATAAATCTGTTTCATTTATGGTAAAAGGGAAAGAAGGTAGTGAGACATTCGAAATAGGGATGGCCGATAAAAATTGGAGCATTATAGGAGATTCACTGAAGGCCGGCCCTGTGGAAAAATATTTGCCCGGCGGTGTAACCAAAGAATGGCAGGAGGTAAATATCCCATTAAAAAACTTCGGGGCTTTGGACCTGATCGAGATGAGCTCGTTCGTGATAAATTTTTATAAATCAAGCAAAGGGGTTATTTACATAGACGACCTGAAATTCTACAGAAAAACAGAAGAAGATGTGTTGAAAGAATGGGACCAGGGCGGGTAAAAAACGGCTTATTTTTCCTTGTCCCGTTAGGAATTATAGTATATAATATAAAATCCGAAATACGAATATCGAATATCAAAACAAATTCGAAATCTTAATGTTCAAATTTTTCCCGCCAAAGCGGGATCCCGCGCATGCATGCCTAATGTTTGGCATAGGCGGGACGTGCTTCGAATTTCGAATTTAATTTATTAGTTATAAATAACATATTGTAGTTTAAAAGGAGGAATTATGGTAAATGTAAAAACGTGCATCGCTGGCATTTTCTTATTTGTTTTTGTATTATTTGTATGCGGAATTTCTTATGCGGAATTATTAGTAGATGATTTTAACAAAAATACCAACCTCTTAGGCGGAAGAACTTCAGTTTATCAGCAGGCGCCTTCAAGGGCGCTCGCGATCCAATCGCCGACAGAGCATTACGGCGATAGCGGCAACGCCCTGATGATTAAATATGACAAAAAGGCCGAAGGCGGCCCCTACAACCAGGGCGGCTGGTGCGGTTATTACACGATACTTAAAAAAGGCGAGACGTATTTTGACGCAAGCTCCTACAAGGCGATAACATTCTGGGTGAAGGGCGCAGAAGGGGCTGAGAATTTCAAGGTAGGCTTAGCGGACAGGCATTGGGATCAGGTTGGAGATTCAGTGAAGAGCGAAGAAATAGGCAAGTATCTGCCTTCCGGCGGTGTTACAAAAGAATGGCAAAAGGCCACTATCCCGCTTGACGTATTCTTTTTGGATTTTAAGGAATTAGGGTCAATATCCGTTTGTTTTGAATTGGATTGCTTTCCTGGCGGCGCAGGAAAGGGAACAATTTATATAGATGATTTAAAGCTGGAATAATGGAGGTAGTAATATGGGGAAATTCTGGGGCGTAGTTTTTTGTTCTATTTTTACTTTTTTATGTTTGTTAAGCATAATATGTGTTATGAGTATTAACGTGCATCAACTGGATAAAAGCCCCGCATTCGCAGAGTCAAAAGAGGCTTTAGTCATAGACGATTTTGAGGGAGACGAGATAATTAACGGACTTGGCTATAGAGCGAATGTTTATGTTCAAGCCCCGTCTAAGGTAATGATCTCCCACAAGAAGGACTCGAGAGACGGAAAGCCAACTACCGTACTTTTTCTGAAATATGAAAAAGCAAATGAGGGCGGGCCCTACGGCGTGGGCGGATGGTGCGGATATTATACGATTCTCAAGAACGATAAAGACGGCAGGTATTTTGACGGCAGCGAATATAAGTACATCAGTTTCTGGTTAAGAGGCGAGAACGGAAGCGAAAATTTTAACGTGGGTCTCGCCGACAGACATTGGGACAAAATAGGTGATTCCTTTAAAAGCGACGAGATGATTAAATACATAGAAGGCAATAAAATGCCTGCTGCATGGACGTATGTCAGGGTGCCGCTCGAGGATTTCTTCATAGACCAATCGATGCTCGCGTCCATTTCAATAAATTTTGAGAGCACCTGCTTCCCCGAGGGGAAAGGGTCAGGTGCGGTTTATATCGATGACCTTATGCTGGAGAAATGAAATTAAGACTTGTTTTATTTATTTTTGTAGCCTTATTATTCGTAATGACCCCTCTATCGCTTGTATCTTTCGAAGGAGTTTCGCGCGCGGATGAACCGCCAAGGGCCATGTGGGTATGGGATGTTCACATACCTAACTCTTCCGAAGCCACCCATGAGTTAATAAGTTTTTGTAAATCAAAAAATATAAACCTTCTTTATATATCTGCGTACAACTTCGGCGAAAGCGCCAAGCCTTCCTATAGGCTATTCAACGCAGTTGCTCACAAAAACGGCATAAAGGTCCACGCCCTGGCCGGGGATCCACGCTGGTCTATCGAAAGATACCATAAACAGCCCCTGGAGTGGGTGGGCAAAGTTTTGGAATTTAATAGAGAGAGTAAAAAAGAAGAACGTTTTGACGGCATACATAGCAATGTAGAGCCTTACGGTTTGGGCAAGCCGTGGGAAGATAAAAGAGGTCTTCTCTTAAAATGGTATCTTGATTTACACAGGAGCGTGATGGATCTAATTGATATGGAGAAATCAAAAGTAGTTTATGCAACGGATGTACCTTTCTGGTACGATGATGATCCATCAATGACTATTAAGTGGCATGGCTCAGCCAAGCCGGTCAGCCATCATATATTGGATACGATTGATATTATAGCTATAATGGATTATAGGAATTTTGCCGAAGGCCCCAATGGTTCCATAGAACTCGCAAAAAGCGAGATAGATTATGCTGATACCGTGGGGAAGAAGGTGTACATAGGCCAGGAGACGCAAAAAGACCTTTATCCTGAATATGTAACATTCGGGAACTCGGATGAGGCAGCCATGGAAAGGGAGATAAAGAAGATAGCGAACGCATACGAAGGGCGTAAGAGCTTTGCAGGCATCGCGATCCATTGTTATTCCAGCTACAAAAAACTAATTAACCAAAAGAAATGAAAATGAAACTTTTATTAAATTTATTTATAGTATCGGCTGTATCGATCGGGTTGGTGGGGATAATTTTTGCCGATACGATATACTTGAACAACGGTAATATTATAAAAGGACTCGTAGTGGAGGAGCACAAAGACAGGGTCGTTTTCAGCACTCGTGAGGGCGAAAAGATTATTCTTAATAAAGATATAGATGAGATTTTCTTCGATGATCTGGAGCAAAATTATTATTATATAGCAAACAGGTTCTTAGAAGAGAAAGATTTCGAGCGCGCGGAGAGGTTCTATAAGAAGTCTCTCGAATTAAACCCCGGTTACAAAAGACCAAAAGATGCCATGCTTTATCTAAATGACGTTAGGATAAAAAATGCGAAGAAATGGGATGGCAAGGAACCCCTCTTAACTTTGAAAAAAGAACTCGGTATTTCTATCGCGAGAAGCGGAGATTTTTGTGTTGTAAAAGAGACGGTAATAAAAAATTCAAAACTAAAAGAAGGCGATTCAATAATATCTTTTTGGGATAGATCCGCAAAATTTATAGATGAAAAGGAAGCGGTCGACAAATTGATCGGTGAACCAAATACTCCTGTAAGGCTTACCGTAGAGCGCAAAGCTACCTTCAAACCGCTACGCGTGCCATGGTATTTTAAATTATTGAACTTAAAAAAACTTTATACCCTGCCGCTCGCAATGGAATACGATGGGTTGACTATAGGGACAATCTCGAACATTATCGCAGGATCTAAATCTCAATTTGAAACCGGAGATAGGATAATAGCCATAGATGGGAAACCTACAAGATATATGCCCCTTTCCGAGGCGAATACGCTTATAAATAAAAAGAAAAGGGGAGAGGCTGAACTTACAATAGACAGGGACATCGAACTTATCAGGTATTAAATCCCGAAAGCCGAAACGTAACTCGCCATAAAACGAACCTCGTCGCCTTCTTGCTCTAACGCGCTTGTATCGACCCCGTTTTTATATTCCAGCATAAAATTTATTTTATGGTCTTCGTTCAGATAATAGTCGGTATCGAGCTTGCTTGCGAAATAGCTCCTGCAGGCCTGGGTAAATTCATCGTTTTTGGTGTAATAGTAACTCAAATAAGGGGTTATTATCATTTTCTGTTTATTAACAAATTCCTTGGTATAGGGCCAACTTAACACGCAAGAACCGGTGTGGCTGTCTAGGTCGTCGAACGCCCCGGTAAAATCCCGCCTATTGAAATAATTATATCCTAAAGAAAGGTTCAAGGAATCCCACAACCGCCATGAGGTGGAAGCGTCAAACCTGTTCTCGATGGCAGAGCTTGTCCTGCTGCCGTTTGTGGCCAGTATGTCCAGATCGGCTAAAGAGTAAACGGCGTTTACGTATATGATATCGTTTAAAAAAGACCTGCCGCCCCCGATTGAGTAAATATTTCTATAGAAATTGCAGAAGGCATTGTTCAGAACCTCTGCGGAGTGTTGGTATGTATAACCCGCGTTCCAGTCTATCCCGTAAAGCGTTTTTGTCAATTCCATTCCTAGGTCGCTCGAGTACCGCGGATCCGAAATATCTAAAGATCCGGGTATAGAGTTTGTCCGCAAAATTGAACCTTTTAGGCCGATTGCAGGAAGGCCGTTTCTCGGCATTATTCTTAGCATGGCTTTGAGCAGATTTTCTTTTGTAGTTTCTTTTAATTCTTCCTTACCCAGATTGTTTCTTGTGCGGTGGTATTGCAACTCAAATAATAGTTCGTCGAAGGGTGTGTATATGAATATATTTTCGAAAGTCTCTTTATCGTTTAACACAAGATTGTGCAGGAAGCGGGGCTCGCCGTTCAGGCCTATAAAATTCTTGCCGCCGTATTCATATACATTATATAGTTGCCATTTTTCTCTCAAGATATTTGAAGTTATATAATGAGCCCAGTCCTCTACCGTAGGCACGTTTTCGTCAGAGGTGTTGCTGTTTGTGACGCTATAGCCGATCTCGTCTCTTAAGACCCACCAGTCGAACGGCTTGAAGTATTGGTCGAACGACAAGACAGTATTTTTTTTCGGCGTGAACAAGGGGTCGACCCTCGTGATCTTGTCTTGGTGCGCCTGGTAGGCGAAAGACGTGCCTAGCTTATATCTTGGGTTTATTTCGATTTCATTTCTCGCACCGAATACCTCGATGGGATAGAAATATTCCTCTGACTGCGTGTCGAAAGATTTGCCCGCGCCGTATAAAATATTGAACCTATCTATAGGATATCTTGTTTCATCAGTATTTACCATAAGGTTAAGGCCCCTATAGTTAATGCCGTTTAGGACGTATCTGCTTAAGGCATTAGAACTATCGCCTACCATAAAACGGACATTATTATTCGCCAATAGGTAATTAACATACCGCGGGAACCTCAGGTCATCCCGCTCTCCGGTTTCATAAAGCCAGCTTGCCGTGAAGTTTGAATTGTAATTGCCGAACGAAGTATCAGCCCTGATATTTTCAGCAAAAGATGTAGTTTCCCTTTTTGTCCTTATCGCGTATTGCTGCGTATCTCGCATGACCGAAATCGAATGGTCAAAGTATCTGTTTTCTCCGGGCACATAATTTGTCGCTATTTCGTCGTAACCTGCCCTTGTGTGAGGATACTGACCGCGTGCCGGTCCGAGTTTTTTCTGCCTCATTGATTTGATGCCCAGTTTTTCTTCTTCCACTACTGCGTATGGTTTGTTTTGCGCGTCAATTTTTGCTTTGGCTTCCTTAATATAATAAACAGCTGTTTTATTTTCTTCATCAAGCGCTAGGACTTCTTCCCATCTTGATATCGCTTCTTCAAACCTATCCTGGGTGTATAGATAATAAGCTTCAGCCTGCAGGTAGTCGATATTTGTAGTTTCTCTTTTTACCCCTTCTATGCTTGTCTCGAGGATGGGGGGGCTACTTTGACCCTGCAGCAGTTTTGTTACGGTATTATTTATCGCTTCATCTCTTTGGGCAACATATGTCGCCTCAGCAGCAAAGGAAGTTCTGCAATATAACAAGGCAAAAATAGATATGAGAAGGGATGTCGCGAACCGCAAGCCGCGAACCACAAACCGCGTACGGCAGACGGCGTTTAGATTATAGGTTATAGGTTTTAGGTTCTTCATGGTGTATAAATTTCGAGTATAAGTTTCCCCATATATCTTCCCTTGACCGTTGCAGGAGATGTCTCGGTCGCCAGGTATATATCAAACGGACTTGGCAACGTAAAGTCGCCTGTCGGATTATTATCTGTTACAAATTCTTTCGTGTATGGATCCTGGCCTATTAAACGGCGCCAGCTTCTCGGGTCTATGCCCATATCAGCGTAATCCGGTATCCAGGCCCACGCGCTCCTGTCTGTGTCTCTTTTACCGTCATTTAAAAGAGGCCCCTTCCAGACATAGTCATCTGTTACCGGAGGAGGACCTAAAAGAGTGGGATTCCACCCTATCTCATCCCAGTCAGGCCCGTAATTGAGGCACCAAACTTTTAACGGAAGCAGATATTGCCCGTCAGTTGATACGAGCCCTCCGCTCCCGCCTTCAGCGCTCGTGCGGACCCATTTCCTTGATGTGGTATAAAGTTTTCTGGTCCTGTAAAGAGAGCCTTCTACTCCTCTATATTTTGCGCCGTTATCCGTATAAATCCGCATATACCAGGGCTGGTCTTTTCTTAATTGATTCTTGAGGTAAAATGACCAGTTTATCTTTATCGGGTTAGGATACATGTATCTTCCGTAAGGCACTGCCCCGAGGTCTATGACGCCCGGGAACGCGGATATATAATCTGTTGCTTGACCTACATGGATGGGTTCAGCGCCAAAAATGCGATGAACCAAATTGCCATTTCCATCATATAATAACAATGTTACTGTATACAACCCTTCGGTTGCTGACCATTTATGAGCGGGAAGTGGTATTTGTTGTTGAAAGTTTGTCAGCGTAGCGGTAGCGCCGGCTGCCGGCATTGCGCTGTCTATAGGATATCCGGTTACCTCTGCCCCTGTGGAGTGATTTGTGAGAACAATATCAACTTCTCCCCACTGCGCATTAGGTTCATAGTTTTTAAATATAACAGTAAAATCAACCAGCTCTCCGGGCATAAAATGGGTCGGGTAATTATAAGATATAATTTTTAAATTCTTAGGCGGAACCACCAAGGCAGCCGCAGGATTTATAAAAGAAAAGACAGCCAAAATTATTAGTATAAAAAGTATTCTTTTCATTAGCCTATTTCATATCGTAACTTTTTGTTATGGTAAAATCAGTTTTCTTCTGCAATAGCTTTCCGCCGCCTATATCTATTGTGCAAACGGCCGAGTAACTTCCCGGCTCGAGCATAACAGGGCAATATACAGGTATTTTTTCCTTATAATCAGGGAAGAGGGGAAGGCATTCTCCTATTTTCATCGTTTTAATTATATTTTCTTTGGAATCCATGAACAAAAGGGTTCCGGAGGGCCTGAGATGCACGGTTCCTTTATTATGCAATGTTATTTCGGTTTTAATGCTAGTGCCAAGCGAAGGCCCTTCTACGACTTTCATATCAGATATATCGGCATCTATTACCTTGTTACCCTCTATAGATATATATAGAGGTATAGTAAAACGGGGGATGACCTTAAGGGTTATATTACCAGGCTTATCAGGATATTTGTCATACGTAGTGACCAAGCCTTCCTCGTCAAATAAGATAGAGGCAACGTGTTCTTCTTTTGCGCCTTGAGGGACATTAATAACGCACTTTATGCGCATAGAAGCTTTCGGGCTTAACTCAAATTGGTTGGGTTGAAACTTTAGCCAACTTTGGCAAGGCGGCAACTCGCCTGTTCCTTCTTTTGGCGGTATTGTATTTTCTGTGAATATGTATCTATAGGCATCCGTTTTTATATTTACCTTCACAGAATAATCCATCCAGTTTGTTACTGTTATTATCGTTTCGGAAGTTTTACCCGGGGTGAGCGATAGCTCAAGTTTTGACGGGTCCACTTCGGCCGCGAACAAAGGAGCCGCTAATGACGCTATAAGTATACTTAAAATTATTAAAATGCGCATTTTTTCACCTATTTTCTTAGATTAAGGAGCAGGTACAATTTCTATATATATCCTGCCTTCGTAATTTCCCATTGGGGTATTAGGCCCTATGTTTGTCCTGAATTTGATATCGAACGGAGTTTCCATGGTGATGTCGCCCAAAATGTTATCATCCGGGGTAAACAAGACCCTATCGGGTCCTGATACCCAGTCGGCATTTCTCGGGTCTATGGCGGTTATTATGCGATCGGTATGTGTTCCCACACCGACCTCAGCAGTTGGAGAGTATGGTTTATATCCTTCTTCGTTCAGGTCAGGTATCCTAAGCCATTCGTCCATACCCCAGTTAGCGCAATTAGCCTGAAGCGGTAAAGTGTATTTCCCATCCTTTGAGACAAGACCGGCCGAATTTTCCGTGCCGAAACCTTCACCGGCGCCTGCAAAATTCAGATTATCAGTGTATATCCGCATTACCCATGGGTACGGACCGTTATATGTGCCTTTTACAGTTATAGTTCCAAGTTCGCATAAACCCGGCTTTGTAACGTCTCCGGCAAGTACACCCTCAAAGCTGTAGGTGCCAAAGGAAGGAACTGTTGCCCTTGCCATGATCTCAGTCCTGCCTGCGGCAAAAGCAGGGGATGCCATAGTCAGCCCCGTAACCAAAGCCAGAATTAAGCATTTTGCGGTCATTTTTTTATCCTTCGGTTTCATCATTAATTGTCCTTTCTTGGATTTGAGAGATCTTTAGCTCGTTTAGCGAAGAGATCGACATATCCTTAAGCCAGTCGTCTATTATGTTTTTTAAGAATCTATACTGCCTGCCAACGCGGCTTGCCGGAATTTGCTTGGTTTCGGCTAAACGGTAGATCTTCTTTGAGCTAAACCCAAGGTATTTAGCTACCTCGTTCACATCCATGATCATTTTAGCCATTTTTAACTCCTTTTATTATAATATTTCGCTATTATGTGCCAAAAATGGGGTAAAAGGAAGTATGCCCGATAAAACTAGAATTGTCAAGACTTTTTTGGATTTTCTTTCCTTTTATTCCCAAATACCCGTATTTTTTCAGTTTTTTCGATTTTTTTTCTTGACAATTTATTTCAATTATGGTATTTTGATGGCTCAATCCTTTAGTTATAAAAGCTAAAAAAACCAAAGAAAGGGGAGGCAGTAAAAATGAAAACAGCAGTTAAAACCAAAAACAGTAATGTTAAAGTGATCATTAGAGCGACAAGCGAAGAAATGTCAAAGGAGGCAGCGAGGATATTTGCTGATAGGATTCGCAAAAAACCCAATATAGTATTAGGGTTAGCCACAGGCGGAACACCTGTAAAGATGTATAAGGAATTAATAAGGATGCACAAAGAGGAAGGGTTGGATTTTTCAAAAGTCATAACCTATAATCTCGATGAGTATCTCGGAATAAGCAGTGACCACGACCAGAGCTATCGTTATTTTATGAACGATAACCTCTTTAACCATATCAATATAAAGAAAGAGAATACCCACGTTCTGAACGGGAAGGCAAAAGACGCTGCAAAAGAGTGCAAGGCATACGAAGACGCTATTAAGAAGGCGGGCGGAATCGATATTCAGCTTTTAGGCATCGGCGGAAACGGCCACATCGCGTTTAACGAACCGGGTTCTCCCAAAGCTTCCCGTACGAGAGTCGTAGATCTTACAGAGAAGACCATCCAGGATAATGCGAGATTCTTTGCTAGCGCAAGCGATGTTCCCCGCCAGGCGCTTACCACGGGTAATGGAACAATAATGGAAGCAAAAGAGATCTTGTTGATAGCCGACAAGGCTTCTAAGGCAGATGCGATAGCAAAATCATTAGAAGGTCCGATAACCGAAAAAGTTCCTGCATCCTTATTGAGAGAGCACAAGAACGTGACTTTCGTAATTGATAAGGACGCGGCGAGTAACCTTAAGGGGGATTATAGTGGTTAAGGAAAAGATTTTAGACGATTTTAAAAGGATCTTAAATAAATCCGAACTTATCAGAAGTATCTCTCTTGTGAAAAAAGAAAAGAGGAAGCCGATTCCGCTTACCGAAGAGCAGGTCAAGATTCTTAAGGGTAACGGTAATACGTCAGACGATTGGCGTAAAGTGCGCGTGATAAGAGGGTTTAATCCCGAAAGAATCAAAAATTCATCCTTCCAGGGTGCGGTTGTTTTAGGCAGGTTTTTAAAAGATGTCGAGATCGAAAAAGGCGTACTTCTTCCCTCAGGTATTTACAACAGCGCAATATCAGACTCCATAATAGAGGACGATGTTTTAATAAGCGACGTAAAGCTTCTCTCTAACTACATAGTCAAAAAAGACGCAGTCCTTTTTAATAATGGAGTTATAGTTTGCGAGGAAAATTCGAACTTTGGAAATGGCAGGGAGATTTCAATAGCGATAGAGACAGGCGGCAGAGAAGTTAAGACGTTTGCCGAGATCAATGTCGATATAGCGGCAAAGATAGCTACGTCCAGGGCAGATAAAACACTTCTCAAGCAGTATGATGGCCTAGTGGAACAATATATAAAGAGGGTAAGCTCCCCGAAAGGCATTATAGAGGACGGGGCCACCATTAAGAATACGCCAGAAGTGTGCAACGCGTATGTAGGGCAATGTGCCGTAGTCAACAACGCCAGAATGATCAAGGACTGCACAATTTTGAGCAACTCTGAAGAAAAGACCGAGATCTTACACGGGTCATTTGTGACGAAATCAATAATCCAGTGGGGATGCGAAGTTACCTCAATGGCTATTGTGGTGAATTCCGTTTTGACGGAGCACTCCCATGTCGAGAGACACGGAAAGGTCACAGATTCCATAATAGGAGCCAATACTGGTATCGCAGAGGGCGAAGTTACCGCGTGCCTGGTAGGACCTTTTGTAGGATTTCACCACCAAGCTTTATTGATCGCTACGCTGTGGCCAGATGGCAAAGGAAACGTCGGTTATGGCGCTAATGTAGGCAGTAACCATACTTCCAAAGCCCCTGACCAGGAGCTATGGGCGGGTGAAGGCACCTTCTTTGGTCTCGGGTCAAACATAAAATTTCCTTCAGATTTTACCAGGTCTCCTTATTCGATCATTTCTACAGCTGTTAATGGCCTGCCTCAGAAAGTCGCGTTTCCGTTCTCTCTTATCAATTCGCCTGCCGAAAGATTTGACGGCATATCCCCCGCGTATAACGAAATTATGCCGGGTTGGGTATTGAGCGACAACATATTCACGATCAAGAGAAACGAAGGCAAATACAAGAAAAGAAATAAGGCCAGAAGGAGCGAGATAGTTTTTGAAGTTTTCAGGCCTGAAATCGTTGACATGATGATCGATGCCCGTTCAAGGCTCGAAAATATAAAGCTCATAAAACGGGTCTATACCGAGAACGATATAAAAGGCGTAGGTAAAAATTACATGCTGGAATCAAGCCGTAAGAGCGGAGTAAATGCCTATACGTTCTATATAAGGTATCACGCCCTTTGCGGGTTGAAGAAGAAGGTGGAAGAATACCTTTCTACGCATAAGAAGGGGAGGCTCAAGACGCTTCTAGGTACTCCTACGAGAGACAGAAGGTGGGAGCATGAAAGAAAGCTCTTAAATACAGAGCTGAAAGAGAATAGCATACGGGACAATTTGCGCTTATTGGGTGAAATGCAAGAAGAAATAGCAAAGAACGTCCAGGTTTCAAAGGAAAAGGATGACATTAGAGGCGCAAGGATAATAGACGACTATCCTGAGGCGCATCCCAAGGCGAGCGACGATAGCTTTGTAAAAGAGACCCACGCCGAGACGAAGCGTATTAAGAAGGAAATAGAGAAGAGCCTGTCGAAGGTTCCGAAAAATGTATAGTGATTAGTAGATAGTAGTTAGTAGCTAGTAGTTAGGGATTAGGATAGCCCCGTGCATGAAAATGCATGGGGCTATTTTGTTAGAAGATTCTTGGACAGGTAATTTTTTATATCGTTGAAGTTTTTGTATAGTATATAAGGTATTTTCCTTTTACGGCAGTATATTTCAAGATTCCATTTGGCAAATACGAGATCAGCCTCTCTGACAGGACAATGATCCGTTACACTGTCTCCTATATACACTATATAATAACCCTTTTTCTTGAATTGCAAGAGGCGGTCTTTTTTACAATTCCCGCATTGCCTACACCCGTTCCCGGGGTGTGTGTACACTATTTCAAATTTTCCATTTTTGAATAGCAGCTTATTAGCATAAAACAGCATCTTCCCTAACTTATATTTCTTAAGAGTCTGACTAATATTCAAAGAAAAGCCGCCGCTTAGTATTACTAATCTCGCTCCTTTATTGCGTATGAATTTTACAAACGATTTAAAATACGGATCTATTTTTATTTTCTTTCTTAAAAAAGATAGATATTGATTCTTAGGCAGATAAAATAAAGAGAACTCTTTCCTCAAGGCTACGCGCGTACCCATTTTCCCTCTAGCAACAAGCCCGGCTATGGCGTGCCATTTTGGGTAGGCATAGATATCCAGCAGTTCTACTAGGGTATCCTTTGTTGTTATTGTCCCGTCGAAATCAGATAAGATCAAAACTTTCATATGGTCAAATATGATACATGTTTAATATAATTTGTCAAGATATTTCGAGGCTTTTTAGATAGGTGTTAGTAGTTAAAAAAGTTGGTATTTTCCCTTGACTTTGCATATAGAATGAGGTATAATTTTACTACAAACCCATAAGGCAAATGCTTATAACTTCCGATTGATATTATTGATATAGTAATTTTAGAAATTAAGAAAGTTTTTGGAAACTCAATAAGATAAGTGAGAAAAAAGGGAGTAGATGCTGAAATATAGAAACTTGTTTAGATATTTTTGGCTTATATCCTTTTTGGCAATGGGAGTTTTTTTATTATCCTGTCCCACGTATGCTATACTGGACGATACGTTTAGTGCCGAAAAACCAGCTAAAGCCTCAGAAGCAAAACCGCAGCAATTCGGCCTAGAGGACATCGGCATCCCTGAAGACCTCGGCCTTATTAAAAACTCCTTCAAAGGCAATTCTGATAAGATAATTATACATATACAAGATGCCCATTGTAATTATGAAGCCCAATCAAACATATCTAAGATCCTCGATATGCTTATGGATAGAAAGGGTCTCATCCTTGTTGCGGTCGAAGGTTCGGCAGGCAAGATAGATACCTCGCTATTTAATACCTTTCCAGACGAAGACATAAAGAAAGAAGTAGCCACATATTTTATGAAAAAGGGCAAAATAAGCGGAGCCGAACTTCTCGCCATAACCACAAAAAAACCCATCACCCTATACGGAGTTGAGAATAAAGATTACTATCTCGAGAACCTGAAGTGTTTTACCACCACATTGCCTGTCAGGGGTTCTGCGAAGCAGGTTTGCGGCGAGATAAAAAGCTACTTAAATAGGCTAAAAGGGTATATATACAATAATGACTTAAAAGAATTGGATAAAAAGATAAGCGACTACGAAGAGGACAAGATAAAATTTGTGGATTTCTGCGTTTATTTGAATAAAGTTGCGCAAGGGAAGAAAGTAGACCTGGCCAGGTATAATAATTTCTCTCATTTCACGAGCGTGCTGGATATAGAAAAAGGGATAGATTTCGATAAGGTAGACGGGGAGCGCACAAATCTTATAAACGCCCTCGAGAAAAAACTATCCCAAGACCAACTTTCTGACCTTTTCCTGAAAAGCTTGTCTTACAAAACCAAGAAGATAAGCGCAAGCGAGTATTATACTTATCTGAGGGATCTCGCCGTGAAGGCAAAAATAAAAGTTTCTGACTACAAAAATCTAAATTCCTATATAGACTATCTCGTGTCTTACGCAAAGGTGGACAACGGCGACTTGTTTAAAGAAATAGCGACCTTAGAGGATGATATAAGATCAAAGCTTTATACGAATGATGACCAGAGAACGCTCACAGACCTGACGAAAAATATAAAGCTAATGAACGGCTTGATGGACATTTCGCTGTCTACGGAAGATGCCCAATACTTCATGAAAAATAAGGATCAATTCCAATCTGTAGCTTTTATAAATTTTATAGAACAGCAGGCATCGCGATACGCGCTTGCCTATTCGCCTAATCCGAATGTAAAGGCAATAGACGAACTTTTGCCGACGCTCGAAAATTTTTACATAATGGCTAAAAAAAGAGAAGTCGCGCTTATTAACAATACGCTAAATAAGATGGATCAGGACGGAGTTAAGATATCGGCGCTGATAACCGGAGGATATCACACGGAAGGTATAATGAAACTGTTAAAAGATAAGGGTATTTCGTATGTAGTAATTTCCCCCCGCATCACAAAGCTGGATACGGAAAGCCCATATCTGAAGATCTTATCAGGAGAAGAAGTGCCATTCGAAGAAATCCTTTCCGAAGGAGAGAAGCAGTAACCACATGAGTATATTCAGAAAAAAAACCTTTAATGTGATGTCGTTATTAATTATAGCTGCCTTTTTGTTCCAGCAACTCTCGTTTGCCGAGCTTTATTATAAAAGTTCTGACAAGCCTTCGAGTGGCGCAAGTAACATTGCTACCAACTCAGCTTTCGAAGTCGAGGGGGCCGTAGATAATGAAGAGGCTATAGCGAAGGAGGCGGTAGGCCAGTTTTTAAAGGCCATAGTAGATAAGATAAGAAAAGAGCATGAAGGAATGCTTTCGCCGGAGGATCTTGCAGCTGCCTTGGAAAAGGCATGTCAGACGTGGAAGGATACGTACACAAGACAACGTCCAGCACTTCGGTTTAACCTAGATGCGCTGATTGAGGCTGAAATAGCTGATATATTACCAATAGCACAGGCAGAAGGGTTTGAAGCAGGTTCTATTCCAGAAGAAATACTGCGAGTTGTAGAGTTGTTGCGGGTTTCTGACCTATTGCCAGAGCAGCAGCGCGATGAGTATGGTGACCGCGGAGATTGCGGCGTATTCTGTCATGTTGGACCGAGCCTGAATGAAGGTGGTCTCGATCCAAAGCCAACTATGTATGTAGGTGCTAAAGAACATGAGCATCGAGGGTATCAATCTGCCGGAGGCGCTATAATAGGAGTAAGAAGCGGCAAGGCCTTTGGCGAGAGGATTGCAGTTCTTGGAGGCGCTGACGATCTGAAGCCTGTGATAGATGAGCTTCCTTCGGAGGAGACCGGTGATGCTAAAGTCAGAATGATACATCTGAGATGGCCTACAACTTCCCCCGCTACGCCGGACAATCAACATCCTATCGTGATAACGCCCGCAGAAGATTCTGGGATACATCCCGTTTACACGATTTTTAATGGAGACGTTACCAACTACGATAAAATTGATAGCTGGTTATCCCAAGAAGCCAGCAATCGCAACGACGATGCCCTTAAAAGACCAATCGCCATTGGCACAGACGCATGGACCATAGGTGCGCTCGTTTACTATTACTATAGATACAGTACCCCTCATAGTTCGAAAAATGACTTTTTAAGAGCTATTGCAATGGCATATGAAAAAATGGAAGGGTATTTTGCAGTCGTTATAACCAGTCTTGATTATCCAGACACAGCTTTCGGTTTTGTCAAAAGCGACATGCCGCTATACATCGGTTTGGGCGAAAATAGAGAAGGGGCCAGAATTGGTAATTTCTTCGCATCTGAGGCAGGGGGAATTGTAAACTGGACTAGATATAGCCAAAAAGTAAAAGATGGAGATATCGCTGCGCTCACAGAAGACAGCGCCACTATAAGCAGAATGCAAGCCGGCAACATCGAACTCGTCTCACAAATAACACCCAATGCCATTACTCAGGCAATAGCGCAAAAGACTGTGCCCCATGGAGCAAGCGGTTATAAGGTAACAGAGCTAAATCCAGAGGAATATGCGTACGCAAAAGAACCAGATCAGAGGTACTATTTTGCCCAAGAGATTTATTATCAACCATATTCACTAGCTGCAACCATTTTTGGATATGTGCCGCCATCTTTGTATCCAGGCAGGCTGCCGGTCGACTTGTCAGAAGACGAAGTCAGGAAATCAATTGAATTTAGAAATCGTTTGTATCAGATAGTAATTGATGAGAGAAGACTTCCGACGAACAAGGAGATTATAAGTTTATATAGGGAATTAACGGGTCAAGAAACGTTGCCCGAGGGCTTGCTAGAGACGGGTATAAGGGAAGACCGTGTGAATGGAATAACCAGATGGGTAAAAAACCCAAAGGAAGCCGAAAGAAGCAGCGTTATGCCAGCAGGAATTAGATTGTCCATTGATGAAATAAGGGGGTTCAAGCGCATTTTGGGAGCAGCCAGCGGGACATCAGGCCACGCAATAAAAGCCATGCAGACCGCTATGGAAAACATGACCGGAACAAGTGCGGATGTATATAGCGGTAGCGAGTATGTAGATATAATTGATGCGCAACTGCGGCATATTTTCGCGGCATTAAAAGAAAGCGGCGTTCCATTGAGTGAGTTTATGAGTCCAGAGGAGATAGAAAGACACTTCCCTGGTGAATTATTCAAAGTAAAGGCGGAAGTAGAAGATTTAGTCGTTTTAATAAAGGCATTAAAAAAGATAGAAAAGGATGAAAGGTATAGAAATATTCCAGAACTTGCTACTTTTAGGAGATTGCAGCAGGAAGCCAGCGAGACATTGGGAATAGCGGTCTCGCAATCAGGCGGAACCAAAGATACCTTAAATATAATAAATATCGGTCAGGCATTGGGCATCAAATTCATCAGCATCATAAATAGACCAGGAGTGACAGATATAGGAGAAAAGACGGAAAACGACGGAGGACTGTTACAAACATATGCTAAGGCAGAAAAAGGAGTCGCTTCTTCAAAAGCGCATACTGCCCAGGAAGCTATGCTGTACGAGCTTTCTATATGGCTTGGTTTGGTTAGAGGGACTCTATCGCCGGCTGATGCTAGAAGACGGTTGGACGAACTTGTAGCAATACCTGGGATGATTCAGGGTATTCTGGAAGACCTGTCACCCAGCCGTGAAGACAACTGGGCGAAGCGCGTTGCTCAAGCAATAAAGGGAGAGCAGGCGATTATATATTTTGGAAGAGGCGGGAAGGAAAGATTGTATGCGGTAGCATTGGAAGGAGCACTCAAACTTAAAGAGTTGACCTATATGTTGGCCGAGGGTCAGAATTTGGGAGAAATGAAACACGGGCCGATCTCTTTCTTCCCGGCAACAGCAGACCAACGTTTAAAAGGATATTGCGTTGTGCTGCTCACCGATAGCTCGGTTTTTGATAAGGCATTTCTTAATTTGAGAGAGATAGTCGGGCGCGAGGGCACGCCGATTTGTATCGTCTACGCGGGCAGTGACGAGGAAAGGCGCGTAAGGGAATTTTTGGCTGATAGGCCAGAAGCTCGAGGTGCAATTTTAGCCATACCTCGTGTGAGCGACGATTTAGCGCCCATTCTCACCATTGTGCCGCTACAAGTACTCGCCTTGGAAACCACCCTTGCAATTAATGACGTATCTGAAACCATAGGTGAATTATCCGGCGAATTATACTGGTTACTCAAAGATTATCGAAAATATAATGACGTTAGTGAGATAGAACAGAGAAAGTTAGACGCAGGATTTACAGAGGTTGCCCGGCATATAGATGAGACATGGGATGACTTATTGGCCACGGGGGCATTGAATATGATGCCGGCCGGCAAGCTTAAGCAGCTGAGAATAGCGATTTCTGATATATTGAATGCCGAACTTCCCAATGATAGAATTGTCAGGGCAGAGCGATTGATACGTCTTTTGACTAACAAAGAAGTCACAAGGATCGCCTTCTTTGAAAATGCTATTGAGCAATATAGCACTACGTTGCCCGAGTGGGACCGAGAACAGTTGAGATTGGCAGGGGAGATTATGGAAAGCGTCCGTTCCGACGTTCTGCAAGCGTCAAAGGATATGGCAATAGAACCAACAGTCAGAGAAAGATACTTGCAAGTTGCCTTCTTGAGAGAATCCTACAAAAGATTGGAACCAATAGTTTCCAGTCTTACGCAACGTCACGCCGTTGTTGCACGAGAAAGGGCAAAAGGTGTTGAGATTGAAGACAGCCAGTTATTAGGGCTTTATAATAATTGGTTTGCGCAAATGGGCTTATCTCAATTTTTGGCACGTAATCCTGACACGCCCAGAGGTCTTGCAAAGATTGTAACTGTTGAGGACAGTTTAAAAAAAGAGATACGCGACCTTTTGGCCGGTCCGTTGGATCTAAGCGAAAGCGAAGTAGCGGAATTAGCAAAGGGAGTAATGTGGTATGAAGCAGCCGCAACTGGTATGCCAATTGATTTCAACGTTTCTCCTCTGAGAACCCGGCTTAGCTTTGCTCGGCTAATAGCCGAAGTCGAGAGTGACCCGCAAAGGGGTATTGTAGTAAAGCCAGGTGCGATTATTAGAAGAGGGCTCATTCACGAAAGAATCCACAATATGCTGCGCACGCTCGAATTACCTACCCTACATAGAATTTTAGGCACGATGGATGTGCAAATCAGGCAAATAGACCCTGATTTTAAAGTCAAATTCGAAGAAGAATACAGAGAATATTCTGAAGAGACCTATGGTGCAGATTCATATAGAATGTATTTAGAGGAGGTAATAGCTAAATATTATTTAGAAAAAGTTAGGGATAATGGACAAATACCACCTCTGTTTGGACAAATCGCCCCTGCTATAGAGGCCGCAATGCGAGAGGTTGGTCTGAGAAGGGAACTGGTTGAACGCCTTCCAGAGCCCATGCGGAACAATCCGCCAGCGAATCTTCACGAATTATTCGATATAAATTCAAGTTATACGGTACACCCTAGAGCTGGGATAGAGCAGCCTAATCTAGAGCTATTAAAATTAGCGCAGCTTACAGCATCAGCTAAAGCAGCAGGTATTTCCCCAAAACTCGCGACAAAAGACGATATGGACGATGTAGTAGAAAAAGCAAGGCAGCGGTTGATTGAATTGAGAGAAAGAGAGGTAACGACTGCTGCTGAAGCCGGTTTTGCCAAAGGCCAGGATAGGACTGAAGGCTCAGGTATTGAACTGGAAGAATCCGTTTCCTATCACAGAAGATTACAGTTTGTAAATTTTACCCTTGACCCAAACACACCGCCAAAAGTAGAACACGCTTTGATGATGCAGGTGATGCGAGAGTATCCCGAAGATTTCAATAACATGGTAAATCAGATGCGCAAAGTGTTAACAGAGAGATTCAGTGTATCTAATGCTGCTCAATTGGCGCCTCCAGCAACAATTAGTCTATTTTTCCGAAGCATTTTGCCGGTAGTTCGCGAACAATTAGCACCTTTTGCCGTTAAATATGAATTGGACCCGCACGCCACATTTGTCCTGGAATGGGGTTCCAGGAGGCCGGCGCATTACTATCAGAGGGGGAAATGGGAACAGAAAATTATTTTGAATATCAACCTGTTTCTTGACGACAATATGGTCGCAGCAGAAGGTTTGCATGAAATCTTGCATCCTTTGGTGACATCTTGGCTTAAATATAGCCATATCGAGTTTCCTATCGTATATGCGCTGGCAGGCCTTCAAGTAAAAAGAGGTATAGCAAAACCCATACCGCAAGAAGATTTTGCCACTGTTTGGGATTGGGATTTAGCAAGAGACGATATAGCCCTTTTTAGAGAGATGATCTATAGAATGACCACAAGTAAAGACAGGGGAATGAGACGCCGCGGCGGAGAGTTAGTAAAATTCGCCACGCTTATGGCGGCAAGGAATATCCGGGATTTAAAAGCTTCTCCCGTTCCAAGAGATCAACAAGCTGCCCATAACATTGAACGCGGCGGAGATCCGGATGCTCATCCATTAAATTTAAGAAGAATTGATCTCGCGACGTTAGAATATTTGTTAAGGGAAAGCATAGACGCCCTTGATACATCCCCGCGCCTAGACATGCAAACTAAGGCGAGGGCAAGAAGGAGGATTATTTTTAGACAGATAGAGCCGACCGTAGAGGCGATGCTCTCAGATGAGATGCTACACAAAGACCCAAACCTGCACATATTCGCCTCGGAGATGAGAGAAACGCTTGACGCAAAAGCAGTGAGAGAAGCGCTTGCCGAGATATTTATTTTGAAAGAAGAATTGGATCTGCTTGATGAAAGAGGCAGGGAACATGCGATAGAGGTTTTAAGAGGTAATAACATTCTTGATAAAGATGGGAAATTCGCCCGCTTACTTGAACTTGAAGGCAGCGATAGGATAGCCGCTATAATAGAGCATATCAATGACCCCGGGCTTTATAAATCCAAACCGCAACTAGCTAGAGGAGCTGAAATTATAGCTCGAGTGTATGCAGAATATCCCGAAGCGGTCACTGATTTTGTAATTAATGCGTTACATAAGAGATTGCTGGAATATGAGCCGCTCCCTATTGATACGCCAGCGGATATGAACGGGGTAGTAGATGCGCTTAATCAACAATATGACGGTAAAAGCATAGAAGAGCTTGAAGTAAGATTCACAGATCCCGAGGGTAAGCTAAAAGGACAACGCAAATCTGTAAAGATGCCTGTCAATGAGTCTACTAGAGGGCTTCTAAGAGAAGGAATAGGATTTGACGGGTCTTCTGTGCCGTCTTCGATATCTGTGGACGGGAAACGGACAATGTTTGCAGAAATATTTGGGAGTGATTTTGTGGCGAGCTTTGTTCCCCAATCATTAATGATCTATGAAGAACATATAAGTCCGGGTTCACCCGAGACAAGACTTGTGGCTAAAATAGATGCGGAGGCAAAAATTCCTTTAGAAAATGTGCCGCATGAAATCGGCATAGAACATCAGGTTAGGTCAAAACAAATAGCTAGCGAGGAGATAGCCAGACTAAAACAAGAACCCGATATACAAAAGGCATCCGAGCAGGCTATGGATCTGTTGACATCCGGGAAATACCCTGTTTCAGCTATAAAACTGGCGCTTTCCGATTGGACAGAAGAAATGACTATGATACCGATAGAATCTTCTGACCTGCCTCAGGTTTTCGGGGATGGTTTTGTTCTTCCCGAGGATATGGCGCAATATCTGCCTACCCTAAGAGGCAAAAAAGGTTTTAAAGTAAAGGCAGACCCTTATTCTTTGACTTTTGTTAGATATAGAACGCCAAGAGGAGACAGGATAGAAGCTGTGATGCAGGTGGAAATAATAGATCCTGACGGCAGGCCGTTTGAAGGAGATTTTAGAACGAAACTGAAACAGACAGTGATAATGGCAGAACAAGATGAGGGGCTCGGATATATTCCTTATATGTCGCCTGAGCCAGAGGTATTCTTTTTTAGAAGGATTGAAGACGAGCAAGGTAAGCTTACTGTGCGGGCGACCGCTGATGTCGGCAGATATTATGATGATGTGCGAAGAGCGCCTTTGGATGTCCAAAAGGTATTCGATGATATAATTGTAAGTGCAGAAAGTGCCGGCATCACTCTTCGATATGTCCATAATGAAGTGGCGCCGGGGCAGTATGAGATACCTTATGAACATGGCCCGGCCCTTGAGAGCGCTGATAGAACAGCCCTCTATAAACATATAGTTAAGGCAGTTGCAAAACAAAACGGTTTAGAGGCGTGCTTCATGCCTAAGCCTATTACCGGTGAAAATGGCAGCGGTATGCATATCCATCAGTCCTTAATGGCTGTGCGAGACATGGAAATAAACGGGGTGCAGTATAAAGCAGGCGATAACGTGTTTTTCCTTCCGAACAATCCTCAAAACTACTATCTTTCAAATGTAGCCGAGTCTTATATTGGAGGCTTGTTAACATACGGAGGCGCTATATTGAGGCTTACAAACCCCGATCCGAATTCTTTTATGCGTCTACGTCCCGGATACGAAGCTCCTATAGCGTTGGTTATGGGCACAAAAAATCGCTCCGCAGCGGTTAGAATCCCGGAATTTCCTGTTCCTGCTGACGGAAGCAATGCGCCGGCAGCCAGAATAGAGTATAGGGTGCCGGATGCATGCGGTAATATCCACGCCAAATTCTGGGCTATTCTAGAGGCCGGCCTGGAAGGTGTCAGACAGAAGATAGAACCGCCAGCACGCTTAGGAGAGGGAGAAAGCGTATTTAGGATGAGTACTCAAGAAAAAAGAGAACGGGGAATAATTGAGTTACCGGGAGGCCCGGGCGGGCTGCAAAGCGCTATTGCATTGATGAATTTTCCAAAATTTGAACCTTTTATTACTAGGCTCCTCGGCCAACCTGATTCTGACCTGAGGCTGTTTTTATCCCAACCGCAAGAACTATACGCCGACGTCCGCCAACCTACCGGAGCTGTTAGACTCGCCAAAGCAAAAGACCAGTCTACCGCCTTAGATGCCGATGAACACGATAAAGTTGCAGGCGTTACGGCTTATTTACTTGAAGATCCAGTAAAAAGCAATGCTCACGCCATAGTTGTCAATGGGCAGGATATAGGCAAAGTTGCATTGGACAATGGCGCTGCAGCAGGATTCGCGCCTGTTTTAGCCGAACTAGAGAAAAGGGGAGTAAACCCTGACGCAAACATTATTATTATTCCGGGTTTTGAAGATGCCTGCGAGAATGTCGGCGTGCCTGGAATAGTCAGCCAGGAAGGCCGCGGGTTACTGCCCAAGGGCGTTGGAAGGAATATTTATATAGATGCAAATAGATATCACGAGCTTATGGATTTTGGAACGCTTGATGAGCAGGTAGAATTTTTCACCCATTTGATAACTCACCTTGATAAACCTATTCAAGACGGAGAAGCGCCGGATGATTATGAAGCGAGGATCGAGAAAGAAGTCCCCACAGAAAACGCGAGAGCCAGATTCGACCGGGTAGACGAAGCCATAGTAAAAATAAGACGGCCGGCAGGAGACATTCTCTCAGCAGATGATAAAGCAAACGTTGACGCCCTTGCTGCGCTTACCACAGGCCAAGAGGCAGGAAAATTACAGCTGGCCAAGATAGGGCTTATTATTCCTGCTCGGTTTATAATGGAAAATATCGGGATACGCGAGACGCTTGAGAAGCTGGAACAATCAGGCGCGCAATTCAGCGTTATCGTGGACGCGGAGAACGAAAGCGAACAAAAAATAATAGAGCGGCTTAATCTTCCCCTGGTTGAAGTTGTAACTGCAGCACCCGAAGCAACAAGACAGGAAAGAATAGATAATATAGTGCGGCACTTAAGAAGCAAGGGAGTTCCTCAGGCCCAGATAGGTTTAATCGAGAACCCTACAGCCAATGTAGAAGCTGAGATCGCCCAAATGCAGAGCATAACGCGCGACATATATGTAGGCATACCTCAAGCTCCGTCTGAAGGCCAGCTTATATCAGTGCACGGCGTGATCGCAGATGTCGTAGAGGCGATAGCCAAAAGAAGAGAACAAAGGGTATTTGCGATAACACTCCCGCCTATCGAGCGGCCATCTGGCGAGCTGCAAGAGAGATTTAGAGAATATAGAGAAGCTATAGAATTCCTGAAGGCAGCGTAACTTTAATAAATATAACGAAAAAATATTATTAAAGGAAAGGATGCATGTTACCAAAAAGGAAAATTTTTTATCGGGTAATTTCGGTATTAATTCTCGTTACCTTCACATTTCAGCAGACCTCATACGGAAACATTCCTTTAAATAATCGTTCCGGCACCTTGGCGCCCAGTCCTGAGTTTCACGGCCCTGCAGAGGGAGAAGTTGTAGCTGCCGGAAGAGCCATAGCCGAATTGCTTCGTCCGGTAATAGCCGATATCGAAACCGAAGTCAGCGATCCTTTAGACCAGGAAACAGTTATTGCGGCGATTGTTGATTTATATAATGACGATATTACTGAGGCCGACGCGCGCGAGAATGCAAGGTTTGGCAGAAGCACCCCTAATAGATAAATGGATAGCTCAGGCTATGGGAGAGCGCCAGACAATGCCTGTTAGCCGCGTAGATAAACGAACAGGAAGAAGGATAGTAGAGGAAGGAACAAAGGTAGCAAGCGCCAAGATCGTAATAGGCCAAGGAGGGCTAGCGACAGCGAGCGTAACAAAGCCCGCGATCACCGAACGGCCGACCAATATGACGGCCCACCAGGTAGGCCAAACCGCTAAACTGTTATCCAAGGCCCTTTCAATTTTAGCAAAATATGAAGGCGAAGAAATCGTAAGAGGGGCGACCGGCAGGATCGTTGCCGAAGGCATAGAATTGCCTGTCGACTTTTTGCAGGACCACGATGTGTTAATGGATATATCGCCGGCAAGTGAAGATTTACAGCAAGGGGATAACTTCAGGATAAGAGTAGATATTGATACAGCGCGCTCGCTTGGCAAGAAACACGAGGGAAGCCTTTCAATATTGATGGCGATCGGACTTTTACATGAATTTTATCACCGTTTGGGTTTGAACGAAGAAGATGCACTTATAAAAACGCTCGAATTCTGCAAACTTTTAAAAGAAAAAGACCTTAAATCATACAATGACCTTACGGATCTCCTTCTCGCTAATGTTATAGACCACGGAAATAATTTCAGGGACTTTATAGTAAAAGGAATTAACGAACCCGAACAGGCCCAGCGTCTTATGGCAAGACGTTTAATGAACACCTGGAATGTGGCCGCAAGGCAGGACCTTTTGGTATTCACAAAAAAATCTACAGAGGACCTCGAGCTTAGCGATGCTGAACGCACGAAAAGGGCAGAAGAAGGCCTGCCTTTGACGCTTGAAGTTCCTAAGGCAGATAATAAAGGAGTAAGGCTTGCAAAAATAGATGTAAATCTGGAGAATCGCCAGATAAGCAGTCAGGCAGGCACGCCTGGCGATCAAAGGGTTTCAACAGCGCTTGGCTTGTTAGATGAGGATCTATTTAATTTATTATCAAGAAATGAAGGCACCCGCGCAGTCACAGACGCGCCGCTCGCGTATATGAGGGAACACGGGATCCTTTTACAGATAGAAGTCGTTGATAATCTCGATCACCTTATGGATGTGTACACGTCTGACGGTTTCTTTGCAGGTGAGGATTCAAAAGCGGTTTTAAGGATCGATTCAAGGGCTATCCAGGCCGCATCGCCCAAGCAAATTGAAGGTTTAAAAGTCATGATCTCCATGGGTATAGTTTTCTATAGCTACAGGCGGCTTGAAGGTTATACTTCGCTTGACGCCCATCGGGCCATGATGGATTATTTTACCGCTCTTCCTAAAACGAAGCAGGATGCCTTAACAAAAATGTTAACTGATACAAGCGAATATGATTGCTGTGATTATCTTCACGCGTTTCTTTCTTCATATCCTCGCCTGCCAAAAGCTTCCACTGATGAGCGGCGTAAGGCTGACAGGACGATACAGGCACTGCGCGCGCGCTCACTAGCAGGAGAACTTCCCTTTGATTTAAAGCAGGCAGAAGCAGTATTGCTTGCAGCCGAGAAGAGGGGAGATGATTTCCATACCGATACAAATACCGCCTTATTTGATGCTATGAAAAACTCATTTGACGAGGCAAAGGCAAGAGTTTATTACAGGCGGCTTGCCGAAGCGCTTAATGGGATGGGCTATATCGTAACTGCCCAAAGAGGTTCAAGGGTTTCCCATACGCAGGCAACGATATTATCCGCGGCAAAATTCGCAGTTGTAAATGATGACATGCGAAGGGCGGCAGCCAACATCGCTGAAGCGATAAGATTTATGCGAGAGGTCGTAGTGTCAGGAGTTTCCGACGTTGATAAGGAGTATAGGGCTCTTATAGACGATTTTGACTCGATGTTCGGAGAATTTGACATCTTAATTCACGACCTTAACGAGTTGACGGCAAAAGAACGCGTTACAGTAGCTGAAGTTGAAAGAATGGGCAGGCGTTTTGAAGGCACGAGAAGCGAATTGCTCGCCAAAATGGAACAAAGGGTAGGTGAGCTCAGGG
>Ga0066637_10000289_pt1 | contig 29576 bp, 36 predicted proteins | sample CryGeyCG2014_020_FD_62737 | JGI IMG/M metagenome (GOLD analysis project Ga0066637, IMG submission 62737) | Groundwater microbial communities from aquifer - Crystal Geyser CG08_land_8/20/14_0.20 | ecosystem: Environmental > Aquatic > Deep subsurface > Groundwater | place: USA: Utah: Grand County...
AATTTCAGGATAAGGACGGTGCGTTAAAACATGTATGGCAGACGAGTTGGGGTTTCACGACGCGCAGTATTGGTAGCTGTGTTCTTATACACGGCGACGATAATGGTTTACGGCTTCCTCCAAAAATCGCACCATACCAGGTAGTAATTATTCCGGTGAAAACAGATCTCGCGCTTGTTAGAAAGTGCTATGAGTACGCCGATCGGTTGAAAGACACCGGCATAAGAGGTTTGGTAGATGAGAGGGAAGATGAAACATTGGGTTACAAGATTAATAAATGGGAGCTTAAAGGTGTACCGATCCGATTAGAATTGGGTGCCAAAGAGTTGGCAGAAAACATGTTGACCTTAGTTAGGCGCGATAACGGAGAAAAGGTAAAAATACCCGCGGATAATATTAGTGATGTTTTTAAATTAACTTTGGCATCCATCCAATCGGGCATGTTGGCCGAATCCCAAAAGTTTTTGGAAGAGAATACGGCCCGTTTAGATACCTACGACGATTTTAAGTCTGTGATGCTAAGTTCGCGAGGTTTTATAAAGGCGCATTGGTGTGAGAGTGCGGAATGTGAAGCTAAAATAAAAGCGGAAACCAAAGCAACTACTAGGTGTAAATTGTTGGATGAGAGAGAGGAATCGGGGAAGTGTATTTATTGCGGTGCTCTTTCAAGATATCGTTGGGTTTTTGGTCAATCCTATTGATTTGTTGCTGTTACGAGATTGTTTCGCTTCCCTCGCAATAACTGGGGCGTAACTGCGCCTATGGCATTTAAAAATCTTTTTGAAATATCTTGAGTAGAGGGTTAAGATAATCCTATGGTAGACAACAAATGCCTCTTTTGTAAAATAGTAGCGGGGGAAGAGCCTTGTGAGAAAGTTTTAGAAACAGACGAGTTTTTAGTGATTAAAAACAAGTATCCAAAGTCGCCAAAGCATGTTTTGGTGCTTGATAAAAAGCATAGAGAAAAAAAGGATACCATTTCTGGATCATTTTCCAAGTCGCCAGATAATTACTGGGACAAGATGTTTGAGGCAATTTTTGGTACAATAACAAAACTTGGGCTGGATAAAACTGGTTACAAGCTGGTAAATAACGGAGCGGGGTACAATCACTTTGAGCATGAACATTTTCATATTTTGGGCGGTTCAAAAGAAGAGCCTGGTGGAAGTACTTAAAAAATTAACGGTTTAATAACCGTACGCCTTGGGCGTACTGTGAAACGGAGGTGTTTTAAGTGGTAAGAATTAAAGTAAGAAATAATGAGTCGTTGGAGCAAGCGTTGAGGCGGTTTAACAGAGATGTTTTGCGGGACGGAATTTTAAAGGAATTAAAAGAACGCGAGCATTACACCAAGCCTAGCGAATCTAAGCGACTAAGAAATAAAGAAAAAGCTAGAAAAATTTATTACGACAGGTTGAGGGGATAATGTATATTAGTGTGTCTCTTGTTGGGAATAAAGAAATTAAGGCTTTAAATAAAAAGCATTTAGGGCGTGACTACGCCACTGATGTGCTATCTTTTAATTACTCTGACAACGATGATGCAGATGGGGAGTTTTTAGGCGATATCATAGTTTCTACCGAAAGAGCTAGGGAGCAGGCGTTGGAGTACGGTAATACCTACGAGCAGGAGGTAGCCGATTTAGTTGCCCACGGAGTTTTACATTTGTTAGGTGTTCACCATGACGATGATAATGAAGTTTCCACACATGGAGTAAAACAATCGAGAGGTGTAAAAAAATGATGCTAGTTGTGGGGCTGGGAAATCCTGGAGAGAAGTACAAAAATAACCGCCACAACGCCGGGTTTATTGTAATTGACGAGCTGGCCCTTAAATGGGGTTTAACTTGGGAATTTAATAAGAGGCTCAACGCGGAGGTTGCTTCTCCACCTACGGCGGATCGTAATGACAAAATAATACTAATTAAACCTCAAACTTTTATGAACGAGTCCGGAGAGGCGGTTTCCAGAGCGTTAAATTACTTTGGCATTAAGCCTGCTGATTTGCTAGTTATCCACGATGATGTTGATTTGGAGGCTTTACAGTTTAAAACATCGCGCAACTCATCCTCTGCCGGACACCACGGGGTACAGAGTATTATCGACAAAATTAGTACCCAAGATTTTACCAGGCTTCGCATAGGAATTGGTAGACCTAAAGTTGAGGTTGACGGAGCAACACGCGTCACTTTTGAGGTGGAAAAGTATGTTTTGCAAGATTTTCCAAGCGATCTGCTTGAAGTCGTTAAAAAACAGGGAATTGAGCACCTTTTATCCTCACTTAATCTTTAGTGGATTTTTTATTCCAGCCCCGTATGCTAACTAGACATGTACTACACTAAATACCGTCCACAAACATTTAAAGAGATTCAGCGACCCAACGACATTGCTGATGCCTTGATGCAACAAATTAAAACCGACAAAACGGTTCACGCCTACCTTTTTACAGGTCCTAGGGGTATTGGTAAAACTACTGTGGCAAGGCTTCTTGCCAAGGGTCTATCTTGCATCAACTTATCCAAAGAAGGCGATGTGTGCGGTAAGTGCGCGTTTTGTTTGGCGGTGCAAAACGGAAATCTAATTGACCTAATAGAGATAGATGCCGCGTCAAACCGGGGAATTGACGACATTAGAGATCTTAAGGAAAAAGTTAGGCTTTTGCCTGTTGAAGGTAAAAAAAAGATTTATATTATTGATGAGGTACACATGCTTACCAATGAGGCATTTAATGCGCTGTTAAAAACCCTGGAAGAACCCCCCAAGCATGCCGTTTTTATTTTATGCACCACAGAATTTCACAAAGTACCGGAAACCATTAAATCGCGGTGTCAGGTTTTTAAATTTAAGCGCCCAACGCGTGGGCAAATTGTGGAAAAGCTTAAAAGAATTGCTGATCTTGAGGTGGGTGGGGAAAAATTGGCGCTAGCGGAGCTAGAAAAGGTGGCCGTTATGGCGGGAGGAGCTTTTAGAGATGCGGAAACTATTTTACAACAATTGATTGAGGCGGGGGTTGGTGACGCCAAGCTAAATGCTCCGGACAGTATTCATCAGTTTCTTAATAGCCTGTCCGTCAATAATGCTACGGAGGCTTTGCAGATAATTAATACCAATTTTGACGATGGGGTTGATTTGGCGGTTTGGACGGATGGTCTTATTAGATATCTGCGCGATCTTTTATACCTTAAAATGGGTTTTTCGGACGACTACTTTTCCCTGGATAGTGGCTCTTTAAGCGAAAGAAAGACTTTGGCAGTTGGATTAACTAAGGACTGGTTAGTAAAGGCGGTGGAGGTTTTTAATATAACCTTAAACGACTTAAAAAGTTACTCCATTCCCCAGCTTGCGCTAGAGATTGCGGTGGTTAAGCTAATTGACTCTGGAGATGAAAAAAAGCCCAATGGAGATAGTCCAAAGACAGGTATAGCGCCTAAACCTTTGAAAATTCTTCAACCCACGCCCGAGCGGGAGACATCGGAGGAGGTTTCACCTAAAGATAACTCAAGCACCGTTATTATCAGTGCGGTGCAAGAAAGATGGCGGGAAATTGTGGCGCAAGTTTCAAAAATAAATAGTTCTGTAGGGGCGCTTCTCAAATCATCCAAGCCCATTAGTGTGGAGGGAAGCACTGTTTTGCTAGAAGTGTCGTACAAATTTTATAAAGAACGGTTGGAAAGCTCTGCTAATTTAAAAATTGTGGAAAAGGTTTTAGATGAGGTTCTTAACTGTCATAGTACTATTAAATGTGTAGTTTGTCCACGGGGAGGCGACCTTACAGATATGAATGTGCGAATTCCTCAAAACATAGTTATTACCAGCAAAACGAGTGTGGTAGAAGTTTTTGATGGCGGATTACCCCTATGATTCCTAGACCCATTCAGCGACTTATTGACGATTTTCAAAAGTTACCAGGTATTGGACCTAAAAGCGCCCAAAGATTAGCGTTTTATACCTTACGAATGCCGGTTACAGAAGTAGAGAAATTTGCGCAAAATCTTGTTAAAGCCAAAAGCGATGTAACAATGTGTTCAATCTGTAAAAACATAGATGAAAGTAATCCGTGTAGTTTGTGTACAGATAGTACTCGACAGGAAGAGATTATCGCCGTGGTGTCTACGCCTTTGGACTTAGTGTCCATGGAACGAGCGGGTTTTAAAGGGAAGTATCATGTATTGCATGGAATTATTGATCCGCTTAACGGAATTGATCCGGAGGAGCTGTATATAGACGATCTAGTGACAAGAATCGCTGACCTAATAAAATCGCTTGATGCTATATCCAAGCCTATTATTCCGGAGCTCATTTTAGCTTTATCAACAAGTCTAGAAGGGGAATCGACTGCGTTGTATATATCCCGTTTAATTCGTGACAAATTTTCCGTAGATCAAGTTAAAATCACCCGCCTAGCCCGCGGCTTACCTGTAGGCGGTGATGTAGAGTACGCGGATGAAGTAACTTTGTCTAAGGCTTTAGAGGGCAGGGTGTCGATATGAAAAAGTTACTGGCAAGATTTGCCAAATTAATAAATTTGGATAACAATATACCTCATCATGGCATTGCAACTTTATAATTCACTCTCAAAACAAGTACAAGAATTTAGCTCAATTGATCCTCAAGCGGTAAAAATGTATACCTGCGGTCCAACTGTGTACTCTTTTGCGCATATTGGCAACTTTAGAACCTTTGCTTTGTCTGATTTTTTACTTAGAGTGCTTAAATTTAACGGTTACTCAACCAAGTTTATTATGAATATCACTGATGTTGGGCATTTAACGGGAGATAACGAGGGCGATGCGGACACTGGGGATGATCGTCTGGAAGTGTCGGCCAAAAAAGAAGGCAAAAGCGTAAAGGATATTGTAAGTTTTTATACTAATCAGTTTATAGTAGATTACGAAAAGCTAAATCTCACCAAACCAGAAAAATTTACCCCCGCTACGCAATATATAAAAGAGCAAATTGATCTAGTACGCAGGCTTAAAGAAAAAGGTTTTACCTACCAGATAGATGATGGGGTGTACTTTGATACTTCCAAATTTAAAGATTACGGTCATCTTTCTGGACTTACGGAAGAAAGTGTTAAGGAGGGTGCGCGGGTTGAGCCAAATCCGCAAAAAAGGCATCCGCTGGATTTTGCCTTGTGGAAGCTCTCTCCGCCCTACTCTACGCGGTGGCAGGAATGGGAGTCTCCTTGGGGTAAAGGCTTTCCTGGATGGCATCTGGAGTGTTCTGCCATGATTTTTAAGGAGCTGGGCGAGCAGATAGATATTCATATAGGTGGGGAGGATCACAAATCCATTCATCATCAAAACGAAATTGCGCAAAGTGAAGGTGCTTCCGGTAAAAAGTTTTCCCAATTTTGGATGCATGTAACATTTTTGCAGGTAGACGGCGGAAAAATGGGAAAAAGCTTAAATAACACTTATACTTTGGCGGATTTAGAGTCAAAAAGATTCTTACCTGCCTCTCTTAGATATTTTTATATGACAGGGCACTATCGAAAGCCTTTAAATTTTACCTGGGAATCTCTTACCAGCGCGCAAAACTCCCTTAAAAAGTTGTACGAAATTGTTTCCGGTTACAATGTGTCAAAAGATTCAACTGGGCAGGTTTCCGCGGAATTTTTGCAAAAGTTTGAGCGGGCTATTAACGACGATTTAAATATGCCAAAAGCTTTATCTGTGGCGTGGGATCTGGTTAAGAGTGACTTGGAGGAAGACATTAAGGTTGCCACACTGTTAAAGTTTGATGAGGTTTTGGGTTTTGGGTTTGACGCATTAATTGGTTTTGAAGTGCCTAAAGAGGTGGGTGATTTGGCTCGTACGCGATGGGAGTACAAAAAGGTGGGCATTTGGGATAAGGCCGATTATATAAGACGCCAAATTGATGAGATGGGTTTTACCGTTGACGACACCGCTGAAGGGTATAGGGTTAAAAAGAAGTTTTAGTGTAAAATAAGCATATGAATGATTCCGTTATAACTAGTCAATTAAATTTAATTAGTAATGCCTTGGCGCAAAAGCCGGAGGTAAACACAGTGTATCTTTATGGCTCTTTTGCTAAGGGCGATGCTTTGGAATCTAGTGACATCGACATTGGCGTGCATCTAGACCCCTCTTTTAAACCGGATCTGCAGTATATGGGTGGGATACTTGAGGAAATCAAAGCTTTGGCAAAGGATCGCAAGGTTGACGCATTTGTGATAAACAGCATGTCGCCACTATTTAGATTTAATGTTATTTGTCCAAACAAGGTTTTATATTGCAAGAACCAGGAAAAAAGGGTGGACTTTGAGCTTAAAACCCGCAGAGATTACGAGGATTATTTGCCATTTTTTAACTATCGCACCGAGATGGCGGTAAAAGAGTCCAAAAGGAGGGTAAGTGAACGCGCGCAACGAGCAGGTTGAACCAGAAGTGATTTTTAAGATCGTTAAGGAAGAATTGAGCGACTTTGATAAGTTTGTGGTGGAGGTTTCCGAATATCTGGATAAGCTGGGGGACTGAGTCTCGAAACATCGAACACCGCGGTGTATTTACATTTTCTGCCTTTTTGGTATATTAACGATAATATGCAACTCGTATTGCAAGATAAAAATTCCAGAACGATCAGTAACAAGGGTGAGGCTGCTTTCTATGGAAATCGCTTATTTTATCTTGTATGGATCACAGCTAGAGTGAAAAGCGAAAAGCAACTTAATGGCGCAACTGATGATGAAGATTTAGCTGTAAGAATAGATGGAAAGGGCTTTGGGTACGGTGGGGAGACTAAAGCAAATAATTTTGACGCCCCGTCTGCTTTTAGTGGTGGTCAATTACATAACCTATCAAAGACAATCTACTTCTTAACCTTTTTAGAAGGTACTAGCCATAAAATAGAATATATCGCCGATTCTTCGCCCGGTACAGCTGTGGTTGAGAGAGCAGAGGCGGCTAAATGGGAATCTGAGCAAGTATTGTGGCTAGAGCCTAAACTTCAAGCTGAAGACGGAGATCGCAGACCGTGGGTTACTTTTGTGTTTGATAATCTGCCACTTAAAAAAGTAACTCTAACTATAACCTATTCTCGTCGGAAGAGAGACAGTGACGATGTGAAAATTAAGATTGACGGTGTGGTGCAGAAGAACAATACCTCTTTAACTAGGTGGATGTGGTCGTTGCTGGGAGGTCGGTTGCCTTTTCTAGCACAATCTAAAACAGAAACGCTAAAGCTCACTGTCTCGCTGCCAAAAGGCTTTCATTGGGTAGAGCTGATCGCAGACCGTATGCCTACACTAGAAAATGCTTCCTTTGACTTTGGTGCTGTACCCGATATCCCTAAGAGAGTACCAACAGTAAATGATCCAGATTGGACGGGTAATTATAACGATGATACCGACATAATGCTTTTGGCTCGACTCTTGCTGGGAGAAACCGAGGGTCAACCTGAATTGGCTAGAATTGGAGTTGCTTATACCGTTACAAACAGGTTTAAAGGGGGTCATGAAGGAACAACCTTAAAAGAAGTGATGTTGAAACCGAACCAATACGATGGACTGTGGAATGTCCACACCGTTGATAAAGTTCGCTATCCTTCAAATCGCGACTCACCAGAAGAGTGGAGGTTGTCGTACGAAGTTGCTGAAAAAGTATTGGTTGGTATTGTAGCAGATCCGACCAACGGTGCTACTAATTTTCATTCCTATTCAGTAGGAGATCCAGATTGGCCACGCTGGGCTACTCCGGATAAATATAAAGCAAAATTCGGGGACATATACTTTTACAAGTTGTAATTTTTTAGCCTGTCGGTGAAATTATGAAAAAATTTCTACTAATTTTGTCGATCTCGACATTAATAATAGCAAATGTAAGTGTACTAATACATCTGCGCATTGATCGTTCAGACTTTGTGCGCAAAAACGATCTGGAAAAGTTACGGTTACAGACAAGGGAAGATCAAGATACTGCGGAGCTATATTGGAATGATATCGAAAGCCGTTTAGAAAATAGAGTTAAATCTTTGGAAGATCCGCATTACAAAGATGGTCGACCAGCAGCGGGTCGTATCTACCAGGCTATTTCACCAGACGGGTACTATGTAGTTAGAACTTATTTTAACGATCCGGAGTCTAGTGTGAAGCTACTTCGTGTTGGCGAGTCAGTGGAAAAGCTTTTGTACCAGTCGGAGAGGATAACATATCCTCCTTTTTGGGTGGGTAATGATCATGTTGCTTTTTACACCAAGTGTGGATCCTCGTGTCAAGGAACAATGCTAATTGATGTTAAGCGAGGGCGTTTGATGACTGGCGTGGTTTCATATATGGTCCCAAAATCAGGTGAGACCGAATGGGAAACGATTTTCAAAGATTGGTTTGGCAAAATCCATAAATATAAGGGTCTTTGGGGCAACATGTATGGAGAAAGTGTGGATGGAGTTGATTATGTGGTTTTGTATGAAACCGACGAGCGGGGTGCAGTAACACAGGAACAGAAACTCCGCTTTTTGGGGGATAAATTAATCTAAATTAAGTTGCAAATCGTCTAAAAATCGTCTAAAATACGACTAATATGTTTAATCCAAAGTACGAGGTAACCCCTAAAATAATAGAAAATATCAAAAGGGTGGCAGTTATTACTGCAGAGCTTAACAACAAAAAATTTCCTCAAATTGTGCTGGCGGAACTGGAAAAAACTGCCAAGGCGTCATCCTCCCACTCATCCACGCGAATCGAAGGTAATCCGTTACCGTTATTGGAAGTAAGAAGGATTTTAAAAACCAGCCCCCAGCATTTAAGAGATAGTGAAAGGGAGGTCTTAAACTATAATCAGGCTTTAGAGAAGCTTAACCCTTTGATGATAAAAAACGAAACTTTGGAAATAGATCAAAAGCTTGTCTTGAATGTTCACAAGATTGTAACCAAAGATTTAGTAGCCGATTTTAATTGTGGCAGTTTTAGAAAGGTTTCCGAGGTGGTTAATAATCCAGCCACGCGAGTTATTGCCTATTTCGCTCCCCAACACCAAGATGTACTCAATTTGATAGCAGACCTTCTCGCCTTTGTTACTAAAAACGAACAAATTTTAGACCCGTTAATACTGGCAGGTATTTTTCACAAGCAGTTTGTGGTTATTCACCCTTTTATGGACGGGAATGGACGAACCACTAGATTACTTACCAAAGTAATACTGGCAAGAATGGGGCTGGATACCTTTAATCTGTTTAGTTTTGAAAATTATTACAACAAAAATGTTTCCAAATATTTTGAAAAAGTAGGAGTTTTAGGAGACTACTACGAAATTTACGAAAAGCTTGATTTTACACAGTGGCTAGAGTACTTCACCGATGGCGTTGTAGATGAGTTATTGCGTGTAAAGGGCGAGTTGGAAACGGTTAGTACTAGTCCTGCAAATACTATAAAGCCTTATGAGAAATTGCTTCTTGACTATGTCTCAAAACACGGTTTTATAACTGACGCGCAATATTCAAAGCTAACCCCTAGAGCCAAAGCTACCCGCGCATTAGACTTTAAAAAACTTTTGGAGATGAGCTTGATAAAGAGGGTAGGGAACGGAAGAGCCACGCACTACATTTGACAAACTCGTTATACCCATGTATAATACTAGCGTACTAGTACAGGAAGAGAAATGGCATGAAAAAAAGACCAGACAATATCTATAAAAATAAATATTTTGAGCATCTTCTAAGCGTCCTCATGGACATAGGGGATAGCGCCACTATGGAGGATTTTCTGGTAGGTTTGTTAACCGTGAAAGAGTTGCAAGAGTTGCCCTTAAGGCTTGAAATAGTGTCAAGGTTACTAAAAGGGGAGTCGCACCACAATATAGCTCAAGATCTTTCCGTGGGGGTTGCTACGGTCACTAGAGGTTCAAAGGAGCTACAAGAAGGGCGTTTTAAGATTCTAAAAGAGCGTCTTTCCTACATACCTCCTTTTTATAACAAATAGGGTGCGAGTGGGTAGTTCAGCGGCTAGAACTCTCGTCTCCAAAACGAGAAACACAAGTTCGATTCTTGTCCCACTCACCAAAACTATGACCAATATAAACAAACAAATACTAGATAATCTTAGAGCCTATTTTGTGGATGATAGCCTGTTGCCCATTAAAGATTCGATGCTGGAAATAGGCAGGGTTACAGATTTTAAATTAGTTTACGGCGAAACTTACGATACTTTTGGGTTGACGATTGATTCTCTAAAATACTACTTTTTTCTTTCTGTCCTAAATTCGTTATTAGCGGAGACTGGCACAAAGACCGCCGGCACGGTGATTGTTGGTGATGTTGCCTCTGTGAGAAATAAAAGCGTTGATGAAGAAGGTGTGAAAAAACAGATCAGTAAAAACACAGAAATGCAGTCAAAAATTTGTGCGACATACCGCACGGCACTAAAATTTGAACGGATGAGCGATTTATTCGAGACCTCAACTTTTAAGGAAGCGCTGGCGAATGTTAGGCGAGTTTTTAGCGAAAGCCACGAGATGGCTGATTTGGCAGAAAAGACCGTTCTAAAAAATAAACTAAAGCAGGAAAGTGAGGCGGAGTTTCAATATTCGCTAGAAGAAGTTGCCCTCATAACCGGTTATGATATAAAAGTAGGTCCTAAGCGCGAGATCAATTACGACAGAATGGCAAATATTGTTAGGAAAAGCCTCAAGCGCCTGCCATTGCAAGGTTTTTACCTTAAACCCACCTATCCTTTAGGTCTTCAGTTTGATTATCTTCTTAAACATCCGGAAGTTGAAAAATACGGTCTAACCCCATATAAGGCTGGTAGTAATAAATTACAGAATTTTAGAGTCGTCCTGGGTAAGACAAGTCTAAACCAGATTGAAGAGCTTATTAAAAGCTCGTTCTGTCCAGCAGATATTACTCTTCCTAATGCCGTTAGGGAGTTATATTTAACCGGTTTGCTAGCAAAAGCACTGATTACCAAAGACCTTGGACTTCTTGCCAACGAAAGCAACTTTAACTTGCCTTCGGGAAATGATGTAATTAGGTTGGTTCAGAAGTACATTTTTGAACCGTTGGAATTATAGGAGATATATGACAGATAATGAAAAATTGGCAATAAGGGAATATGAGAGCAAGAAGGGTCTCAAAGAGCTGTTACTTCAACAATACTCAAAAAAGATAGAGGATTTGGGTTTAGAGGACTTTTCCAGAGTTAAGAGATATTTAAAGGTTTATTATGGCGTTTTGGATTTTCACTTTGATCGAGATATGGTTTTTGCCCATTTGGGTTTTGAAAACATCTCCTCTTACCTGGCAAAAGGGCAGGATTTTACTGTTGTTTCGGGGCTCAATCCATCCTCTCCGTTACACTTTGGACACAAGGTTTTGTTTGATCTTCTTTCGTATTTACAAACCTTAGGGGCATTTGTGTACATTCCCATTACTAGTGACGAGTCATACATTGATTCAAAAGTTTCCAGTATTGCAGACAGTCGCAGGATTGGCTACGGAGAAATAATACCAAGTATTCTAGCCCTTGGATTGAAAAGGGAACGCACAAGATTTTATGTGCTTTCGGACTATCCGGATATATACAATTTTGCAATGTACCTAAGTAAGTATGTGGACATGGGATATTTAAAATCGATATTTGGTGAGGATTCTTTGGACAATTCAGGCAAGATTTTTTACAGGGCAGCAGTCCAGTTAGCCCAAATACTTATGCCACAATTGCCAGAATTTGGGGGGAAAAGAGACACACTCATACCTGTGGGAATAGATCAGCACCCATATCTGCTTCTATCAAGAGATATAGCAAAGAAAACAGGTTTTATACCTCCTTCCGAGATGGTTTTTAAATTTCAACCCAGCCTCAAAAACCCTCTGGAAAAAATGTCGGGTTCTAAACCAGAGACCGCGATTTATTTAACCGATGATGCGGATACTATAAAAACCAAGATCACAAAAGCTTACACAGGGTCGGTCTCCTTGCTTTCGGTACACAGAGATCTTGGTGCCATACCTGAGATTTGTCCTGTTTTTAGCTTACTGAATTTTCATTGTGCTGATAATACTTTGGTAAAAAAAACTTACGAAGATTACAAGAGTGGAAAATTAACAGGTGGGGAGCTAAAGGCACTTGTTACTGATTTTATTGTATCCGTGGTTTGTGAGCACAAGAAGAAAAGGGCACAAGTAGGTGATTATAAGGACATGCTTGTCTCAACCCCCATAAGATCCTTTTTGTAAACCTACGCGGTCTTGTTTTTATACAGCCGGTGTTGTAGAATTCTGCGGTGGCAAATTACGCGTTTATAGATAGTCAGAATATTAATTTGGGGATTAAATCCCTTGGTTGGGAGTTAAATTGGCGAAAATTTCGCCAGTATCTGCGCAATAAATACAATGTGAGTAGCGCATACCTATTTATAGGCTACAGAGCTGGAAACGAGTCTCTTTATACCGGATTACAGCAAGCTGGTTACACTGTAATTCTTAAGCCTACAATGATGCTACCCGGTGGAATAGTTAAAGGAAATGTGGACGCCGAATTGGTGTTACACACAATGCTTCAGATTAATAACTTCGATAAGGCTATTATAGCGTCTGGAGATGGTGACTTCTATTGTTTGGTAGAACACTTAGTGAATACTGGTAAGTTTTTACATTTATTTACGCCTAATCTGCTGTACTCTAAGCTTTACAAGCCCTACTCGTCATATATTGTTAGAATGGATTGGTTGAAAAACAGCTTAAAAAACTAGGACTGGCATCAGCGTTCGGTCGAAACCTTAAGCCTATCCAGTCATCGTGATGAACTTATTCTATCAAGGGAAGGAAAAATAGTCAAATGTCCGCTCTATCTTTAGGAATAATAGGTTTGCCGAATGTGGGAAAATCAACGCTGTTTAACGCTTTGTTAAAAAAGCAGGCGGCTTTGGTTGCCAATTACCCGTTTGCTACCATCGAACCAAATGTGGGGGTGGTAGAGGTGCCAGATGAACGACTTAAGGGGCTGGTGGAAGTAGTCCGAAACGATTACGGGCAGAGGATAGGGGATCGCGAGGTGCCTCAAAGGGTTATTCCATCTACCGTTAAATTTTACGATATTGCCGGTTTGGTTAAGGGAGCCCACAAAGGTGAGGGTTTGGGCAATGAATTTTTAGGGCATATTAGAGAAGTTAGTGCGTTGGTGCATGTTATAAGAGATTTTGAGGACGACAATATCATTAGAGCTGGTGCGGTAAACCCGCAGGAAGACATATCTACCATTGATACTGAGCTGATACTGGCGGACATTTCTATTTTGGATAGAATATTGGGTACTGCCAAGGACGATGCTAGGTCTAGGGATACCGAAGCAATATTAAGGGTTTCAGTGCTAGAGAAGATTGGATCGACTTTAAATGCAGGAAAGCCTGCTAGGGAGTTAATCTTGGACGCTAAGGAAGAAAAGGCTCTTAGAGGAATAAATTTACTCACCCGAAAACCCATGTTATATGTCTATAATGTGTCTGAAGACTCTCTCCAGAGTCGTTGCGAGGAATCCGCCTTGGCGGATGACGAAGCAAGCTCATCGGGATTGCTTCACCTCGCTCGCAATGACAGGTTGTACATAAGTGCAAAAATTGAGTCAGAAATCTGCTCATTACCGGAAAACGAGCAGAAAGAATACCTAAAAGAATTGGGGATGGAAGAACCTGGTTTAAACAGACTCATTAAAGCTGGCTATAAACTTTTAGGTTTGCGGGACTTTTTAACCGCTGGTCCAAAGGAAGTACGGGCTTGGACCATAAGAACTGGAGCCTACGCACCTGAGGCGGCAGGTACTATTCATTCAGATTTTGAACGCGGGTTTATTGGCGCGGATATCGTGTCCTTTACGGATCTGATCCAGGTAAAAAGTCTAAAAAAAGCTAAAGAACTTGGGTTAATTAAACTTGAGGGTAAAAATTATGTTATGAAAGATGGGGATGTAGTTGAATTTAGGTTTAATGTTTGATACTATTTCCCGACTGGTTAGCACAGTGACGGTAAATTCTAGTTAAACTAGAGTCAAGTGGCTAGACATGCTCTAAAAAGTGTGGCATAGTGTTTTTGCCAATAGGGAGAAAGGCTAGAGTCAATCAAAGACTGCGAAGAGGCAAACATCTCCCACTGGCGTTTGAAAAAAATTAGTAAATTTTTTTGCTATGGATAGCTAAAATTATGAAAAAATACGAATTAATGATTATAATAAAAAGTAAGTTGAGTGAAGAGAGCGCCAGAAGCCTTTCTAATTCCAACAAAGATTTGGTGTCCACAAATGGAGGTAAAATTTTGAATGGAAATTTTTGGGGCAAGCGCAAATTTGCCTACGAAATAAAAAGTCAAACGGAAGGTTGGTATGATGTTATTCAATTTGAAGGTGACGAAGTAGGAGTTTCCAAAATAAAAGAAAAGTTTAATGTAATTGACGATCTTGTGAGGTATTTACTAATTTTGGTCGACCCAGAGCCGACAGACGGAGGAAAAAATGGCAAGAAGTCTAAATAAAGTTATTTTAATAGGTAATTTAACTAGGGATGTGGAGTTGCGATACACGCCTCAAGGTGCAGCGGTGGCGGCTTTTGGTGTAGCTACTAACAGGCAGTGGAAAGTTGCTGATCAAGTTAAGGAAGCTACCGAGTTTCATAATATTGTAGCGTGGAACAAGTTGGCAGAACTCTGCGGTCAGATGTTGGCAAAAGGTTCTAGGGTATATGTGGAGGGTAGGTTGCAAACCAGGGATTGGGTTGATCAAACAGGAGCTAAGAAGTATAGAACGGAAATTGTAATTGACGAGATGATTGTATTAAACGGTAAAGCTAGAGCGGGTGAGGGGGGCACAGAGGATTATAATGCCACGCATCCTGCTGAAACTTCAACTAACGAAGTTACTTCTACCGACGACTTGGCAAACTTAAATATTGACGATGTTTTGGCGGGTGATACGGGTGCGCAAGGAGATAAATAGCTATGCCCAGTTATGCGAGTACAGACAGGGGGCAAGAACGGTCTCGCGACAGGGATAGAGAGCCGTACGCTAAAATCACTACCGTTCCAAGCTACAAAGAACCCCTTTCTCTAAAAAGGTTTGTAACGGATAGAGGCAAGCTGGTTCCCGCCAAAAGAACCGGGGCTAGCGCCAAAATGCAAAGAATTATTAGCCGGGAAGTTAAAAGGGCGCGCTTTATGGCGCTTTTGCCGTACACAGATAGACACGCGCTTTAGGCTGTGGTCTAATGGAGAGACTGCGTTGTCGTCTGCCTTGGCGGACTCCTCGCAATGACGATATGACATCGGCGTTTAAAAAATTCCAAATTATCTTGTTTACGCTTCTTCTTGCGGGCTCCACCTTTTTTGGTGGACTTTATTTAGGCAAACGAGGTTATGAAGTAGACATAAGGAAAAATCCTCCACAAGTAGAGTTTGTAAACAAGTCGCCTACCAGCCAAACAATAGATTTTGCGCTTTTTTGGGAGGCATGGGATCAGGTTTCCAAAGACTATTTAAATAGACCCGTTGACCCTAAAAAGATGATGTACGGTGCGGTTAGAGGTATGGTGGAATCTTTAGGCGACCCATACACTTCGTTTTTAGATCCGGAAGTTAACAAGGTGGTAAATAACTCTTTAAATGGAGCATACGAGGGGGTGGGGATGGAATTGGGGATTAAGGACGGGCTTTTAATGGTGGTGTCACCACTGGATGGGTCGCCCGCAAAGAAAGCTGGGGTTTTGGCAGGAGATAGAATTTTTGAAATTGAAGGTAAAAGTACCGCCGGGATTACTGTAACGGAGGCGGTATCAAAAATTAGAGGGCAGGCAGGTACCGTAAGTACGCTAAAAATCCAGCGGGGAAATGTTGACCCTTTTGTACTTACAGTTAAGCGAGAAAAAATTACTGTGGCTAGCGTAACTTGGCAGGATAAAGGCGAAGGTACGGCGTATATAAGAGTAAGTAGGTTTGGGGCGGATACTAATGGGGATTGGGACAATGCGGTAAAAGAGGTTAATGTAAAGATGCGCGAGCTTAACGCCATTGTACTTGATTTGCGGGGAAACCCGGGCGGGTATCTGCAATCTGCAGTACATATTGCTAGCGACTTTTATACGGGAAAACCGGTTTTGTACGAACAAACTGCACTTGGCGAGCAACTGCCTTTTAACGCACAAGGCAGCGCCGATTTTGCCAGAATTCCGGTAATTATATTAATTGACGAGGGAAGCGCTTCCGCAAGTGAGATACTTGCCTCCGCCCTAAAAGAAAACATTGGCGCGGTTTTGGTGGGTGCACAGTCTTTTGGCAAGGGAACAATTCAAGATGCCAAAGAGTTTAAAGATGGCTCCGGTTTGCACATTACTATTGCCAAATGGTTAACTAGCGCCAAAAAATGGGTGGGCGATAAAGATGAAAACGGAAAAGTTGGTTTAAAGCCGGATATAGCCGTGGAAATCACTAAGGACGATATTAACGCCAGCAGAGATCCGCAACTGAATAAAGCTTTGGAGATAGCTGGTAAGTACTAATTAATTATTAAAAAGTGAGCGAGGACAGGCTTGCGTATTTTTCAGTAACATGTTACCTTGTTTTCATGCTGGATAAGCGAACCAATGTATTACTGAATAGTACACAATACAAAGTTCTTACCTCTCTTTCTAAAAGCGAGGGGGTAACGCTAGGCGAGCTTATTAGGAGGGCAATAGATATGAATTATGTAAATAAACTAAGAGAAAATAGAGGAGCTAGGGCTTTAAATGAGATCGACAATATCAATAAAGGAAAGCCTAAGCTAAGCAACGAAACGATACTTTCATGGATAAGGGAAGGGAGGAAGTAATTGTGGAATGTTATGTTGTGGACTCTTCCGTTGTTGCTGGAAGGATTCTGGAGGATGAGCATTTAAGACCAGAATTTCAAGAGGTATTTGATAAAGCGGTAAATGGGGAAGTGGAGCTGGTTTCCCCCGACTTATTGGTTTATGAGATTGGAAATATCCTAAAAACATCAATCTTAACCAAAAGAAATACTTTAGAAAGTGCCGAGAGGCTGTTTGAGTTATTTTTCGATATACCCATCTCGTTTATTGAAACGGTATTTGTTGAAGTTCTAAGGTGGTCAGGAAATAAAAAACTTACATACTACGATGCCACCTATGCACATTTAGCTCATAAAACTGGAAATAAATTGCTTACTTTAGACAAACATTTGATAGCGTTCAGCTAATTTTATTGATATGACTGCACAGGAACAGATGGAAAAACAAATAGACGACTTGAATGGGCAGATTAAGAACATCGAGAACCAAGGGGTAAAAGAAACTGATCCTCAACTTAAAGCCTTGTATGATGAAGAAACAGAGTCGCTTAATAAAGAAATTAATGCTCTGCAAGAGTCGCTCAAAATTATGGCGGGCGACTACGGTGGGGAAGTAAACGCAGATAACACTAAAACGGCGGAAATTAATGAAAACACGGCAATTTTAGAGGTGCGACCAGGAACAGGCGGGGACGAAGCTTCACTTTTTGCAGGCGATCTTTATAATATGTACCTACGCTACGCGGAAAAATCTGGTTGGAAAACGGAAATTATTAACACGCAGGAGGGGAATGCTGGCGGGATTAAGATAGCTACGGTGGAATTTAAAGGAGCAAACGCCTACAACCTGTTAAAAAACGAGTCCGGGGTGCACAGGGTTCAACGAGTGCCGGCAACAGAAGCGGGCGGGAGAATTCATACCTCAACCGCTACGGTGGCGGTTTTGCCGGTGGCTACAAAAGTGGAAATTGAAATTAAGCCAGACGATTTAAAGTGGGACTTTTTTAGAGCGGGTGGACACGGGGGGCAAAATGTAAACAAAGTTTCCACAGCAGTGCGACTAACGCATATTCCCACCGGTGTGATTGTGGAGTGCCAAGAAGAGCGTTTTCAGGGCAAAAATCGTGAGAAAGCGTTGTCAATTTTAAAATCCAGACTCTATACAGAAATGCAGTCTCAACAAGTGGGTTCTATTTCACAACTGCGGGCGTTGCAAGTGGGGACAGGGGAGCGGGTGGAAAAAATCCGTACTTACAATTTTCCGCAAGATAGAGTAACGGATCATAGGGTTAAACAGTCCTGGCACAATATTCCGGCGATTCTGGCGGGCAATATTGACGACATGCTTACCGCTACATAGACCTTAAATCTTTAAGGGTGATGGGTTTTTTCTTTACAGCCTCGGCTTTATCTGCCTTTTTCTCTTTGGCGGACTTTACTACCACACCGCTTTCTTTAGCTACTTTCATTCTCTTGGCAAATTTGTCAATTTGACCCTCTGTATCAATATACCTTTTCTTACCAGTAAAAAATGGGTGACAGGCAGAGCAAATCTCCACGGCAATTTCCTTTTTGGTAGACATAGTTACAAAGCTGTTACCGCAAGCGCAAGTAACAACCGCATCCGTATAAACTTGTGGGTGAGTATCCTTTTTCATGACGGAGGGTATTATATCAACCCTTTTTGCGTTCCGCAACTATAATCCCCAAAGCAATTATTACCGAGCCTAAAATAAGGTTTTGGGTGGGAAGTTCTCCCAAAATAAAAAAGGCGGCAGGGAGGGTAAAAATAGGGGAGATGTAAGAAAAAATTACTGTGTCGGTAACTTTTAAATACTTGAGCGACCATTCAAAAAGCCCGTAAGCCACTATGGAGGACAAAAGCGCCATGTATAAAAGACCAACCCACCCGCTTGAGTTAAGATCTGTGATATTAAAACCCGACCCCCCAAGTCGACCAGAAGATTCTAAAATATAAAGCGGAATCAGAGTAACCAGCCCCACATAAAAGGAAACTCCCGTAATTAATTGCGAGCTGTACTTTTTTTTGGGTATAGGGATGCCAAAAAATTTGGCGGTTTGGTTAATGGCGTGAGAGTTTTCTCCGCGCAAGCGTTTTGACCACAAAACATGCGTTACCCAAAACAGCTCGTAGACAATAATCAAAATATTGCCCCAAATATGTAAAGTAGCGGAGGCGGAAATGGAGTTTGAGTCCAAAATTGGTCCAATTGCCAAAATCAGCGTTCCTACTGATGTAATAATTAGTCCAATCTGGATGTTTTTCTTGACCTTCTCACTAAAAAAATAGTGACCAGCCACCACCATAAGAAGAGGAGCAATAATTCCAATCGCCGCCACTTCCAAAGACGAGGTGTATTTTAGTCCTAAAAAAAGGATTACCAAACTTGTTTGACCAGTAAATCCTGAAACTGCCAAAGCCGGAAGTTCTCGCAGGCTTACTCTTTGTCGCCTTAATTCTAAGTAAACAAAAGGAAAGAGCACCAGGCACACTATTAAAAAGCGGTAGAACAAAAAGGAAAAAACGGGAATAAAATCTAAGGTGTATTTAATAATGGGTGGGGCAAAGCCCCAGATGGCAGTTGCGCCAAGCATAGCTAACAGGGCGTAAAATTCCTTAGTTTTTGGTGGTTTGAGCAGACCATTGATCACATTTTTATGATATCATGGCAGATATGGAAATAACATATTTTGGACATTCTTGCTTTAAACTCAAAACTAAAGACTTAACAGTAATTATTGATCCGTTTGATCCGGAAAAGCTGGGTATAAAGTTACCTAAACTTGAATGTGATGCGGTTTTGCTTACGCATGCCCATTTTGACCATAACTATAAAGAAGGTGTTTCTGGATACAGGTTACTGGTGGACGGACCTGGAGAATATGAGCTGACGGGGGTTAAGATTATGGGTATTCCCACTAAACACGGTGGTGACGAGGTAGAGGGTGGGATGCAAAACACCATGTATTACATAGAGGCGGAGGATGGGGTGGCTGTTTTGCACTGTGGGGATTTAGGGCACACGCTAGATGATGCAACTCTGGAAAAGTTTGGTGAAGTTACAGCCCTTTTGATTCCGGTAGGTGGGATTTATACCATTGACGCAGAAAAAGCGTCCAAAGTAATTTCCAGCATAGAGCCCGCCTTTGTTGTTCCTATGCATTTTAGGACGGAGGGATCTAAAATAAACAACATTGATACCCTAGAGAAGTTTTTGGACGAAATGGGCTTGGAAAACGGTGCAGTTAAAAGGTTAACCAGTCTAAAAATCTCTTCTGCCGACAACGAAGTTGAAACCCAAGTTATTGTACTTGAGAAGCAATAATGGCAAATAAAACAACACATCCTGCACAGGTATTAGTACCACCGCACGATTTGGATGCGGAAAAATCCGTTTTGGGGGCAATTTTAATTGACGAAAACGCCATTATTAAAGTGGTAGAAAGCCTAAAACCGCAACATTTTTACAAAAGCGCGCATATCAATATTTATGAATGTGCTATAAATTTATATGAAAAGCGCGAACCTATTGATTTAATCACCCTCCCGCAGGAGCTAAAAAACAAGAAGCTACTTACTGAAATAGGCGGAATTTCCTACCTTACTGAACTGGTTAACTTTGTGCCTACCGCATCAAATGTAGAAGCTTATGCCAAAATTATTGTTGACACCGCTTTGCGTAGAAGTTTAATAAGTGCCAGCGCTAAAATTAATGAAATGGCGTTTGAAAAAAGCGAGATTGAGGGGCTTTTAGACGAAGCTGAACAAGAATTGTACGCAGTTTCCCAGGATAGATTGCACCAGGATTTTGTACCTATTTCTGAAACCCTGCAGGTAACATTTGAACGACTTGACGAGATGTCAAAAACTAAAGGGGCTTTGCGTGGCGTTCCCACGGGGATTAAAGCGGTGGATAGGATACTCTCCGGGTTTCAAAAGGAAAATTTAATTATCTTAGCTGCCCGACCCTCCGTAGGAAAATCCTCCTTTGCCATTAATTGCGCTCAATATGCCGCCACTACGCACAACAAAGCCGTAGGGCTTTTTTCCTTAGAAATGGGTAGAGAACAGTTGGTTGACAGGATGATTTCCGCGCAGGGCGACATTGATAACTGGCGAATAACCACCGGAAACTTGCAGGAAGAAGATTTTGAACGCTACGGCATCGCCGCAGGCGAGCTGGCGGAAGCTCCCATTTACATTGACGACACGCCGGGCATTGGTATATTAGAGTTGCGCACTAAAGCTCGTAGACTGCACATGGACAAAAAAATCGACCTTATTATTGTTGACTACCTTCAGCTAATTCACGGGAGGTATACCGAAAGTCGCACGCAAGAAGTTTCTGAAATTTCTCAAGCCCTAAAAAACCTAGCAAGAGAGTTAAAAATACCCGTTTTGGCGCTATCCCAGCTTTCCCGCGCCGTGGAAATTAGGGGTGGGGATAAACGACCCCAGTTAAGCGATTTACGCGATTCGGGTTCCATCGAACAAGATGCTGATGTGGTGATGTTTTTATTTAGACCCAACGAGGAGGATCGCATTAACCACAAACTGTTAATTGCCAAACACAGAAACGGTCCAACTGGGGAAATTGATCTGTTCTTTAAAGCGGATCGTACCAGGTTCTTTGAAGCGGAAACTAAAATAAAAGACAAGTGATATAATCCCTTTGTAACAAGCCGTGGTGGCGGAATGGCATACGCGGTGGTCTCAAAAACCACTGGAGGTAACTCTGTGTGGGTTCGACTCCCACCCACGGCACCAAATCATCTTAGCATGTAGCCACCCCTTCTAAAGGTTTGAATGTATGTAGCAGAAAGTTTGTTTTTTTCTAACTCGTCCCTTACTCTTTGTATAGCCTTGGACACTGCGTATAAACTAAAAGTTTCCTCGGTCATTCCCAAAACAATAGAAATGTCGTCTGGAGTTACAATAACACCCTTATTTTCAACAAGTCTAGTTAGGATTTTTCTTGACATATTAGGCAATTCTAGTTTTTGCTTGTTAACGAAAATATCCCCGTTACTGGCGGTAAAGTTGCTCTCTTTAAAAGGGATGCCACATTTTGAGCAGAAGTCTTGTGATATTTTGACGATGTTTCCGTTTTCCTTGGATCTAATGGCGTTTATAGTTCCCGCAAAATTTGTGGATCCTTGATACTTTTTAAGTACGCTTCCTACAGACGATTGTCTGATGACCCAATCCGCAATTATTTGAGATTCCTCCCAACTGCCCGAGAGATTTTTAATGACGAACATTCTGGTAAGGGCGGAAACGAGGGCAAAGGCAATTTGGTGAATATCTGCGTCCTCCCTTAGATGTATTCTAAATACTTTTTGAGGACTTTGGGTGATTTCAAAGGTTGAGTTTAAACCAAAGCGGGTAGGGTGTACGTAAATCTTACTTATCTGGTTTGTATTTAGATGAAGAATTTTAGTAATTTCGGCAACAACCTCATTTTCTGCTTTTCCCAGATTTTTGCCGTACCTTGATACTCTGGGGGAATTAAATCTTTTGAGATAAGACTGTCTACTTTGGTATAAAGATCCTTATCCACTATTGTAGGTAAGAAATCCCAATGTATCTTTTCAGCTCGATTCCAGAATCTGTGGATCTTGTTGTAGTCCACCTTCGGTAGTAAAACCGTATTAAACTCTCTGTAGCTTCTGTTTGCAGGTACAGGATAAAACCCGTTATTTCTAAAAAACCCATTTGCAATAAGGTAACAAGTACCCACCACCAGTGTTGTTTGGTAGTCCCTGCGATATTCCCATGTGGTAATAGAGGTTTTTGATATAGCTACCATTATAGGGCTATTTTACTATCTGTCAAAAAGAAAGGCTCGCTGTCTGTTAAAAGTGATGCAAATCACAGACAGCGAGACGACGGTGTTACCGAATTATTACTAGCAAGATGAGCGGTAACACCAGTAGCGACAGGGGGAGGAGACACCCTGTTACCCCGACCCTGCCTTGGGCTACCCCGCCGGCGATATTTCTCGCGAGGTGCCGAGCTTCAGGATTTTTACTCGTCAGCCCTTTTGTGAGGACTTCGGCTGGAATCGTAGGCTTAGCCATTTTGAGCCCCTTATCTTTTAGCTCCAGGATTAGAGTTGCGAGCAGGTTACAGTACTGGTTAATATTATCTTGACTATGATTCTGACGGGACTTGATTAGGTTTTATTAAAAACAAGGCACCCTGTTTTAATTCAAGCGGATTGTTTTCTGCCTGTCTCGATTTATGAGGTGTTTTAGTTATATTCGCGATGTCAACTCCATCTAAAGGTAGAGCTTTTGTCCATGCTTCTTTGGGCATTTGAAACGCGTTTTCCCACAGCGCACTTTCTGGAGTTTCTTGTAGATCGTATAAAAAATAAGTTAGGGTACTAAAAGTCGGTGAACTCAGTTCCGGATTTATCACCAGCAAAGATTGGGCGGGAGCCAGACCTCTGCTTAGATAAGGCGTGGCATCTATTGTTTCTAACATCTTTATTGCTACGAGTTTGTCGTCGATAAACACCAATTGCGTTCCCTGATCCCCACAGAAAAAAATTTCAACTTTTTTGTCTCCATAAACCTTACTTTCTGGCAGTGTTTGTAGCAGTGAAAGGTGGATATGTTTAAAGGTTGGTTTTAACACACTCTTGCCGTTGCCAGCTTTTTTGTATCCCGCCAATAATTTTCCGCCCATTCTTCTAGCAACCTGTAACATATGTGGATTATCGGTTAAGCCCCAGAAGACGGTGTCAACAGGTAAATCAAAGTTTCTTTGGTGTTGTAGTATCGATTGACAAGTTAGGGCAGTACCATAGCCGTTTTTATATGGGGGTCGAAATTGTGGAAGCACGAGAACATTGGCAACATAAGGATTGGTAGCCCACGGGTTAGACTCCAGCAATTGCAGATACTCACTCACGCCGATTACACTACTCCGTTCCTGCATGAATGTTCGTTTAAAGCTTACCCCTGTCCAAGTGTAAGACCGCGCATCTACTTGCCAAACAGGTATCTCATTGGCGTAGTAATCGGCTACTCTGCGCGGGTCGTAAAGATCTAATCTTCCAACAACACCTCCAGTTTCGTTGTTAATAATCCCGTAAGGTACAACTGCCTGACTTTTGTCGACTGTTCTAATATGCATACCTTCGTCGACATTCATCGATTCTTGTACCAATAATTCAAACCTCCCCATTTCCTCTATATCAACTCGACCGATGCGGCAGGCTTCATTTAAAAAAACCTCTGACGATCCGCCCTCAATCTGTGCTATACCTTTAGTGATTGGCATAATATGTTGCTATTCTAACACGAATTTGCCTTTAAAGAGTCGCCAAATGTATAATATCCTTTGTGATAGCTTCAGACTTAAAAACAGGAAAGGTATTTAAAGAAAACAACGCGCCGTTTTTGGTGGTGCGGTACGAGCATGTAAAATCGGCCAGAGGCGGAGCGGCGGTAAAGGTGCTGGCTAAAAACTTGCTCACATGTTCAGTCATAGAGAAGGGTTACAAAGCGGGGGATACGGTAGTGGAGACGGATGTTTCCAGAAAAAACGCCCAGTACTTATATAAAGACATAAGTGGATTTAACTTTATGGATCCCGTGTCGTTTGACCAATTTTGTGTAAATGAAGACACTTTAGGCGATCAAAGCAAGTATTTAAAGGAAGGCGACACCGTACAAGTGGTTTACTTTGAAGACAAACCAATTTCCGTGGAATTACCAAACTCCTTGGTATTTGAAGTAGCCTACACCGAGCCCGGTTTTAAGGGCAACACCGTTTCTAATGTTTACAAAGATGCCCAACTGGAAAATGGTTTTCCCGCGAGGGTTCCCATGTTTATTAAAATTGGTGACAAAATAAAGCTTGATACGAGAACAGGGGAGTATTTGTCTAAAGCGTAATGACAGTATTAAACACAATTTTAGCGGTTTTATACCTTGCCATACCCATTTTAGTGGGGCTGTATGGCTTTTGGGTGACTTCTAAAAAAGATGGCTTTGATCAAGAAAAAGTTTTTGATTTAGTTTTATACGGGCTTGTGGGGGCACTAGCGTTTGGGTACATACTCGAAGCTATAACCCGCGGACAATTCACCCCCAACATTCAAACTTTTAACCCGTACGCTACAGTTTTTGGGTTTGTGGGCGTTTCCGCCCTGGTAACGCTTAAATACAAATGGTCACTGTACCGGGTTTTAGATAATTTGGCCACCTCTTTTGTTTTAGCCACCGCTTTTTGGCTTCTAACCATGTTTTTTCAAAGTCAATTTAAAATTAGCTACGCCATGGCCTCCATAGCCTTGTTTGTAGCTAATTACGCCCTGCAAAAATATCGCCCCAATTTTATAAAATCTGGCATGGAGTTTAGCTTTATCACTGGCATCTTCTGCGTAGTAGCGCTGCTACTGCTACCCAAAAACCTAAACTTGATATTTGTTGGACTTTTGTTTACACTTGCCTTGGTAATATTAATTTTTAGGTTAAGGAGCATTTATGGCAAGTTTAATAAAATCAATAGCAGTTCCCTCCGCACTCTTTAGAGATCTTGTTTTACGACTTTGGAAGCGTAGTAAAGAGCTTAGAAAGGAAGAAGAAATGGTTAAGCAGGCAGATCCATCAATGACCGACGAGAGGTCTGATACCCCGGAAGGCGCCGATAACACGGCGGGGGATGTGGCAAAAACTATTCAAGAGGCAAGACTAGATTTAATTAAAATTGCACGGTTAGAAATTAGAAAAGCCCTAGCAAAGGTAAGGATAGGTACTTACGGAATATGCGAAATTTGCAAAAAGCCCATTGATTTAGCAAGACTTAAAGCCTTGCCACAGGCTACTACATGTTTTGAGTGTGCTAACAAACAAAAAAAATGAAAAAGATACTATTAGTGGAGGATGAAAAAGAAATTAGAGAACTTTACGCGCTATACCTAACCGATATGGGTTATACGGTTATTTCTGCGGAGGACGGTAATGTGGCTTTACAAAAGGCTTTGGTTGAAGATTGGGACTTGATGCTTTTGGATATTATGCTACCTGGACAAGACGGTATTCAGGTATTAAAAATGATTAAAGCTAACGAGCGACTAAGAGACAAACCTGTTATTGCGCTCACAAACCTTAATGTGGAATCCGTAATAAATGAAATTTTTGACCTTGGGGCAGATGGATTTTTAGTAAAATCCGAAATAACTCCCGATAAGATTGTTAGTGAGGTAGAAACCGTTTTGCAGAAATATTCATGACGAATATCGAGGTATTGTATGAAGACGACTACCTGCTTGTAATTGATAAGCCCGTGGGTATAAGTGTAGTGAACGAAAACGCGGGGGAAACCTACACCATTAAAGATTGGGTAAAATATAAGTACAATTTACAACATGAGAAGAACCGGGCGGAGGATGAGTTTGAACAAAGATATGGTATTGTCCATAGACTAGATAAAGAAACTTCCGGAGTTTTGTTAATTGCTAAAAAGAAAGAAACCTTTGACTATTTAAAAGGTCTATTTAAATTTAGAAGAATCAACAAAGAATACCAAGCATTGGTGTATGGGAGTATTGCCGAAGATAGATTTGAGATTTCTGCCCCTATTAAAAGAGATAAAAATAACGGACTTGTATATACCGTTGATCCAGGCGGTAGGGAGTCTGTTACGGAATTTGTTGTTATATCAAGGCTAACGCTAAATAACTTTGATTACTCTTACCTTACAGCTTTTCCCAAAACCGGTCGCACGCATCAGATTAGAGTTCATTTGCGGGCGTTGGGACATCCAGTGGTAAACGATATAAAATACGCCACCAAAGCGCAATTAAAATTATCGGAGGGTTTATTTACCCGGATGATGCTTCATGCTAAAAGAGTAACTTTTGTTGATTGGGACGGCAAGGAGCGCGTTTTTGAATCCAACTGTTCCCTAGAGGGGGTATTCACAAAAATAAGATAGTGTGATAGAAGTTATATGTGCGTACTGGTACTGCCCAAAAGAGAAAAAAGCGCTCATTGTATGTAAAAAGACGAAACAAAAAGGTTAAGTCTGTATTACTGGTGGGTATTTCTCTGGTTTTGCTGGCAGGTTTTTTTGGTATCAAGACCCTAATTGCTCCCGCTGTTTCTGCCTTTAGCTCCAAGTCGGTTAACGCCTTTGACAAAGATATTTACTCGCTTTTACTGGTGGAAAAAGATCAAAAGGATGCCATAAAAGCGCTTAATTTAGTAATTGCGCAGAGGAATGATACTAAACTTTACTCACTAACTATCTCCCCTTTAACAAAAATAGATTTACCGGGAAGACTGGGTGAGGAAGAAATTGGAAAAACTTTGGAAATTGGGCAGTCACTTAACTACGGAAACACTAAAACTGCGCTTCTTTTAGAATCCGTTACTAAACTGGTAAGCATTAAAATAGATAGATACCTTATTTCTTATGGTGATTCCTTTAATGCTGTACAAAAATCGCTTTTTGATAAAGATCTGGGCTTTTTGCTTCCATGGCAATATAAAAAGCTATCCCAAGACATAGAAACAGACTTGTTAGCTAGAGAAATTTACCAATTAGCGCTTTTTACTAGAGGTTTAAAGTCTAATAACATCGAAATAGTAAATATGGCGGATTTTGCGGATCTAAATCTTAAAATTAGCGATATTACACTTAGTGGTGAGGTGGCAAAGGAAAGCCTGGGGGTGGTTATTTTAAATGGTACGGGGGTAAGTAATATAGCAAAAGGGGTTTCTGATGCGTTCCAAAATATGGGGATGCGCGTAGCCCTTGTAGCCAACGCAGAAAATAACTACCAAAACAGCTATTTAATTACTGATGATGCCACCACTGCTACCGCTAAATATCTTTTGGATTATTTTCCGGAGCTAAAAATTATGGATAAAAGACAAGCAAGTTCCACGGGCGAGGACACCGTGGAAAGAGGGGATTTAACCATAATTTTAGGGTTTGACATTCAAGAGCGTTTATGACCACAACTTGGGGTTGTGTTCCATTTGCACTTGCAAAGCGCGCGTAAATGTGAGCATACTGTGGTTAGTCTCTTCTTTCTAACCCCTGCCAGCCGGCAAGGCATGGCTTGCTTTCTGCGGTGGGAGTTTAATGAATTTTATATATGTAATTTTAATGGTAGTGGGACTAGTGGTAGCAGGAAGGTTTGTGGCGGTACGCTTTAAAAAGTCGTACAAAACCTTAACCTTTACTAAAGATAGAGCCATTTTTGAAATAAAAGTGCCTAAAATTAACGACGAAGAGGCCACCTATAAATCCTCCGCTATGGCCATGGAAAGCTTTTTTGCCTCTCTTCATGGGTTATTAAAGTCAAAAATAGAAGATGGCGAGTTTTTTAGCTTGGAAATTATTTCTAAACCAGGCGTAGGCATTAAATTTTACGCGTTGTGTTCTCAAAAGTCGGCTGGCTATTTGGAAGGTCAAATATATGCCAATTACCCTGGAGCTCAACTTATTAATGTAGATACCAATTTTGGCGACTTTGACAACGAAAAATATTGGGAAATGGTCAAACTTGCGGAAATTAAACACTACATTTTCCCTCTAAAAACCTATAACGACCTAGAAATTGACACCATGTCTTCTGCCACCTCGGCCATGTCCCAACTGCAAGAAGGGGAATCCGTAAGCTTTCAGATTTTAGTGCAACCTATTGGGGATGTGTGGCAAAAAGAGGGCAATGATTATGTGAGTACCATGAAAACCGGCAAAAGTCCCAAAGAGATGACGGGAGCGCAAAATCTTGTGGTGTTAGTTTTAACGGAATTTTGGAACATTCTAGTAAAAATTCTCACTAATTCCGCCATGATTTTTGGTGGGGCATCTAGTAACGAGGGTGTTAGAGATACAAGAACTTCTGCTTCTGCGCCAAAATTAACCATTGTGCAGGAAATGGAGGTTAATTCCATAGAAAATAAAATGGCTAAAATGGGTTTTGTTTCTCAAATGCGATTTTTGGTGAGTGCTAAAACCCCTGAACGCGTAAGGCAAAACATGCGTTCTGCAGTAGCATCGCTTAGCCAATTTTCTACTACCAATCTAAATAGTTTGATAGTGGGTGAAACTTTAACTGGGGAGCATGCCTACACGGATTTTATGGACAGGGTTTTTGACCAGTCAAAATCTTACATTTTAAATGTGGAGGAGCTGGGATCTTTGTATCATCTGCCATCTCAAACCGTGGAAACGCCTAATATTGGCTGGTCGTACTCCAGAAAATCTGAACCTCCGGCAGGTTTGCCCACCAAGGATTGTGTATATATTGCGGACACGGTTTTTAGGGATCAAAAGGTGCGCTTTGGTTTGAGCAACGGCGACGACAGGTTGCGCCACATGTATGTGATTGGAAAATCTGGCACTGGCAAGTCCACCATTTTTGAATCCATGATTTCCCAAGACATTGCAAACGGGGCAGGAGTAGGCGTTTTAGACCCGCACGGGGAAACTATTGATAAGGTTTTGGATCGCATTCCAAAAAATAGGGTGGACGATGTAATTTATTTTGATCCTTCCGATACGGAAATGCCTGTGGCGCTAAATTTGCTGGAAATGAGCGATCTTTCTCAAAAAAACCTCATGGCTTCCGCGCTGGTTTCTGCTATTAAGCACCATTTTGACTATTCTTGGGGTCCGCGATTGGAGTACTTGCTAAATTACGCCATTTTAACCCTGTTGGAGGTTCAAGGTACAACCATGCTTGGGATTACCCGACTTATGGAGGACGATAATTACCGAAACTTTATTTTACACTATGT
>Ga0066637_10000291_pt1 | contig 29524 bp, 26 predicted proteins | sample CryGeyCG2014_020_FD_62737 | JGI IMG/M metagenome (GOLD analysis project Ga0066637, IMG submission 62737) | Groundwater microbial communities from aquifer - Crystal Geyser CG08_land_8/20/14_0.20 | ecosystem: Environmental > Aquatic > Deep subsurface > Groundwater | place: USA: Utah: Grand County...
GCAAGAAATAAATATCAAATTTTTGCTAAAGTGGCCCGGAAAGAGAATTTAGAATGGATTGCCCGGGTATTTGAAGAGACGGCCGATAACGAGAGGGCTCACGCGGAAGAATTATTTGAGTTAATCACCGAACCGGTACAGTGTGAAGGAAATCTGGGAATTGTACCGGCTTATGAGACGACGGTAAAAAACCTGGAGGTAGCAGCGGAAGGAGAGAGGTATGAGTGGACAAAAATGTATCCGGATTTTGAGGAGGTGGCTAAAAGTGAAAAAGAAACGGAGGCAATCAGGTTGTTTGGGGAACTGAAAGAAGTAGAGGAAAAACACGAAGAAAGATATATTATTTTGGCTAAAAAACTGGATAGTAAAACACTGTATAGCAGCGATGTCGAATTAGAATGGAAGTGTGTTAACTGCGGCTATATCCATAAGGGTAAAACTCCCCCGACCAGCTGCCCTTTGTGTAAAAAGCCGTTTAGTTGGTACATGCCACTGGGGTTAGTTAGATAATTTTTGACATTTGGGACAAAAGAAGGTGCCGCGACCGGCAAGTTTAAGACGTTTAATCGGGGTTTTACAGACAAGACAGGGTAGCCCGCTGCGCTGGTAAACCCGGAAAGAAAATTGATTTTTACCAACAGTGCCGTCAGGGCGAAGATAGATTTGGTCACGGGCAGTGGAACCACCGGCTAAAACTGAAAGTTTCATGGTTTTGATAAGAGAGTGATAAAGATTTTTGGCCTGTTTTAGGGTAACTTTTTTAGATATAGTTTGGGGGTGAACTTTAGCCAGAAAGAGAGCGTCGTTGGCGTAAATATTGCCGATACCGGACATTGAGTGCTGATCAAGGAGAACTAATTTAATAGGGCGGGAAGATTTTTGGAGTTGAGAATAAAGATGTTGAGCAGTAAATTTTGGAGAAAAAATGTCATACCCAAGATTTTTTTGGGCAACGGCTAGTTCGGATTTTGACAAGACTTTTATCCATCCAAATTTGCGCTGATCGTTGAAAAAGAGCTTGGATGGGTTGGAAAAAGTAAAAATTAAGCGAGTAGATTTAGATGAAATGGTTTTGGTCGGATGTCCAAACATGTGGTTCCCCATTATTAACTGGCCGGTCATTTTGAGGTGGACAAGGAGAATCAAACCGTTGTCGAGATAAATTGAAAGTTGTTTACCCAGACGGGAAAATTTGATAATTTTTCGATTGAGAATCCTTTTGGGATCGCCAATAAAACTCTTCTGATTAAGAATCTTGAGGCTTTTTATTGATAAACCCAGAAGTTTATCTTCGAGAAAGAGACGAATAACTTCAACTTCGGGTAATTCGGGCACAAAGATATTATATTAAATCGTCGAGGTCGACAGTGGAAACGGTGGGGTTTTGGGCTAATCGGTCGAGACCAACAAGCATATCGGTGAGAGAGTCTTTGATGGTAGAGAAAGAATTGAGATAAACCTGAGTCTGGGTAACATAACCCATAACCAAAACTAAACCAGATATTTGTTTATTGCCATTAACCACCTCAGAAATTTGAAGAAAGAGAATAAGGGAATAAAAGATGACGGCAGTATTTTGAAGGAGATTCCATTCGGTAAAACCCCAGTTAACCAGACGGCGAAAATGACGGGACCAGGATTTTTGCTCAAGGTCAAAATCAGAACTATCCTGAAGTTTGGCAAAATAGGCTTCGGTGCGGGTATTGAGAATATTTCTTAAGTGGGCATAGCGTTGGGTGGTGTAATAATCGGTGGCATAATAGACGGTAATATAGGCAATATTGAGAATAAAGGCGGGAAAATCAAGAAAAAGCAGGATCACCGGAATAAAGAGAATAGAAACAAAAGAGTCGACACCGGGTTGTTTGATTAAATTGAGGGTAGTAGAGGAAGCATCGGCAAAATTTCTGATGGCCTGAACAATTTCGTGGCGATCGGATTTGGTGGAAGTTTTTAGGTCAGAAAGAAAAAAATTATGGATGTCAAAGGAAACAATGCTGATTTCATATTCGAGTTTAGTGAGGGAACGAAGACGGGTAAAATTGTCAATTACCCGGACAAGAAAAATACAAAAGACGGCTAAAATTACTGATTCGAGGGGGGCTTTTTGCTCGAGAAGTTTAACAACTCCGGAAAACTGATAGATGGTAACCAGAGGAAGAATAGCTGAAAGAAAGCGAACAATAAACCAGAAGAACAGGGATTTTTTGTTTTGACAGATTTTTAGAATAAAGCCGATGACTTTGTAGGTTTGAGGATTCACAACAAATAGTATTAAGTATTAAGTAGTAAGTATCAAGTATAATTTGAACATGGAAGAAATTTACGATACCGTTATTATCGGATCAGGGCCGGCAGGATTGACGGCAGCGATTTACAATGTTCGGGCAGCACTAAAAACAGTGGTAGTTGCCGGAAATATCCCCGGAGGACAACTAACAATTACCACAATGGTTGAAAATTGGCCGGGATTTCCAACCGGAATCGGCGGACTGAAGCTGATGATGGATATGCGGGAACAGGCGAAGAATTTGGGGGTGGAGATAAAAAATGACTTAGTTAAAAAAATTCTAAATTCTAAAGATCTAAATTCTAAATTGTTTGAGGTTGAGCTGAATGGTGGAGAAAAATTAATAACGAGGGCGGTGATTGTGGCGGTGGGGGCGGGGGCGAGATGGCTGGAGTTACCCAAAGAAAAGGAATTAATCGGCAAAGGGGTGTCGGGATGTGCTACCTGTGATGGCAATTTTTTTAGAAACAAGATAGTGGCGGTAGTGGGCGGCGGGAATGCAGCTTGCGAAGATGCCGGATTTTTGGCGAAAATTTGTCAAAAGGTATATTTAATTCACCGGAGAGAAACGCTCCGGGCGATAGCGGTGGAGGCAGAGAGAGTACTGAAGAATCCAAAAATAGAGATGATTTGGAATACGGAAGTAAAAGAAATAGTCGGAGATCAAAAGTTAAGCGGAATAAAAATAAAAAATAATAAAACAGGGGAGGAGAAAACATTGCTGATTGACGGGTTGTTTGTGGCCATCGGCAGAATTCCGGCAACGGATTTTTTAAAAGGAATGGTGGAAATGAAAGAGATGGGTTATATAATCACCGGGAAAAATCCGGACTATATAACACAGACTTCGGTTCCGGGAATTTTTGCTGCCGGAGACTGTATGGATGACAATTACCGCCAGGCAGTGGTAGCGGCGGGAACAGGGGCTAAGGCGGCAATTGACGCTGATAGGTGGTTAAAAACTAGAAACTAACTTTTTAATTTTTTGGACAAAGATTTCACGGGAAAATTTTTGGGCTTGATGAATACAGTCAGAATGGATAGTTCCCCGCATACGCGGGGATGACATCAATTTTTCAAGTTTTCGGATGGCGGAAATTAAAGATTCGACGGTAGGATCGTCAAAAAAAACACCGGTTTTACCGTCAATAACCGATTCTAAATAGCCACCACCCCTAAAGGCAATTACCGGAGTACCGCAGAGCATCGACTCGACCGGGGCGATACCAAAGTCTTCGTCGGTAGATAGGGCCAAAAAAGCTTTAGCACCAGCATAGTATTTGACTAATTCCTCATCAGAAACACGACCTAAGAACTCGACATTATTTTTAGATAAATTTTTCAATTGTTTATATTCGGTATAGTAGCCGGCAGGCTCACCAATAATTTTGAGGTTAATACCAAGTTTAATGGCGGTCTTGACGGCTAAATCGAGACCTTTGCCGCCGACAATGCGAGAGATAATTAAGTAATAATCCTCCCTTTCAACTACAGGGATTGTTGGAAGTGAAACCGGGGGGTAGATGACGATAGCAATTTTGCGGTAAAATTTCCAAATTCGAGCGGCAACGTTTTGAGAATTGGCAATAAAAATATCAACTTTTTGAGCTTGAACGAAATCATAAAGTCGCATAAAATGACCGACAACGGCAGCGTAGACTTTGACAATCCAATATTTCTGGAAGCCGATTGACGTTTTGTAACCATAAAGCCAGCGGGGAGGAGTGTGGCAGTAACAAATTTCTTTAGTATTCTTCCCCTTTTTAAATCCTTTGGTGACATACCAACTGGCAGAACCGATAATGATGTCATACTCAGAAAAATCAAAGCTTCCCCAAATTAAGGGTGTTAAAAAACGAAAAGGGCTGTGAAGATAGGAACTAAAAAAGGGAATGTAATGGACCCAAGAAGGAATAAGGCGGCGATGTTTGAAGTGTTCGTGGGCAGACGAGCCTTTTTTGTAAAAAGCGGTATAAATAGGGGCATCAGGGTACATGTCGGACAACGCCAAAAGGACCCTTTCGGCACCGCCAAATTCTTTGAGATAGTCGTGAACAAGGGCAATACGGGGAGAATTTCTAATTTCTAATTTCAAATTTCTAATGAATTTCTAAATATTAATTTTTAAAAAAATGAGGCTTGATTTGATTGTACTTTAACGGCAGGTTTTTGAGGATTTTTTTTGGCGAGACGGGAGGCGAGGGATTTGAAACCGTAATCCGCAAAAAGAGTGTTGAGACCGGAGTAAATATCATCATTAAGGCGACTGGATTTTAATTTAAATTTGATGGGGATATTATCAATAAGTTTGGCAAGTTTTTGGGAAAGATAGGCAGAGTCGTGATCTTTGATAAGTTTTTGGCGAACTAGGTTACTTAGGTTATTTAAGTCAGTTAAGTGAAGATAAATTTCATCAAGAGAACCAAACTTTTTCAGGAGATCGACGGCAGTTTTGGGACCAATACCGGCCACCCCCGGATAATTATCAGACATATCCCCCATCAGGGCCTTGAGATCAACCACTAAAGAGGGAGGAACACCGAGTTTATCTTTGACCTCGGCCGGGCCAAAAATTTTGGTTTCAGAGAGACCGCGGACAGGAACAAAAAGATTGATTTTGTCGGTAACCAGCTGCATTAAGTCTTTGTCGCCGGTGATGATGGTGATTTTTTTAAGTTTTTTAGTATATTTTTTGGTGATGGTGGCTATCAGGTCGTCAGCCTCAAAACCGCCAATGGCAATTGAAGGGATGTTGGCGGCGGCGAGAGTTTCAGGAAGAAGAGGCAGTTGAACAAGAAGATTGGCCTCGGCGGGTTTACGTTTGGCCCGATAGCCGATAAATTCCTGGGAGCGGGAAACGGGTCCGGGAGAATCGAGACAAACAACCAAATGGCTGGGTTTTAAAACGTCGATAGCTGATAAAAGCATGGAATAAAAACCATAGAGAGCGTTGACCGGCTGACCATTTCGGGTTAGGGGTGGAATGGAGTGATAGGCACGATGGATAACGGCATGGCCGTCGATAATAACCAGATGAGACATAAAAGTATTATAGAACGAAAGGAGGGGGAAATATTATTTTTTTAATACAGAAATATCTTGGATTAAATAAGGTAGAATTTAGCAATGGAGCAGCACCCAATTCCACAGCAAATTACTTCCTACGAATTTAAATTGGTAGGAGAAATGACCTTAAAACAATTCGGTAAGGCAGCCGGGGGAATAGTGTTGGCGCTGATTGTTAATGCCTCACCATTGGTCTTTTTTATTAAATGGCCATTAATGTTTATTTTGGCCATCGGGGGTTTGGCGCTGGCTTTTGTACCATTTCAGGATAGGCCTTTGGAAACCTGGATGCTGGCATTTATTAAATCAATTTATAACCCAACGATTTATCTTTACAAGAAAAAAGCGATGAAGAATTGGTTGGATGTGGATTTGAGCCGTAATTTGGCCAAAATAAAAGTCGAAGAGGAAGAAGAGGAAAAAAAGAGACCAATAAAAGAAAAGACAAAAGTAAAAGAGTTTATTGAGTCATTGCCATCAGTAGAGAGAGAAGGGAAAAAAGATAATAAGATGAATAGATTAGAAGATGAGAAGAAGATAGATGAGAAGAAAAAAGAAGAGGTAGACGATAAAAGGGTTCAGGAAAATACTTGGAGTGGGGGGAGACCGGACTTGAAATTAAAAAGGGAGAAACTGGGGGCAACCGGAAGTATAGTTTTTGGAGAAATCCCAATGCCGGATATTCCGGATACCCCAAACCTGATAGTGGGGATGGTGACGGATAGCAACAAGAAAATCGTGGAAGGGGCAATTGTGGAAATACAAGACAAGGACGGAAATCCAAATCGGGTGCTGAAAACCAACTCATTAGGACAATTTAGGACCTCAACCCAACTAACTGATGGTGAATATTTAATCGTAACTGAAAAGGAAAATATGACCTTCGACAGGGTGAGATTGGTACTATCAGGACAAATTGTACCGCCGGTAAAAATAATTTCTAAATAGAAGAGGTAACTAAAATAAGCTATTATTAAGCAATGCCTGTTGACCCCCTAAAAGTAGCCATTAAAGGAAGTACTCAAGAACATCTGCCGATTGAGGATATCATTGACGGGATCGTGATTTTGAAGGATGGAGGGGCAGCACAGGTGATGCAGATATCGTCGGTAAACTTTGATCTACTGTCCGAACGGGAACAAGGGGCGTTAGTTTTTGCCTATGGGGGAATATTAAATTCGCTTAACTTCCCCATTCAAATAATGATTCATTCAACCACCAAAGACGTTGGGGTGTATTTAAAAAACTTGATTCGGGCCGAAGAAGAGCAGGATAACCGACAACTTAAGGAAAGAATTGCATCGTATCGAAAATTTATTGAAGAAACGGTTAAAAGGAATGATGTCCTGTCAAAAACTTTCTACGTGATAGTGCCGTTTTCACCAATGGAGTTAGGGTTAAAGAGTGCCGGAAATCAAATTTTGGGATCGGTAATCGGAAAAAAGAACAATAATGCCGGTTTACCATTTCAAAAAGAATATATTGTGGAAAAAGCCAGGGCAAGTTTGGGGCCCAAAAAAGATCATCTGGAAAGATTGTTTTCCAGACTGGGGCTGGAGGTAAAAATATTGAATACTAAGGAGTTAATTGAGTTATTTTATAAAATATACAACGAAGAAACGGCGGCAATTCAAAATGTCGCCAGTCTTAATTACATGGCGCCGGTGGTGACAACAAAGCCAAATCCCTCTCCCCGCCAAGGCGGGGCTTCTCCCTTTGACAAGGGAGACTTAAAAACAGAATAAAATATATGAATATATTTAGTAAATTAAAAAAGAAAAAGGTTGAGCCTGCGGTAGCAGGCACCCCCCTTGAAAAAGGGGGACAAAACGGTAAGCCATTTATCGAGGGACTGGTGTCGGTGAAAGACATAATCGCTCCGTCAGCACTGGAAGTGGATTTTGACCATGTGCGAATTGATAGTAAATATTACCGAACCTGTTTTGTGGCCGGGTATCCGAGGTTTGTGGGATTAAACTGGCTGTCGACACTGATTAATTTTGACGCATCGCTGAAGGTGTCGATGTATATATACCCAACAGACGGAAAGGAAATCTTGGACGATCTTAGGCGTAAAATTGCCGAAATGGAGGCAGAAATCAGTACAGATATTCAAAGAGGCAGAGTGGTTAACCCATCAACCCAAGCCAAATTGGAAGATGCCCTAAACTTACAAACGGATTTAGTAAAGGGGGAAGAAAGATTTTTTCAATTTGGGCTGTATGTAACCATCGAAGCACCAACAAAGGATGAGCTTAACCGAATTACTAAAAATCTGGAAGCGGCCCTGGGGGCGCTGATGATTATCTCCAAAAAAGCGACTCTGCAAATGGAGGAAGGATTTATCTCGACACTGCCATTATGTTCGGACCGGATTGGAGTCAGCCGGAATATGGATACGACGTCACTGGCAACTACTTTTCCGTTTGTTTCCTCTGATTTATCGGATGACAAGGGAATAATGTTTGGCATTAACGAGCATAATGGCAGTTTGGTGATTTTTGACAGATTTAGTATGCAAAACTACAACTCGGTAGTATTTGCCTCGGCGGGGGCGGGGAAATCGTACATGATTAAGCTTGAAGTAATGAGATCACTGATGCTAGGAACGGAGATAATTGTAATTGATCCGGAAAATGAGTATCGGGTGTTGGCAGAAGCGGTGGGAGGGCAATATATCGCTTTTGGTTATGGGGAAGATTCTAAAATTAACCCCTTTGATTTGTCACTAACGGTCGAGGAAGGAGAAAACGCCCTCAACGACAAGGTCCTGACTTTGCACAAAATGTTTAAAATAATGCTTGGCGCCATGGATCCAATAGAAGAATCGGTGCTAGATAAGGCGGTAATGGAAGCTTATAAGTCTAAGGGGATTACTCCTGACCCAGAGACACAAAAAGGGGAGGCACCATTGATTGAAGATTTGTACAAATCACTGATTGGAATGGAAGACGAAAGAGCCAAAAATTTGGCGGCCAGAATGGAGAAATATATTAAAGGGTCTTTTGCCGGTATTTTTAACCAAAAAACGACAGTAAATCTAAAGAACAAGTTTGTGGTATTCGGAGTCCGCAATTTGGAAGAAAGTTTACGGCCGGTGGCGATGCATATAGTATTGGATTACATTTGGACAACCATCAAAAAAGAATTGAAAAGGAGAATTTTAGTGGTGGACGAGGCTTGGTATCTGATGCAATTTGAGGATTCGGCGGCATTTTTGAGAGGAATTGTAAAGCGGGGCCGAAAATATTACCTCGGGGTGACCACGATTACCCAGGACGTGGATGACTTTTTGGAAACACCGTACGGTAAAGAGATTGTTACCAATAGTGCTATCCAAATATTACTAAAACAACACAGTGCTGCCATAGAATTGGTAGGTAAAGTATTTTACCTATCTGAAGGCGAAAAGCAGTTGTTACTAACAGCTGATAAGGGTGAGGGAATATTTTTTGCCGGACAAAATCATGTAGCTATTCGGGTAATCGCTTCGGAGGAAGAACATAAGCTGATTACCTCAAATCCGGAAGAAATTTTAAAAAGTAAAAAAATATTTGAACAAAAACTTATTGAGCAGAAAAAAGTAGCTCCGGTATCAAAACCAACATTGACACCAGTAAATCCCAATCCTCCTAAATCCTCCTTTGACAAGGAGGACTTGGAAGAAACGGTGGAGAACAAGGTATTATTTAAGGCCGAAGTGGAGAGTGAAATTAATCCGGTGGAGACGGAATTACAAAAGAAAATTGAGAAAATGGAGGCGGAGGAAAAACAAGTATTGGCGGAACACCAGAAGAAGATAGAAGCGGAAAAAGCGGCTGAGGGAAAGAAGTTGAGCGGAACTTTCAGTAACTTTGGAGGATTGCCAAAATATCAGGAATTGTTTAAGGCACCAAAATTGCCACCCTTACCCACGCCATCAGCTTCGCAGCTAGGCGGACAGGTAATCTCTAAAAAACCAATTTTTATGGACCAGCCGGAGGAACCAAAAATCCCTCAGCCGGCACAACTGGCTAAAAAACCGCAACCTGTCATGGATTACGATAAATTGTTTGGTAATGTAGTAGATGAAGGAAAATCAGCTTTGGCCGGAGCAATGTCAGGTGAAGAAAAAAAACCAACGGATAAAACGGAACCTGCAAAAACTACGACGGAGTAAAGTTGGGTATAATCTAAAGAAATGGCAAAATGGTCGGTAAAAACAATACCTGAATTGAGAGAAAAATTGCTGATCTTGGCAGAAAGTAATCAAACCCTCCATGATATTTACGACAAGGACCGGGGTTTATACGATGACTGTATACGATTGTTTGGTCAATTAAGAAGGAGTTTTGACCCTAAGAATCCAACTGAAATGGCGGAGATTCTTAGGCAGGAAATTTTAGCTCATCCTGACTATGAAAAAACAAAATTGGAGGAATTATGGTCAGAAAAAGTAGAACTGGAAACAAAGTTGTCCCAAGCAGAAATTGAAACTTTAATTGAGGAACATGAGAAAGCCGGCGATAAAAGAAAACTGGAAATTGAACAAAGACTGGAAAAGGCAGTCGGAAAGAAAGATGTGCAAATTTTTATTGAAAAACAGAGGGAAATAGCCAGGGAAAGAGCAAAAGCAAAGACAAAAGAACCCGAAGAAGTTAAGGTGGTGAAAAAAGAAGAGGGGGTTGAAGAAAAGATTGAAAGAAAGGTGGCAGAAGTGTTGCCAGAGGACACTTCCCCAGAAAAAGTGACCGAGGTAACCGAAAAGATTAAAAAGGTGGTCTTGGAGGAAATTCCGAAAGGTGAAGGTAAAATTAACGGAAGAAAAATAAGAGATGAAATAAGGACGGTGGTGGGTAAAAATCCGGAAGCAGTGGAAAGACTAGCCGTCAGAGTTGAAGAAATAATAGCCGGAGAAAAAGTTGACAGTTTCACTGATGATTTGGGAGAAAAACTGGCAAGACAAATGCCTGACAATCCTCAAATTCAAGAAAGAATAAGAGAGGTGATAGGATCACGGGCAAAACGGGTGATTTATGCTGAGGATACAAACATTTTCCAGGCAAGAGAAGTAGGTGGAGAAGCAAAGACTTTGGTTGAGGAAATAGAGGCCGGTGAAATAAGCGGAACAGTATTGAAACAAGCAGACTTGGAGGTGGAGAACTTTTTGGAAGAAAGAGTAGAAGTGGTAGACAAAGCCCGGGCAGGAGTGATGAAGGAAAGATTTGAGGCAGAAATGGTGGAAAATCTGGGGGGAGAAGGGGTAATAAGTCCGGAACAGAAACAAGCAATGGAAGATTTTGAGTTAATGGTTGATAAGATTTTTTATCACCGGGCAGAAAAACCAAGTTTAGATATTGAATCATACCGACAGGCGGCTGAAGCAACGGCGGTTGACCGGGGGGTGGAGGCATCGCGAGCAGAAAACAGTTGGCATGAATTACGGGGCGTAATGGGGGTTTTAAGAACCAAACCAAGGGAATTTAACAGAATGGTAGAGCTTTATGAGAGAGGAAATAAACTGTTGGGAGATAAGCTGCCAAATATTCCGGAAATAAAATTTACGGAAAGAATAATGAAGTTGGCCGCGGGAAACAAGACGGTTTTAGGAATGATTAACCTGGGACAAAGGTTTGTGGCAATTACTGATACTTTTAACGGTCTGGGGGGTAAATTTTTAATAAAAATAGGGGCGGATAAAGTGGGGTGGTCACTGTTGGAAAAAGTTGGCGGACAAGCAGGGGTCGAGTTTGCCAAGGAGGCGTTGACAATTATTGGCAAGGAAGGATTGCAAAAGGGGGTGATGGCCATACTGAAAGGGGTATTGGGAGGAGGGGTAAAAGCAGGAACAATGGCGGTGGAAGGCGGGGCAGCAGCGGGAGCGGGCGGTGGGGTGACAGCGTTGGTGGCGGCTTTTCAGGCAATACCAGTGGTGGGACAAGTAATATTGGTGGCGGCATTGGCGGTGGCGGCGGTGGTGGTGTTGTGGAAAGCGGTGGTAGTACCGGTTTTAAACGTGATAAAAAGCCTGGCCCAAAAACTGAATATTGATTTAAATGGGGTGAAGGGTGGAATTTCTCGGGTTTTGGGCGGAGGAAAATTTGGGAATTTTATGGGAAGTATTGGGCAGTTTTTCTTTGACGTCGGATTATTTTTTGTAGGAATACCAGCATTTTTAGCAACATTAAATTTTACGTCAATAGTGGCACCGGTATTTTTATTTTATATGGTGGGGATACTGGGTTATTCCCTACTCCAGTCAAATATGGTCTCCAGTCTGGTGCCACCGCCACCCGGAGGAAACTGTGTGCTGAAATCAGAAACAGAAAGCGGAGGATTGATAAACTGTGACCAAACAGCACCGGAAAATGGTTTTCCGGGGATAAATAAAGAAAGTTTTGTATCACTGGCCAACCGATGGAGGACAGGAAAAAATTATTCGGAGGAATGTTACAACGACACGGTTAACCGGGCCTTGTGCGCCGGAATTAACCCGGCTTATGCTTTGTGGGTATGGGTGCACGAATCAGGAGCCAGCAACTATTCGATTGCCAACGTGGAAGATTTTGGAATTCATGGACAGGCAGCAGCTCCACCAAAAGACTTTAATGCTCAAATAAATTATTTTTTAAAACTTGATCCGGGGTCGGCTTGTGTAAATGATCCAAGAATTGGGGGTAATTATTGGTTGGGGTTTGCCACGAACTATCTTAATGGTTCCTGTGACCCGGATGAAAAAAATGTAACCAATGGACAGACAGGAAGGGAATACTTGGCGGAAATGCAAACAAGTTGGGGGTGGGTAAGTAGTTTGCCGATGCCGGCAGATATCCACGCAGCCAAAGGTGGAAAGGATTGCGGAAACATAGGAAACAACAGTGATAGTGAAATAAACAACGAATATACCGACGAGAATGGGGACGTTTGGGTTTGTTACGGAGAAGTAAACCAACCCGGATTTGAACCGTGGGATCCAAGTATCCCGGTACCTGAAGGTTGCCCCAGCGGCAGACCGACCAGTGGCGGATTTACTCAGGGACCATTTGCTCAGGGTTGTACCCACCAGAATATGCAATCACCGGCAGTGGACATCGGAACCGGAAACGGAACCCCGATATATGCGACACACGCAGGAGTGGCTGAGATTGGCTATTCAGATATGCCCGGATTTTATGTAATACTCCATGGAATATGCGAAGGAAAAAGTTTTACCACCCACTACTACCACATGCCTGAGGGAGGACAAAGGGTAAGCAGTAATCAACAAGTCAAAGCCGGGGATTTAATCGGGATAGTTAATAATATGGGAAATTCAACAGGGCCACACTTGCACTACCAAATAAATGGATTAGATGTTAATAAGTTTGGACAGTATTTGGGATTGTCGGTAGCAGAGACTCAACAGCTGTGGGGGTGCTGCGGAAGTTGGAACGGAAAGTACTGTCCATAGTAAGATAGAGTAATGAATCGAAAATCAATAGGTCTTCTTTTAATATCAATATTACTGGTAGTGGGAATAATTTGGACGCTGTTTGCAGATTCCCGCCTGCGCGGGAATGACAAAGAAAAAAAACCTGAAACTACTCAAAAAATGATGACAGAGTCAATTGATCCGTTTTTACCACCGGAGCTTAAAAGACCGGTAGGGATAAGTTGGAATAATTTTAAAATGGATGAAATAACAGCGACAGAAAGGGTGACAACAACAGTAAAAGAGTGGGGTCAGGAGGAAGTTAACCGGGTAGTACTGGCATTGGGGGAAAAGATAAACAGCATCGGACAAAGCGGAAGTTGGACTACTTTTGGCAGTGAAAAAAGGGGCGGCTTTATTGACCGGTTGAATAATTTAATTGAGTGGCAAAAAAGAATCGACGACAGGGAGGAAATTCCCAAAGGGAAGCTGCTGAGTCAAAACGAGATTGGGAAGAAAATCACTGATTTGACAGAAAAAATCGGAGGGGAGAAAGTGACTTTGATTTTTAAACCAATAAAATATGTAAAAGTACTTTATCCACGGTGGATAGAGTGTCCAATGAGTGAAGCAGATATGGTGGTGGTTGGAGCAGATATGGAAATTGAGGGCAAGAAAATTACCAACTTTTATGGGGAAATGGTGACAGCGGTGATCAGTAAGGGTGGCGAAATAATAAAATTAACTCTGAGGCTTCCACCAAAAATAAAAATTGGAAATGAGGTAATTAGTTTTAAAACAACAGAGGAAATAAAAAAAGGAAGAATTAATAATTTTGGAATAAGGGAAACAGATACTAAAGTGATGGCGGAAACAGATGATATAAGAGTTAACGCGGTGACAGGAGAGTTAGTTTATATTTATGAGGCGAAGAGTAACTGGGTTAAGCCGTTTTTGGCGATAGAGGGAAATACTTTTGCCGAAGGCGCACCGTTACGGGTATCAATGCTTTATTCAGCCGCTAAATGACGAAAATATATAAATATCGATTAATAATAATTTTGCTAATCATGGTTGGGTTGATGGGGGCAGTGCGGTGGAGTTATCGAAATTATCCTTGGGAAAAAGCGGAGGTGGAAGTACTATTGACTCCCATACTAACCCCCACCAGCGCCCCAGCAGTTGATCCGGACTATCCATTATGGAAACTGCTGCCTTACAGCGGCAAAGGGTTTGTGGTAGACCGCTACATTGAGCCACTGACTTTGGCGGTGACAATTAAGGGAATTGATAAAAAAATTGTGGAAAAAGAAATTGTAAAATGGTTACAGGAAAACAAGGTGGCGACTGATAGCCACAAATTAATTTTTAACTAAAGAGATGAAAAAAATAATATCTTTGTTGGTAGTGGTGTGTTCGGTTTTTATTTTAGGTGGATGCGGGACAGCAAAACCGGCTGAAAATATAAGCAATAATATTGTGGAAAAGACCGGAGAAATTAGAGTAAAAACGGGGGAAGAATATGTGTTGTCAACTGATTTGGGGCTGGTTAACATGACTAGTACCAAAATTGATTTAGATAACTACATGAAAAAGAAAATTAAAGTGACAGGAATGTTTTCAGGATCGACACTGTATGTGGATAAAGTGGAATTGATTAAATAGGACTATTGGTGATGACCAACAAGAACGGCGGTAATATTGTCTTTACCGCCAGCGTGGTTGGCAAGAGTGACTAAAGAAACAACAGCAGTGTTAATTGGTTGGCAGGAAAGTTGTTCCAGGACTGTGCCGGCGGTGATTCTTCCGCTTCTGAAATAATCTGAAAGACCGTCGGTGCATAAGAGGAGAAATTGATTTTTGTTGAGAGTAATCGAGCGCCGACAAGGATTAGAATTATCCATACCTAAGGCGCGGCTAAGTCGAGGCTTTTTGTTTGGATCCGGATTGGGGGAAACATGGTCTTCAGTGATCTTGGTTATTGTCTGAGTGGCAAGGTCAATAAGATAAGCGGGGCTGTCACCAAGGTTAAAGACTTCATAGTTGTTGGGTTGAGTTTCGACAGCGCCAACGATAGTTGTAGCTCCACCTTGGCCGTTGATCAATACTTCCTGATGAGCTTCAGATAAAGCGAGGGGAATATTTCTCTTTCTTTTAAGTAAATTACCGGCGGCAGTGACGGCAGCTCGGCTAGCAATTTCCCCGTGTTTTTCTTTACCAACTCCGTCACAGACAAGATAAATTCCTCCGGCAGGGTGGATAAAAAGGGCATCCTCGTTATTATGCCGCCATCGACCCCGGCTAGTAGCACCAAAAGCATGGACCGGAGAAGGAATATTTTCGGCAATTTTAGTTGATTCAGCGATGTGTCCAACAGACATTCTGGCCAGGAAAAAATTACCACTTTCTTCATCTTTGAGAATAGCCAGTTGATGATGACCAATGGTTTGATCGCGACTATCACGAAAAGACCAGTCTCCCCTGCCAATGAAACCCCGGTCAGGTGGTAAAATAAAACTATTTTCCTCTCCACCCAAAATATGATTCCAAGTTTTGACGTGAACTTGAGGTAAACCTTTATCATCAAGTTCTGTCCATAGTTCTAATCGGCCACCCCGACGGCCGACACGAAATAATTGGTGATTGTCTTTGTTCCCGACCAGGGGAACAGCAACTCCCTGATCGAGAGACTGCCAGACCGGTCCTAGAACTTCTTTAATGTCAGGACTGAGGTGATCGGGAATAGAATGCGACATTTTAATCCTGGAGACGGACAGGCATAATTATGTGAAGAAAGTGGGGGTCGGATTGGTCGCGAAAGGCACCGGGGGTGAGGGGCTCATTTAATTCAATAACAATTTCATCACCTTTAGTAACGGCTAAAAAATCGGAAATAAATTTGTAGTTGAAAGCAATATCAAGAGGGCCACCTTCGATTCTAGCGTCAAGGGAAATTTGGTTTTGGCCGATTTGGGGAGCATTGGCGGAAAGTTCAAGTGATGTTTTTTTAACAGAGAAACGGACAATATTGGCCGATTGGCGGGCAAAAACGGAAGCTAAACGAATGGCCTGAGCCAGTTCGTTTTTATTGACAAATATTTTAGTGAGGGAAGATTCGGGGATAATTCGCTCGTAATTAGGATAATCACCCTCAATGAGACGGGAAACCAGCTCTAAATCTTCAAGAACAAATACGACCTGATGACGATCAAGAGTGAGTCCAATTTTAATCTTGGGAGAGGAAGCAGAAAGTTTTAATACTTCCATTAAACTTTTAGCAGGAATTAAGAGAGTGATCTCATTGTTTCCTGTTGATAATTCAACCGGATTAACTAATTTAATATCTTTAACTGAAAGACGAAAACCATCAGTGGCTACTAAGGTAAGAGAAGTGGCAGAAAAACGGCAAAGAACTGAAGTAAGAACCGGGCGAGTATCATCAGTGGCGGCGGAAAAAGCTACCTGAGAAACGCTCTGAGCTAAAACGGGAAGATCAAAATCAAAAGCGGTTTTGGAATCAAGTGAAGGAATGACCGGAAAATCAGAAGGAGGTAAGGTGGTAAAAGTAGAAGTAGCTTTGGCGGATTTGACACTAAGAAGTTCTTTGTCACTCAAATTAAAATCGATCTTACCGGTAGGAAGGTAGGAGACAAATTCAGTAATATCCTTGGCGGGAAGACAAAGAGAACCTTCGGTTTCAATCTTGGCTCCAACCCAAAAATTGATACCCATTTCCAAATTAGTGGCTGATAGTTTAAGGCGTCCGGAATCAGTAGAAAAAAGAATATGATTAAGAATTGGAAGTTGAGCTTTGGCGGAAACGAAACGGGAAACGTGAGTCAGAGCAGGGTTAAGGTTTTCTTCTAAAAGCGAGAACTTCATTTATTTATACTAGCAAGGTATGGGGGGTGGGTAAATTAGGGAAAGGGTAAATGAAAAGAAAGTGCGGTGATAATAGATAGATAAAAAGTTAAGTTATTAAACAGTAGTAATGTTAGTAGAGAGGGTGGAAAAGTGAGTATTAAGAATAATTTTAGAACAAAGTAGGTGTTAATAAGATGAAATAAACGGTAAATAACGAAAAGAGACTGATTTATGTCTTATAAATTGATTTAAGGTTTGGTAAAGGTTCGGTGGGAAAAGAGGAAATTATTTGTGGATAAGTTGGTGGATAAGTGGAGACAAAAAGTGGAAAAGTGAAACTGAGATCAGAGGGAGTCGATAATCCGGTTGATAAGTGAGCGGGTTTGGGGATTGGTGTTGAAATCTTTGGTTACCTTGTCGCGGGCGTGCATGATACTGGTATGGTCACGGCCACCAAGAAGCCGGCCAACTTCCTCAAGGGGAAGCTTGGATTCGGTTAAGAGAAGATAGGCGGTAATGTGGCGGGCGGTAACTAAATCTTTTTGACGGGAAGAACCGCAAAGATCAGTTGTTTTTAAGTCAAAATGATGAGCACAGATGGAAATGAGATGACGGGGATTTAACTTGTCGGTAGAAATTTGAGTACCGTTTTGGGAAGACCGGGAAAACATAGTTTCAATAAAATTGAGACCAACCACAGAGAGATGCTGAGATAAAGCCTTAACAGCAACCTCTTGAACCTTGCCTTCGATGTCACGGGTGTTGCTAAGAAGTTTGTCGGCCAGATAAGCAGTAGCGTCGGAATCAATAATAATCCCCTTTTCGGCAGCCTTTTGCTGGATAATAGCAGAACGCATTTCATAGTCGGGAGCTTGAATATCGACAGTAAGACCACCCATAAAACGGGAAATGAGACGATCTTCTAAACCTTTGATTTCGTCGGGGCGACGGTCGGAAGTGAGAACTACTTGTTTGCCGGTCATATGGAGAGCGTTGAAGGTATGAAAGAATTCCTCCTGAGTGTAATCTTTGCCGGCAATAAATTGAATATCGTCAACTAAAATACAATCAAGAGAGCGATATTTATCCTTAAAGGAAGAAATATTTTTGGATTTTAAAGAAGAGATAAGTTCATTGCCGAAAGTTTCAGCGGGGAAATAGCGGACTTTCAAATCAGGATTGTTTTTGAGAAGTTCATGGCCGATGGCCTGCATTAGATGGGTTTTGCCGACCCCTACTCCTCCCCAAATATAAAAGGGGTTGTAAGAAAGACCGGGATTCTTGACAATACCCTGGGCGGCGGCATAGGCAAAATTATTACTGTTGCCAACAACTAAATGGTCGAAGGTATATTTGGGGTGAAGGCCGGAACGAAGAGCAGAAAGAGTGGGTGAAGAGTTTTTTTGATAGGAAAAGAGAGGGGTAGAGTCGACAGCGGAGTCGGAGGTAGTAGTTTTGACCTCAAATACTAAAGTGTTTTGGGCTTGGGTGTGGCGGTCGAGAGCAGTTTTGAAATGTTGATAATAGTCCTTTTTATTTTTGTCGGCGATGGTGGAATAGTTGCAACCAATAGTGGCAGTATGGTTTTCCAAACTTAAAAGACGGGTAGGTTCAATATAAACTTTATAGACTCCAGTAGAAAGATCAATTTTGAGTTCTTCCTGTACTTTTTTCCAAAGTTGAATTAAATCCATTAAAATAGGAATAAAATAATAAAGGCAGGAGGATTCCGGGGAGAGATATCCACATCATAATAAAGTAGTTTTCCACAATTGGGAAGATATCAATTTTTATTAAGAGCATGATAAAATGGAAACATGAAACAAAAAGGAACATATCAACCAAAAAAGAAAAAGAGAGCCAGGGTGCATGGGTTTTTAAAAAGAATGTCGACAGCAAAGGGCCGAAAAACGATTAAAAGACGGAGAAGAAAAGGTCGAAAAAAGCTAACGGTTTCCAGTAAATACTAGTGCTAAAAAAAGAAATTTCAGAAGTAATAACTGGCGGTAAAAAAATTGAAGGAGATGATTGGTGGGCAAGATTTAAGGAAGGTAGTCCGGCACTGGTGGTAATGATTTCAAAAAAAATTGTAAAATTAGCAACACGACGTAACCGAATTAGGAGAAAAATAAAAGAGAGTTTGCGAATTTTGTTAAAAGAAAAAAATATTAGATTGGTAGTTTATGTAAGGAGAGACAGTGAAAAAATTGGTGATGAAATTGCTTCTTTTTTATAAAAGGCATATATCGAAGGGTTATAACTGCCGTTTTAGCCCAAGCTGCAGTGAATATGTGTATTTGGCGGTGGAAAAATACGGAGTGATAAAAGGGCTGTGGTTGGGAACTAAAAGGGTGGTTAAGTGTAATCCGTGGAGTAAAGGCGGGGTTGATCTGGTAAAATAGCAAGTCTTATGAATATTTTTGTGGCTCCATTTGTCAGCGCCTTGTTTGGGTTTTATTACCTTCTGGGTAATTTGGGGTGGTCGGTGGTGGTGGTGACGGTGTTAATCAGAATAATTTTATTGCCGCTTCTGTGGCCAAGTTTAAAGTCGGCCAAAAAGATGGGGACGTTGCAACCAAGATTAAAAAAACTTCAGGAGCAATTTGGTAAAGATAAGGAAGGGTTGGCCAAGGCCCAAATGCAGATGTATAAAAGTGAAGGAGTAAATCCCCTGTCGGGATGTCTGCCAAACATTTTACAGGTGGCAGTACTGTTAATATTTTTCTCGGCTTTTAATATGGTGACTTTATTCGCCGAAGGGAAAGGAAAAATGGAGGAGATCAACCGCCAACTAATACCGACTTTTCAAATTAATGAAAGTTTTAAATTTGACAGTGATTTTATGGGGGTAAATTTAGTGTTGACCCCGGCTAAAATATTTGAGAAAGGAATGAGTTTGGCAATGATAGTACCTCTGGTATTATTATTGGGGTCGGCGGTTTTACAGTATTTTAGTAGTAAATTGATGATGCCTAGCCCAAAAACAGACAAGATAGTAGTGAAGGAGACAAAAGATAAAGAAGACGACATGATGGGTATGATGAGAACGCAGTCGATGTATATGATGCCGATTATGACGGTGTTTATTGGTTGGAGTTTTTCAATCGGAATGCTACTTTACTGGTTTGTAAATAGCCTGGTGATGTTGGGGCAACAAGTATTAGCCCTAAAAAATGGATAACAAAGAAAGAAATAAAACGATTTTGGAGTGTACCTGCGAGCTTCTGGAAAAATTAAATCAAGAAGTAGACAACGCTTTTGTGGAAGACATTGATGGTGAGGAACCCCAAGTATTAGTCAGTTTGACGGTGAAAAACCCCGGCGGACTGATAGGAATGAGAGGGAGAAATATGGCAGCATTGCAATTGGTATTATCGCTGATTGTTCGGGTGCGGTTAGGAGAATGGGTGAGGGTGCTTTTGGATATAAATAACTATCGGGATGAGCAGAAAACCAGATTGCAGACGATGGTTAAGGAATTGTCCCAAAAAGTATTGGATACCGGTAAGGAAGTATCAATGACCAGTATGAGTTCATATGAAAGAAGATTGTGCCACATGGCGATACAGGACATTGAAGGAGTAGTGAGCGAATCGGAGGGTGAGGGAGAGATGAGGCATATTGTGATAAAGCTAAAATCCCCCGTCACTGCGTGACACCCCTTTGAGGAAAGGAGGTTTTCACTTATGCTAAGATGGGGGCGTGTGGTTATTTTTGTTTTTGTTGGCAATACCAACGCAATTGGGACGACATTTTTGGCCGGAGTGGAGTCAGGTAATAGGAATGAGGGTGGATTATTTGTCCCCCACCCTGTATCTAGTAGACATATTTTGGATAGTTTGGATGGGTTCCCGCCTGCGCGGGAATGACAAATTTAAATTAAAAAAATTAGTTAATTTTGAGAACTTAATATTTTTGTTGTTGATAGGAGTGAATGTGATTGTGGCTGGAAACAGATGGGTGGCAGTATACCGATGGGTAAGAATAATCCAGTGGATAGTCAGTTTAAAGTTTATAAAGTTAGAAAGTTATAAAGTAAAAGAGTATTTAAAAATCATTATTCCGATTTGGGTGATTACAGAGAGTTTATTGGGGTTGGCACAGGTATTAAACGGCGGGAGTATTGGAGGGATTTGGTATTGGATTGGAGAGAGAAGGTTTAGTTTTAGCAGTATCGGGATTGCTCAAATGAGTATGTTTGGTGAGGGGTTGCTGCGGGCTTATGGTAGCTTTTCCCATCCGAATAGTTTGGCAGGTTTTTTGTTGATCGTTTGGGTTTATTGGCAGAAAAATAAAGTAAGAAATATTAATTACTGGATTGTTTATTGGATGGCAATATTGGGAATAATGGTGAGCGGGAGCAGGTGGATATGGGGAATAACATTTGTAATTTTTAATTTAAAATTTTTTATTTTTAATAGAAAACCGAAAGTAAAAGAAATCTTTGGGAAAGTATTGGTAGGGGCGGGGTTGGTGGCAATAATATTGGGGGTGATGTCAACAAATTATCGTTTAGGAGATTTTTTTGCAGGATGGGATAGTGATAGTCTGAATAAAAGAAAAACTTTGTTTGTGGTGGGAATAAAGATGGTGAAAGAAAATCCCCTCTTGGGCATCGGAGCCGGGAATTTTGTAGCCAAACTACCAAAGTTTTCTATAGGCAATAGTTTTTTTTGGCTGCAACCGGTACATAATATATTTCTTTTGGCTTGGGTGGAGATTGGATTGCTGGGAATAATGGCCATAGGATATAAGTTAGTTAAGTGTCTTGAGTATCCTAAGTTAATAAAAAATAAGAAAAATTGGGTGATACTGGGGTTAATAGTAATGACTGGCATGGTGGATCATTATTGGCTAACACTACCCCAAAATAGTTGGCTATTAGCGGTAATTTTAGGGATAATATAGGGGATGAAAATACCTTTATTAAACACTTTAGTGCAGATTTTAGGAAAGGTGTTGATGTTGGCGATCTCTCTTGTAACCACGGGAATGTTGACCCGGGGTTTGGGGGTGAAGGTATATGGTGATTTTATTTTAATAACTTCAATGTTGATACTTTTTGATGGTTTGGCAGATATGGGAACAAGAATTATCGGAGTCAGGGAAGCATCGGGGCAGGAGACGCCTGAGGGGAAAAAGAAAATTTGGATAAACATAGCAATTTTACGGATTATTTTGGCGACGATAAGCTGGGGATTGGCGCTGGTAGCGGCTTACCTTTGGATAAACCTAAGACAAATATGGGAGGCGGCGGTTTTGGGTTTTAGCATGATTGTATTTACCTCAATTGCCGGAAGTTTGGAGATTGTTTGGCAAACGGAGCAAAAAATGTACAAGAAAGTAATGGTTGAGGTGTTGTTTCCAACTCTGTTCTTGATTGTATTTGGTCAGTTGGGGACAAAAATAGGCCTAGCGGGGGTAATGGGTTTGTATTTATTAGCTCGGATAGTGACACTGGTATTAGGTTGGCAACAAGCGGGGATAAAAATTGAGAGAAAAATGGTTGATTTTAAACTGATTAAAAAACTATTGGTGGTAAGCTGGCCGATGGGTTTGTACCTTTTGATTTTTTCAGCTTATGATCGGGCAATTGATTCGATGATGATTTCCAAATTCCTAGGTCAAGCTGAGGTGGCCTGGTATGGGTTAGCTTATAAAATTTATGGGGCACTGCTTTTACCGGCCTATTTTCTAGTAAGTAGTATATTTCCGATTATATCTTCAAGGGAACCCGGGAAAAGAAGAATATTTTGGATATCGGCTTTGTTTTTATTTTTCGGAGCAGTAGGAGTTGTACTGGCGGTAGAGCTGGGGGCACCACTTTTTGTCGGAATTCTGGGCGGAGATCAATTTTTACCGGCAGTAGGGGTATTAAGATTGTTAATTGTGGCGGTAACATTCTCTTATTTTGGTCATTTAGTAGGATTTAGTTTGATTTCCAGAAACGGTCAAAAAGATATGCTGAAGTTGGGAATAGTGGTGCTGGCGTTTAATTTTGGATCGAACCTATGGGCAATACCACGATTTGGGATTATGGGGGCAGCCGGTGTAACCATAGCAACGGAGGCGTTGGGGATGGGATTGATGAGCTTGGCGTTGAAGCGAAAAATGTAATTTTTTGATTTACTTCCCTATTGGTAATACTGACGATTTTTTGTGTATAAAAACGATGGTACTAACGTTTTTTTATTTTTATTTTAGCTTTGTGGTTGGTAATAACGTTTTTTCACGTTAAGGGATATACTAAAGACGAGTAATGACGTATTTTCAAATTAATCTCCGTATAATAACCGAAGGTTTACCGCATGAGTTTATTGGGCTTTTAATCTAAAATGATGATATGGAAAGAAATTTGCCAATAGCAGTAATCAACGGGGGGGAAAGTTTTTTGGCAAAAAATTTATGGGAAAGTTTAAAAAGTAGGGGAATGAGGGTGGAAGTGATAGGGGAAACGGTGGAGAACTTAGGGGAAATTGAAGAACAAATCAGGTACGTTTTTGATTTCAATGAAGATGGTGAGGTTTGGAAAGAAGTAATAGAAAAGGGGTCAAAACTATGTGTAGTTGATATTAAAGGTGAGAAAGAAGCCGAAAGGATGTGGACAAAATTGAGAGGGATTTCCGGTGACTGGCGGTTGGTAGAAGGAATAAATGTATATGGGGAGGGAATGGAAAAAGTGGGATTTTTGGGAGAGGTAATGGCAGAGGCGGCCGGAAATAAAAACTTGAAATTACCGAAACTTGGGGAAAAATTTAGGCTGGTTTTTGCTTCGGACATGGTGGAGGCGATTATGAGAGCCAGTATTTTGTCGGGGACAGTAGGAGGTCTTTTTTTGGTAGCCGGAAATGAAACAGATTCGAAGGAACTGGCGGAAGTGTTGGTGGATGAGGCCAAAATGACAAGGTTAAGTGTAATTCAGGAAGAGATAGGAGTAGAGGAGATAGATAAAGAGCGGGTAGAGGAAACCAGAAAAATTTTGGGATGGAAACCGGTAGTAACGCTTCGGGAAGGAGTAAGGGAAACAGTGAGAGATTTTGTGATGAGGGCGGATGAAGAGGGGAGGAAGAGGAAAAGTCTAAATTCTAAAGTCAAAAATTTAAAATATAAAGATACAGAAACCAAAAGGGAGAGGTTTCAAGAAGTGGTGGTGGAGGAAGAAAATCAGATATCAGATATCAGATATCAGAAAGATAAAGACGAGGTTGAAGAAGAGGTGGAGATTAAACCATTAATAAAAAAGAAAGAAATCGAGATAAATTACGAAAACCAAGAAAATAATATCCCAATTAAAAACGATTTTAATATAGAGAAAAAGAGATTGGGGTGGATGAGGAAAATTAAATGGGTGGGAGTGATAGCGATTTTGGTAGGCGTGATAGGGGGGATATTGTCTTGGCCAGTAGTGGGGGTATTGGGGGTAGTATTGAGTCTAGAAAAGCCGTTTAAACTAGTTGAAGAAAACAGAATCAGCGAGGCGTTGAAACTAGTGGTGGCAAATACAGATAAAAACAAAAAAGCGGGTGATTTTTTGGAAGGTTCAGGGTTGGGGAGGTGGCCAATGTTAAATAGGGTGGGGGAATTGTCAGGAATAGCAGGAGGAGTGTTGGAGATTGAGGGGAAGCTAATTACTTTGGCCACGACAACGGAGAAAATTAACCGGGCAGTGTTTGAAGAGGGGGAAATTGACTGGACGGGGGAGCTTTTGAAATTAACCGATAATATGGAGGAAACAGAAATTAAGGCAGGGATATTGGTGGGGAGACTGTCAGAAATGAAAAGATGGATACCGGGAAGATGGAAACCGGAAGTAGACAGGGCAATCAGAACAATAAGCGAAAAATTGGAAATAGCAGGTAAATTTAGAGACCTGTCGGAAACCATACCGGAAATATTGGGTTTGGATGGAAAAAGAAGGGAGTATATGGTGTTGTTGCAGAACGAAATGGAAATAAGGGCAACAGGGGGATTTGTTGGTTCATATGCAATTTTGAGTTTTGAGGGGGGTAGATTACTGTCTTTTGAGGTAAAAGATGTCTACGAGGCCGATGGGCAACTTAAGGGCCATGTAGAACCACCGGAGGAAATAAAGAAGTATCTTGGAGAAGCGGGTTGGTTTATGAGAGATGCCAACTGGCAGGCAAGCTTTCCACAGACTTCCAGGGAAATTCAGTGGTTTTTGGAAAAAGAGACAGGAAGGAAGGTAGATGGGGTGATAGGGATGGATCTGGCAGTGGCCAAAATGATTTTGGGAGTGACCGGGGAAATTTACGTGCCTGATTTTAAGGAAAAGGTAAATAAAGATAATCTTTATGAACAGGCGGAATTTTGGTCGGAGACAAATTCTTTTCCCGGCTCAACTCAGAAAGCAAGTTTTCTGGGGGGGCTGGGAACACAATTGTTTGAAGAAATAAAAAATTTAAAAACAACTAAGAGGTGGGAGTTAATGATGGGGATGGTGGAAATGTTGGAACGAAATGAGATCCAACTGGGATTTAACCACTCAGAAACGGCGGAAGCGATGGCTGAGGCGGGTTGGGATGGGTCGGTATATGAAGGGGAGTGTAGTGGCCCCCGGTGTTATGCGGATTATTTATATGTAGTGGAGTCAAATTTGGGGATAAATAAAGCTAACTATTTTCTGTATCGGAATATGGAGGAAAGAGTGGATATAAGTGCCGGATGGATTAAAAGAGATTTGAAGATAAATTACGAAAACACGGCAAAAAGCAGCAATTGGCCGGGAGGGGATTATAAAAATTATTTAAGGGTTTATTTGCCAAAAGAGGCGGAGGTAACCGAAATAGGGATGGGTGAAGACGGGGTAATAAGAACTATTCCGATGGTTTCGGTTAAAATGCGGGAGATTTACGGTAAAAAAGAAGTGGGCTTTTTGGTGACTGTGCCGATAAGAAAGAAGGTGACGGTAGAGATTAAGTATCAGAGCAATGGAGTGGGACAGGGAGATAAGTTTTCTTATTTACAATACATTCAGAGACAGTCGGGGTTTGGAGACACGGCGCTTCTAACCTTAATTTCGATTCCGGATGGGTGGCAGCCGGTGCAGGTGACGCCGGTGGCGAGCATGAAGGAAGGGAAGCTGTTGTTTAATCAAAAATTGGATAGAGATATAAAAATGGGAGTGGAGATAACAAAGTGAAAAATTTTATTAGAAAAAAGGAGGATTTTATTTGCGAAAGGTGCGGGGAGAAGGTGATGGGGGATGGATATACGGATCATTGTCCAAAGTGCCTCTGGGGGAAACACGTGGACAGAGAGATTCCGGGGGATAGAGAAAGCGAATGCGGAGGAGCAATGGAGCCAATTAGGGCGGTTTACAAACAGGAAAAATTTAAAATATTGTATCGATGTATTCAATGCGGGCATGAGTTCTGGGTAAAGGAAGGGGTGGGAGATGATAGAGAAAAATTGGTGGAATTGGCCAAATAAAGGTTGTTAGGTTATAATAATGTCATGAGAAAAGCGTTAGTATTGGAGCGTGGTCATGTTATGACGGTAGAAGAAGTGAGGGAAAGCGCGATGAGGGCACAAGCGAGAGGTGAAAAAAAAGTGAGAGCTCAAGCTGCGGAATCTATCGCTAAAGGCGAGGGTAATCCTGCTTGGCATGCGCTTTTGGATGCGAGGAAAGCGGAAGAGAAGAAGACCGGTGAATGATATAATCGGAAGATGATGGAATTTTTGAAGAAATTGTGGCCAAAAAAAACAAACAAGGAAACAAAAAAAACGGTAAAAAATAACGGGATTCCAAGGGAAGTGTTGGACAAACTACCCCCGGGGGTGAAGATTAGGAAAATTGAGATTGGGCCATCGCAGATTTTACGGGGAGTAGTTACGATGTTGGTTATCTATTGGGTGATTTCCTTACTACAACCTTTGATTGGTGATTCGGTGGCTAAAGTGAGTTTGTCGGAAGCATTGGCGGCAATTAAGGAAAATAGAACCGAGGAAGTAGTGGTGATGGACAACGAAATTTTGGTTAAGTTAAAAGATTCTGGAAAGACATTGGTGGTATCAAAGGAAACCAGCACTTCGATGGCGGAAATAATTCAACGGGAAGGGATTGATGTGTCCAAAATCAAATTTAGGGTGGAGAACCGGTCGGGGTGGAAGATGCTGGGAGATATCTTTAATTTATTTTTGACGGTGGGAGTGCCGATTTTGTTTATTTTGTGGTTTTTTAACCGGCAAACAGGACAGGGAGGGGCAGGGGGAATGTTTGGATTTGGGAAATCGACGGCAAAACTGTTTGTCAAAGGTAAACAAAATTTGAAATTTACTGATGTGGCGGGAGTGGAGGAGGCCAAAAAGGATTTGGAGGAGGTAGTGGACTTTTTGAAAAACCCGGAAAAATACCACAAAATCGGAGCCAGGGCACCGAAAGGGGTATTGCTGGTTGGTCCATCGGGAGTAGGAAAAACACTGTTGGCCAAGGCGGTGGCAGGTGAAGCTAATGTACCGTTTTATGCCATGGCCGGCAGCGAATTTATGGAGATGCTCGTCGGAGTTGGGGCGAGCCGGGTACGGGATTTGTTTGCTACCGCCAAAAAGGCGGGGAAGGCGATTATTTTTATTGATGAAATTGATGCGATTGGAAGAGTGAGAGGAGGTTTGGATGGCGGACACGGAGAAAGAGAACAGACCTTGAATCAAATTTTGGTGGAAATGGACGGATTTGAGGCTAATACAGCAGTAGTGGTGTTGGCGGCGACTAATCGGGGAGATTTGTTGGACCCGGCGCTGATGCGGCCGGGGAGATTTGACCGGAGGGTGATACTGGAAATGCCTGATTTGCCAGCCAGAATTGAAATATTAAAAATACATGCGAGGGGTAAACCGTTTAATAAAACTGTCGAATGGGAGAAAGTAGCCAGACGGACGGTAGGATTTTCTGGCGCTGATATTGAAAATATGCTTAATGAATCGGCAATTAAAGTAGCACGGGAAAACCGGAGCGAGATAACAATGGCAGATATTGAAGATTCGGCCCTGAAGGTGAAATTGGGATCGGAAAAGAGGCGGGACCAGAGCGAAGAGGATAAAAAAATGACGGCTTATCATGAAGCCGGACACGCAGTGGTAAATTATGTGGAAGGACTGGACCCGGTAACCCGGGTGTCAATAATCTCCCGGGGAATGGCTCTGGGTTATACCCTGGTACCGCCCAAAAGAGATGAAATTCATCAGACCAAATCAAAACTTATTAAACAAATGGCGATGGCCATGGGGGGAAGAGCGGCGGAAGAGATAGTATTTAACGACATTACCACCGGAGCCAGCAGTGATATTTCGCAGGCGACGCGGATTGCCAGAGATATGGTGGTGGAGTGGGGAATGGGGGAACTGGGACCGGTCAATTTTGGGCCACAGATTGACCTGAATGATTGGGGGAAAGTCTGGATGGAACCGTCGAAAGTGTCGGACCAAATGCAGTCGAGGGTGGATGAGGAAATTAAAAAAATTGTTAATGCTGCCTTTGAACGGGCAAAAGAAATTATTAAGAAGAATAGGAAGAAATTGGATGAATTAGCTAAAATGCTGGTGGAAAAAGAGAGTCTAGATGAGAAGGAGTTTGAGAAGTTGATGAAGGGATAGATTTCGTTTTTTTAAGTACTTTAATCGTTGACAAGTCGGTGGTTTTAGTACTAAAATAGGTTATGAAGATAAAAAATATCAAAGAAATTGAGAAGTTTTTACCAAAAAGACAGATAGATAGGGAAATTCGCCAGTCTTTAGTAAAAGGTTTAACACAAGAAGAAGTGATGATTCTATACGGTCCGAGACAAGTGGGTAAAAGTGTGGAAGTGTGGAAAATGATTGAAGGTTTGTTGAGAATCGGAGGAAGTGATATTTTTTATTTTAATTTTGACGTGTTACCAATAGAGGCGAGAGATCCGGAAGAGTTTTTAAGGTGGATAAAGTCAATGTCAGGTGAAGGTAAAATCTATGTTTTCATAGATGAAGCTCAGAGGCTGGCTAACATTGGCCGGTGGATAAAGTATTTGTATGACCTAAAGACGGGAATTAAGTGGGTTTTAACCGGTTCGGCATCACTTGATCTGAAAAATAGGACAAAAGAATCGTTGGTGGGAAGAAAAATCGAGTATTTTTTGGAACCTTTAAGCTTGAGGGAAATTGTTAAAGACGGGAACATGGAATTAGGGAAGGTGGAAAAAGATTTCGAAGGGTTAAACCAGAAATTAAGAGAATATTTGGTGTTTGGCGGTTATCCCGGGGTGGTGACAATTACCGGCCCGGATGAGAAAAAGCAAAAATTAGCAGATATATCAGAAACTTATTTAATTTCAGATATCAGTCAAATGTATGGGATTGAAGACAAACAAAACTTAAAGATGGTGGCAATATATTTGGCGGAAAATATTGGGGGAATATTGAGCAAAAATAATCTGTCCAATTTGACCGGTATTGGGAAACATGAAGTGGTTAAATGTTTGGAGGCATTAGAGGGGGGATTTGTGGTCAGAAAAATCAGGTCTTTTGCTAAGGATAAAACCAAAGAGCTGACACACAGGTCTAAAGTATATTTTGAGGATTTGGGGATAAGAAATGCACTTTTAGGAAAACTCTCTTCCGAAAAAATACTAATGGATAGAGGGAAATTGTTTAAAAACTTGGTGATCAAAATGCTTTCAGAAAAATGGGGGTGGGAAAACATTAAGTATTGGCGAACAACAAATCAGACAGAGGTGGATGCAGTGGTGGTAAAAGCTGAAGGAAGAATTGAGGCTTATGAAGCAAAATACAGCCAATTAAAATCAATGCCGAAAAATTTAGTTAGTTTTGGGCAAAGATATGGGCAGATTTTGGACAAAACAGAGGTGATTTGGTCGGGGAACTGGTGGAAGGTGTGAGTTTGGATGAGAAAGAGTTTGAGG